>Ga0187843_10000250_pt1 | contig 42317 bp, 35 predicted proteins | sample SpaLakP09_SKY_43_FD_134516 | JGI IMG/M metagenome (GOLD analysis project Ga0187843, IMG submission 134516) | Oligotrophic lake water microbial communities from Sparkling Lake, Wisconsin, USA - SP09_SKY_43 | ecosystem: Environmental > Aquatic > Freshwater > Lake | place: USA: Sparkling Lake... | reverse complement strand
GCGCCTACGCGCACGCTATTGCAGCATCTGCGCGAAGACATGCATTGCACAGGCACCAAGGAAGGTTGTGCCGAGGGCGATTGTGGTGCCTGTACAGTAGTCATTGGTGAAATGAAACATGGTCAGCTGGAATTGCAGTCGGTTAATTCTTGCATACAATTTCTGCCCACCCTTGATGGCAAGGCGGTGTTTACGGTAGAAGACTTGCAACAAAAAAATGGTGAACTGCATCCCGTGCAACAGGCGCTGGTGGAATGTCATGGTTCGCAATGTGGTTTCTGTACGCCGGGCTTTGCCATGTCGCTGTGGAGCCTGTACCTCAAAAAAGAAGGCAGTACTGTCCCGCCATGTCGCAAGGAGATAGACGAAACCCTGTCCGGCAATCTCTGCCGTTGCACAGGCTACCGCCCCATCATCGATGCCGCAAAGCGCATGGGTGAATTGCCAGCGGCTGAGTTTGACCGTGCGGCAGTCATCAGTGGCTTGCAAGGTTTGCAGCGTGGCGAGATGTTCAGCTATACGGCAGATGGCCAGACTTTCTTTGCACCGCGCACTTTGCAGCAACTGGCTGAGGTGCGTGAAGCCAACCCCAATGCCACCATACTGGCTGGTTCCACTGATGTCGGTTTGTGGGTGACCAAGCAAATGCGTGAGCTGAGCAATATCATTTATGTGCGTGAAGTCGATGAGTTAAAACACATCAAGACTGTGGATAACATGCTGGAAATAGGTGCCGCCGTGTCGCTGAATGATGCCTATGGTGCAGTCTGCCAGCATTATCCTGATGAACTGACCGAGATGTGGCAGCGCTTTGCTTCGCAACCGATACGCAATACCGGCACGCTGGGCGGCAGTGTCGCTAATGGTTCGCCTATAGGTGATTCTGCACCGTGGATGATCGCCCTGGGGGCGGAGATAGTCTTGCACAGCGTGCGCGGCCAGCGCGTTCTGTTGCTGGAGAGTTTTTACCTCGACTATATGAAGAAGGATATGCAGCCTGGCGAATTTGTCGCTGCCGTGCGCATACCCCTGCCCAAAGCCGGGCAGCAATTCCGCACCTATAAACTCGCCAAGCGTTATGACCAGGATATCTCTGCGGTCTGCGCCGCTTTTGCGATCAGCCTCGATGGCGACATCGTGCGTGATGCACATATCGCTTTTGGCGGCATGGCCGCCACTTCACGCCGCGCACCACTGGCTGAAGCAGCCTTGAACGGCCAGCCTTGGAATGAAGCAACGTTAAAAAATGCCATGGCCTTGCTGGCACAGGATTACACACCACTGACTGATATGCGTGCCAGCAATACTTACCGCATGCAGACAGCACAAAATCTCTTGCGCCGTTTCTGGCTGGAGACGCGCACTGATGCACCACTGAAACTGCAGGCCATCAATGTCTTTGCCACTGTTACCGCTGAATAAGGCTCGGGAGAAAACATGAATACCCAAACTGAAGCTTTCCTGACAGACAAAAACCTTGCCAAAGATGGTGCAGACTGGGCGGAGGTAGGCAAATCACATCCGCATGAATCAGCAGTCTTGCATGTGCTGGGCGAGGCGCGTTATACCGACGATATCCCTGAAGTGCAGGGCACTCTGCACGCGGCACTTGGGCTGTCGTCCAAGGCACATGCGAATATCCTGTCCATGAATTTTGATGCAGTCAAAAGTGCGCGTGGCGTGGTGGCGGTATATACCGCCAAGGATATCCTCGGCACCAATGACTGTGGTCCCATCATCCATGATGACCCCATCCTGTCAGAGGGCCTGGTTGAATATGTAGGCCAGCCCATTTTCATCGTCGTCGCTGATACGCATGACAATGCGCGCCGCGCCGTGCGCAAGGCTGAGATTACTTATGAGGAATTGCCAGCGATACTGACACCGCAAGAAGCCAGGCAAGCCCAGTCCTTCGTCCTGCCACCGATGCGCTTGCAACGTGGAGATGCGCAGGCCGCGTTCGAGCGTTCACCTCGCCGCGTCAAGGGCGAGTTGTATGTAGGCGGCCAGGAACAGTTTTATCTCGAAGGCCAGATTTCTTACGCCATACCCAAAGAAGACCGTGGCATGCTGGTGCTGTGTTCTACCCAGCACCCCAGCGAAATGCAGCATGTGGTTGCCCACGCGCTCGGCGTACACAGCCACAACATCGTGGTTGAATGTCGCCGCATGGGTGGTGGTTTTGGTGGCAAGGAATCGCAATCTGCCTTATGGGCGGCGGCAGCAGCGATTTCTGCGGCCCAGCTGAAACGCCCGGTCAAGTTGCGTGCTGACCGTGATGACGACATGATGGTCACCGGCAAGCGCCATTGCTTTTACTATGATTATGAAGTCGGCTATGACGATGAAGGCCGCATCATTGCCGCCCGCGTAGAGATGGTCTCGCGCGCCGGTTACTCTGCCGATCTGTCAGCGCCAGTGGCAACCCGTGCGGTCTGTCATCTCGATAATACTTATTACCTTGGTGATGTCGATATCCGTGCCATGTGCGGCAAGACCAATACCCAGTCGAACACCGCCTTCCGTGGTTTTGGTGGCCCGCAAGGGGCGATTGCGATTGAATACATCGTCGATAATATCGCCCGTGACCTGAACAAGGATGCACTCGATATACGCAAGATCAATTTCTATGGTCGCAATGATGAAGAGGGACGCAACGTTACACAGTATGGCCAGAAGGTGGTTGATAACGTCATCCATGAACTGGTGGCAGAACTGGAAATCAGCAGCGAATATCAACAGCGCCGTGCCGATATCAAGGCATTCAATGTCAGCAGCCCTGTCCTCAAAAAAGGCCTGGCACTGACGCCGGTTAAATTTGGTATCGCCTTTAACGTCACCCATCTGAACCAGGCTGGTGCTTTGGTACACATCTATACCGATGGCTCGGTACTGGTCAACCATGGTGGATGTGAAATGGGGCAGGGCGTCAATACCAAGGTGTGTCAGGTAGTCGCGCATGAACTGGGCCTGAACCTGGACAAGGTGCGCGCTACTGCCACTGACACCAGCAAGGTTGCCAACACTTCGGCCACGGCTGCTTCGACTGGCGCAGATTTGAATGGCAAGGCCGCGCAAAATGCCGCGCATACCCTGCGCCAGCGCTTGGCTGAATTTGCCGTGAAAACTTATGGCGGCGAAATGGCAGACATCCGCTTTGCGGCGGGCCTGGTCAGTGTCAATGGCCTGGATATCCCGTTTGAAGCCCTGGTGCTAAAAGCCTACCTGGCGCGCGTGCAATTATGGTCGGATGGTTTCTATGCGACACCGGGTTTGCACTGGGACCCCAAGACCATGAGTGGTAATCCCTTTTCTTACTATGCTTACGGTGCCTCGGTATCTGAAGTCATCATCGATACCCTGACTGGTGAATGGAAGCTCTTGCGTGCCGATGCTCTCTACGATGCAGGTAATTCACTGAACCCCGCCATCGATATTGGTCAGGTAGAAGGTGCGTTCATACAGGGCATGGGCTGGCTGACGACAGAAGAATTGTGGTGGAACAAGGGCGGCAAGCTGATGACGCATGCGCCTTCGACTTACAAGATACCCGCGATTTCTGATTGTCCTGAAGATTTCCGCGTCAGCCTCTACAAGAACCGCAATGTGCAAGACAGCATACACAGGTCTAAGGCCGTGGGTGAACCGCCTTTGCTGTTGCCGTTTTCTGTTTTCTTTGCAATACGTGATGCGATTGCCAGTGTGGCAGATTACCGCTATAACCCGCCGCTGAATGCACCGGCGACCAGTGAAGCGATCTTGTCAGCCATCAATGGCGTAGAAGCAATGGCAGCATCATCCAGCCAGGAAAAGTGAGCCTCCTATGAAGCTTTGGTTAAACGCTATCGCCAGTCAGTCCGTACCCAAGATATTGGTGACGGTTGCCACGGTATTGGGTTCCGGTCCGCGTGAGCCGGGTGCCAAAATGCTGGTCACGGCAGATGAATTATTCGACACCATAGGTGGCGGTCATCTCGAAATGAAGGCGGCAGAAATTGCCCGCGGCATGCTGGCCATGCCGGAAAGCCAGCTTGCCGCCCAGCGTCGCTTTGAACGCTTCCCGCTAGGCCCCAGCCTGGGTCAATGTTGCGGTGGTGTCGTACACCTGGCCTTTGAACGTGTGCAGGCTGATAGCCTGGCTTATCTGAATTGCCTGAACCAGCGCTGGCGTCTGGGGCAGGATAGCTGGCGTTTGCTGGCGCTCGATAGCAACACAGCACCAACCCTGTGCGATGCCAATGGCACACACCTGACAGGTCCAGCCTGGCCCGAGGGTTTGCCTGTGCAAATCGATAGCAATAATCCCTGTCAGGTCTTGACTGATGCAGAAGGCCAGCGCTGGCTGCTCGATTCCTGCCTCGCCTATCGTGCCCACCTGATGTTGTTTGGCGCTGGCCATGTCGGTGCCGCCATCATTCGTGCCATGGCTGACTTGCCTTGCCGTATCACCTGGGTGGATGAACGCGAAGACATGTTCCCTACCAGGCTGGCAGCCAATGTGACTGTAGAAGCGACGGATATGCCAGAAGCCCTGATAGCTAAAGCCGCTCCGGGCACATCCTTCCTCGTGCTCACGCATAGTCATGCACTGGACCAGAAACTGTCTGAGCATATCCTGCGCCTGCCAGATGTGGGCTGGTTTGGCCTCATCGGCTCACAAACCAAGCGCGTGCAATTTGAACGCCGCCTGCGTGAGCGCGGCATACCCGCTACGCGTCTGGAGGACATGGTCTGCCCCATAGGCTTGCCCGGCATACATGGCAAACAACCGGCAGTGATTGCCGCTTCTGTCGGCGCCCAGCTCTTGCAGGTCTGGGAAGAACATGAAGTCCATCAGCAAAAAGAACTCAGCCGCGTATTAGCCCGTATTGGTGCTGAGGCGGGCCAGCATGTTTCTAACGCAAATACAGAAACCAGTTCACTAATTGAGTGTCACTCGCTGGCTAAGCGTTAAACTCTCGCTGTTAGCGCTTAGCACCCACCAGATCAATGCGAATATGACGCCAGACCGGCAGACTTGATGAACAAGTCGTGGTCTGGCTTGATTGCGCCTGCAAGACAGAATTCAGAAAGACCACGATGAGCAATAATTTAAATAAAAACACGCTGCAAGCCTACCGCGCCAGTGTGCTGCATTTCCAGCACGATCCCGCCTTTCATGAACGTGCTTATGCCTGGCATGAAGATGGCCTGTTGATCGTCGACGACGGCAAGATCGTCGCCGCTGGCGAATATACCCAATTGCATGCCAGCCTGCCTGAAGGTACAGAAGTCATCGATTACCGCGGCAAACTCATCGTGCCGGGTTTTATCGACACCCACATCCATTACCCCCAGACTGACATGATCGCCTCGCCAGCGCCCGGCTTGCTGCCCTGGCTGGAGACTTATACCTTCCCGACTGAACGCCAGTTTGCAGATATCAATCATAGTGCCCAAGTCGCGCATTTTTTCATTGATGAGCTGCTGCGCTGCGGTACTACTACCGCGATGGTGTATTGCACTGTCCATCCTGAATCGGTCGAAGCTTTTTTTGCCGAAAGTGAAGCGCGCAATCTGCGCATGGTGGCAGGCAAGGTCTTGATGGACAGGAATTGCCCTGAATTCCTGCGTGACACCGCCGAGGGCGGTATACTCGATAGCGAAACCCTGATCAAGAAATGGCATAAGCGTGGCCGCCAGTTGTATGCGATCACACCGCGCTTTGCCCCGACATCCAGCGACGCACAAATGCAGCTGGCAGGTGAACTGGCGCAGGCTTATCCCGATACCTTTCTGCAGACCCATGTCGCAGAAAATGCTGATGAAGTCGCCTGGGTGAAAGCACTGTATCCCAAAGCACGCAGTTATCTCGATGTGTATGACCAGTACGGCATGCTGCGCCCGCGTGCCATGTACGGCCATTGCATCTGGCTCGATGATGCCGACCGTGCGCGCATGGCAGAAACGCAATCCGCAGTGGCAATGTGCCCGACATCCAATCTCTTTCTCGGCAGCGGCCTGTTCAATTTTGAACGTGCCGACGCCCAGCAAGTCAGCCTGTCACTGGCCACCGATGTCGGTGGTGGCACTTCATTCTCGATGTTGCGCACCATGAATGAAGCCTACAAAATGGCACGCCTGGGTGGTACTTACCTGCCAGCCTTGCGCATGTTTTACCTGGCAACCCTGGGCGGTGCACGCAGCATGCAGCTGGAAGGCACAATAGGTAATTTCGTCAAGGATGCAGAAGCCGATTTCATCGTGCTCGACCCGCAAGCTACGCCTTTGCTGGCACGACGTACCGGCCATACTGAAAGCCTTGATGAATTGTTGTTTGCCCTTGCCTTGCTGGGTGATGACCGCACAGTAGCGGCCACGTATGCTGCAGGCAAACTGGTACATCAGCGACAAGCCGGGCATAAGTGATTTATGATGGTGGGTATTGTTCATTAACTGTTCAACACCTTTTCGAGGAAAAACCATGCCCACCATCAATGTACAAATGTTTGAAGGCCGCACGCTCGAGCAAAAACGTGCCTTCGTCAAAGCCGTCACCGAAGCCAGTGCCCAAACCTTGGGTTGCTCCCTCGATGCTGTGGATATCATCATCCAGGAAATCAAGCGCGAAGACTGGGCTTCTGGCGGGACTTTGTGGTCGGATAAAAAGTAAGCCTATTCCACTTTCAATTTGCCCTTGATAATCGCCTGACTGGCTTCGCGGAGTTTTTGCAGCACAGGCCGCTGGCGCAGGATATCGCAATCAGAATATGCAGCATCAGTGCTGATACCGGTCAGTGATACTGCTCCTTCTTTCAAGCCATAATCTATTCTGGTTGCAGTTGATCCGGCCAAAATAGCCGCGACCGCCAGACTGATGGCCGTATCTCCATGCACCTGCATATTGTCGATAACTCGGCCCGCAGTCCTGGGGCACTGGTTGACATAGCTGCCTATGGCCCGCGCCTTGCTGTTGCCGGCAAGCGCTTTGAACACCCCATTATTGCTGCTGCCAGCGGCGGCATAAATCATATCCACACCATCCGCCAGCATGCTCTTGGCCAACGCTTCAGCACGCGCTGCGTCATTGAAGGGCTGGCTACCTTCAATCCAGACGATATGGCTGAGGTCCGCATCCGGCCTGACTGACCTGGCACCGGCGATGAAGGCATCAACAGGTTTTTGCTTCAGCGGTGTCTTCACTGCCCCCATGACACCTATCTTGCCACTGGCTGATACCAGCGCAGCCTCCATCCCCGCCAGGTAACTGGCCTCGCTTTCGCGAAAGCTGATGCAGAGCAAATTTGGTGGTGGGCTGGATATGCATTGCTCCAGTATCACGAATCGCACATTGGGAGCAGTGCGCGGCACGGTATCGAGCAATTCCCTGAATTCATAACCTATCATCACAATGATATTCGCCCCCAACTTGACGGCATGTTCGAGCTGCTTTTGCCTGCCTGCACGGTCAGCCTGGCTAGCCAGGGTAGTAGCTTGCATCTGGTACATCTGCGCCGCCTGTTTGATGCCGTCGCTGCCTTGTTGCAGGTAGGGGTCGTCGTTATCGGGGACCGGGCGTATGTAGAAAATCTTTTGTGCTTCTGCGGCAAATGCCAGCCTGGCTGTAAAGCCAGTACTTGCAGCGATGAACAGCAGAATGGTACAGATGAATTTGTACTTGTCTATACAGACTCGCATGGTCGTTCTCCAGATATTTTTACTGCTGGCTTCGGGGGCAGCATGAGGTTTTATCTTGGAGGAAAATATTGGGAGATGAGATGGTTATGCGCAATAATGAATATGGTTTTTGGGGAATGCGTGAGAATAGGGCTTGTGCTAAATGCGAGTTTTTTCTTAGGTCGATTACGGCGCTAGAATGTACGTATAAACTATCAGAAACCTGCAATTTATGGGCTAAGAAGATATTTTTTGTATGACGAATGTTAATTGGATTTATGATGGACTTGCAGTTACCCGATGCCGTGTATGCTGAAATTACCGAGCTATGCAAAAATGGCGAGATACTCGCCAAAAACCATGAATATTTATCTGCAAAGCAGAAATATATCTCCGCACTAAGACTTGTTCCCGAAAAACATCAGGATTGGGAGGCTGCTACATGGATATACGTTGCCATTGGGGATATGAATCTCAAGCTAGATGATAGAGAGAAAGCTTTTAAGTGTTTTATCAATGCTGTTCAATGCCCAAAAGGATTGGGAAATCCATATATACATCTTCGCTTGGGACAACTCTATTTTGAACATAACTATTTTGAAAAGTCGATTGATGAATTGACTAGGGCCTATATGGGAGGTGGGCTAGATATTTTTATGGAAGACGATCCGAAGTATTTAGAGTTCTTAGAGTCCAGGATAAATATATGATAATCGCCCCCCTGCTAATTATTCGGGCGAAGTCTTGGCTCTAAGCTCTTTGAGCTCAAGCAAAAACTCTTCATACGCGCGTATCTTATTGTCGAGCATCCAGTCCATGGTTTTTCGTTCCCATATTCCGGCTGACGCGCCAATACGGGTCGCGACAATGTCATTTTCAGCCACGCATGCCAGTTGATAGAGTTCAGGCTCCAGTGCTCGGATGTGTTCTGGACTTAGCCTTTCCACGACGTATTGCAAGACCCAATATATCCACATGTCATCGTTAGAGCGCAGGATTTTCTTGATATGCGGGATGAGTGGATCTCCGACTGTGATGAGAAAGTCAGCAATCGGCATGGCGATGGGATAATTTATATCTTGTAGCCACATAAACAGGACTTCGAGCATGGGTTCTGCTGCTTTTGGACCAGCTGCAATGACGGCTAGTACTCTTTCATGGTCGTGACTGCTTCTCGGGTACAAATCGCTGATAGACATGCTGCAAGCCTTTTTGAAAAATCTTTGGATGGATCAGATCGAAGCTTCGCATATTTCCTGGCTTACGACAAAGCCGTAGCACTGGGTATCAAATTCATCAACGAGCCCAGGCAGCAGAAAATCCATTCGGTTGCAGGATTTTATTTGACCTTCGCCGCCTCTTGTTCCTGCAGCGTGCGCCACATGACCTTGCCTGTCCCAGACTTGGGCAGGCTGTCCACAAATTCTACAAATTTTGGCACTTTGTAAGCGGCCATTTTGTCATGCGCCCAAGTCATGATGTCTTCGGCGGTTACCTCACTGCCGGGTTTCTTGACGATGACGGCTTTGACGGTTTCGCCGCGGTAGGCGTCGTGGGCGGCGATGATGCAGCACTCCTGGATGGCCGGGTGCTGGTACATCATGGATTCGACTTCGGCTGGCCAGACTTTGAAGCCGCTGGCGTTGATCATGCGTTTGAGGCGGTCGGTGAAGAAGAAGAAGCCTTCGGCATCCATGTAGCCGAGGTCGCCGGAGCGGAAGAATTTCTTGCCGTCGAGTTCGGCGAATGAGTCGGCGGTTTTTTGTGGGTCATTCCAGTAGCCCTGGAAGACTTGCGGGCCATGTATCCAGATTTCGCCGGTTTCACCCTGTTTGACTTCTTGCAGGGTGGTTGGATCAACGATGCGCGAGTCTACATTGAAGTAGGGCACGCCCAGGCATTGCTGCTTCATGCGTTGGGGTGGGTTAACGTGCGAGGCGGCCATGGTTTCTGACAAGCCATAACCTTCCATATACACCTGGCCAGACAGGTCCAGCAGCTTTTGGGCAATTGCAGCGGGCATGGCTGCGCCGCCACCGGATACTCGGGTCAGCCGGGAAATATCGTATTCTGCCAGGCGCGGGTTGGACAGGAAATCTATCATCATCGATGGCACCAGGGTCCAGTTGCTGACGGCATAACGGGTGATGAGTTGCCCGGCGACGTCGCGGTCCCAGCGTGGCAGGATGACCAGGGTGCCGCCGCAGTAAATCATGCTGTTCATGACGGACTGCATGCCGGTCACATGAAAGAATGGTAGCACTGCCAGCGACACGTGATTGGCGACTATGCTGCCCGACCAGGTGGGGCTGGCGACGGAATTAAAGATGACAGAGCGGTGGGTATGTATGCAACCCTTGGGTTTGCCGGTGGTCCCTGAGGTATAGGGCATGCAGGCCAGGTCTTCCGGCGTAGCCATATGGGCCTGAGGCTGGTATCCAGCTGTTACTGCGGCTTGCCAGCTGCAGACGCCTGCCTGTTCCGGCACCTGGCGTTCTGCTTTGACAAAATCAGGGATATTCAGGCTGGTGGTCTTGGTCAGATGATCGGAGTAAGTGGCTACTATCGCATTTTGCAAGATACTATGGCCTATCAGTGGTTGCAGGCGTGAAAATATTTCTTGCGAGACCAGGGCGGTTTTGGCACCGCTGTCGGCGATGTAATGGCTTAGCTCATCTGTCATCAGCATGGGATTGACGGGCACGACCATGGCATCGGCCCGCAGGATGGCATAAAAACCGATGATGAATTGCGGGCAGTTTTGCATGTTCAGCAAAACCCGGTCACCTCTTTGCACGCCACAGACTTGTTGCAGGTAACCCGCCAGCGCCAGCACTTCTGCATGCAATTCGCTATAGGTGATGATGCTGTCATAGAAGATGATGGCGGCCTTGTTGGGGTAGCGCAGGGCGGACACTTGCAAATTGGTGTACACGCTGGCTTCAGGCACGACCAGTTCATGGGGCAGGCCTTGCGGCCAGTGGGCGTAGTGCAAAGTGTTCATCAGTGTCTCCGGTTTTGGACGGTTTTTTATTAGAGTGCCATACCTAATCCATTTTTGCACGGTCGTTCGCAAAAAAGTCGTGTTTGTCTAAAACTTGAAACATTTTGTCAACACTTTATGCAAAGGTATTGAAAATGCTGACATGAAGCTACAATGATAGGCATCCCCCTATTTTGTAAGTCATCGGAGTCAGCGTGGTTCAGCAAATCAAAACAGCCCTAGTCGTTTTTTCCAGCCTGGCATTGCTGGCTTGCGGTGGTGGTGGCAGCAGCAGCTCGGGCAGTGGGAACACAGGCGGATCAAGCGCTGCGCCCATGGCGATAGGCGTGCCGGAAGCACTGACGGTGATTACTGGCGCACCCCTGAACTTTACTGGCCAGGCCAGCAGCACGGTTGGGGTCATCACGAATATGTACTGGCAGGTAGAGAATCTGACGCTGTCAGCCAACCCGCTCGCCTCAGTCAGTAATGCAGATTGCAAGACCATGCAGAAAAGCAGCACGGGCACAGAAGCCAGTTGCGTCCTGCAGGTAGCACCGCCTGCCTTGCTGACGGCAGACGCTACCTACAAGCTGACCCTGAATGCAGTCGATGTCAAAGGCAATACCATCAAGGCTTCCACCACCTTGCTGGTGAAACAGGAAGCATCGACGACTGCCAACCCGGTTGCCAAAGTGGGTAGCTCCCTGACTGCCAGCACAGGCGACAAGGTCACCCTGACTTGCTCAGGCAGTGGCGGCACACCGGCGGCGACTGGTGAACCTTATTCTTACCAGTGGGTAGTCAGCGACGCTGTTGGCACCACCATCAATCTGGCGACTACCGATACAGCCACGACGACATTCACAGCGCCGATAGTGGCAGTGGCTTCTGCCCTCAAATTTCAGTGCAGGGTGACGGATGACAAGCAAAAAGTGGGTACGGCTACCCAGACCGTAACGGTTACGCCGGTCGTCAAACCCACGGTCGTGCCTATCTCGTATAGTGGCGGTGTGGTCAGCGCCGGTGCCACGATTACCCTGGATGGCAGCAAATCGGTCAAATATGATGCCAATGGCAAGGTAGATACCAGCACACCGATTTTTTATTTGTGGAAACAAAAATCCGGCCCGGCGGTGGAAATCTTTAATTCGGCTTCCAGCGTTGCCAGTACGGCTTTGCCCAAGTTCATCAATAGCCGTACAGCTTTTGTATTTACTTTGAATGCCTCGAATTCTTCGATTTCGCCGGGTGGCTTTTCACTTGATCCTATTGCGCAAATGGATGTGGTGTTCTATGTGGATCCATTACCACCGATATCCCTGGTTTCTTACACGCCTACTCAGGTCGTGGCTTCGGGCGGGGTGGTTACCTTGAAAGTTGATGCGCCTTCAAATACTGGCTCGAATATCGTGTATTACAGTTGGTCGCAGGTGGCTGGCCCTACGGTATTCATCGCGGGTGGCACGACTGGCAATGCCGGTTTTGTCGCGCCTACTGTGTCCAGCGATACGGTATTGATATTCCGTGCCAGTGGCAGTTACCAGCCAATTACGGTTGCCAACCCGGCGACTGCCTCCATCGATGTGATCGTGCTGGTCCAGGCTGCACCCAAGTAACAGCGCAGTTCTCACAGAAAGCCCTGCCCGGATGAAACGGCGGGGCTTTTTTTATGGGCTGAATTCTTACTCGCGGGCGATGATCTTGCGTCTGCCCAGTTTGCGCTGGCGTGCCAGGGTCTTGGTTGCGACAAAAATCTCACGCATGAAAAAAATGAAGCTGCCTATCAGGGAAAATACGCCAGCCACGAACAGGGAGGCAATCAGCTTTTCCAGATTCAGGTTGGTGGCGTCACCCGTGAACAAAGCCGCAATCACCAGGCAGATCAGCAAACCGCAAGAGGTGCTGAGGGTAATGGCGCGGTTGATTAAATGCGAGCGTTCGTACAGTTCGTGCAGTTCTTCTTCCAGCCCGGCAGGGCTGATTGCCGGACTATTTTCACCATGCAGTAATTCTTCAACGACACGGGAACGGTCGATGATGCGGGCCAGCCGGCTGGTTAGTACTGACAGTATGGTCCCCACGCCTGTCAGCAGAAACACCGGGGCAATGGCGAGTTGGATAATGTGGCTGACATCGCCTAGTTGTAGATTAATCATGTGCAAGTCCTCAAGCTTTTTCCGAATTCTACAGGGGCAAGGGCCAGCATGCGAGAGCATGCCGCAGATTCGTCAAATTTCAGACACAGGGACGGGTCTATATTCAGGCTGATTGCACAGGCAAGGTCAGGCGTACTTCCAGCCCGCCTTCAGGCAGATTATTGAGTTGCAACTGGCCGCCATGCTGCTGGGCGATATTCTGGGCGATGGTCAGGCCCAGGCCGGTGCCGCCGGATTCGCGCGAGCGTGATGTTTCCATGCGAAAAAATGGCTCAAACACCTTGCTTTGAAATTCAGGCGGAATACCTGTGCCACCGTCGCGTATCAAGACATGAAGCACATCCTTGGCGGCATCCTTGCCTGCGACCAGGCTGACCGTGGCGTAATGGCCATATTTGACGGCATTGTCGATCAGGTTGGTCAGGCAGCGGCGCAGAGCTTGTGGCCTGGCCATGACGGTCAGGCCGGGTTTGCCTTCAAAGCTGACATTTTGCCCGGCATCGGCAGCATCGGCGCAGACACTGTCGAGCAGTGAATCCAGGTCGCACGGCTTCAGGGCTTCGTTACTATCCATGCTGCGTGCCAGATCAAGGCCCTCGCGTATCATCATTTGCATGCCTGACAAATCTTCGATGAGCTTGTCGCGCAATTCTTCGTCCCTGACCTTTTCCAGGCGCAGGCGCAGGCGGGTCAGCGGGGTTTGCAAATCATGGGTGATGGCGGCCAGCATATGGGTGCGCTGGGCGATATGCTGGCGTATGCGCGCCTGCATGGCATTGAAGGCGCGCGTCGCTAGCAAAATTTCAGTCGCCCCTTTTTCCGGCAGAGGAGGGCGGTTAATGTCTTGTCCAAGGGCAGTGGCTGCCTTGGCCATTTGTTGCAATGGCCGCATGGTCATGCGGGCGATCAGAAATGCCAGTATGGCAATGCTGGCTAAAAACAGGAACAGGTATTGCAGGAAATCGGGGCGCAAGGGCGGCGCCGGATTACGTGGTGGTAATACCGTCAGGCGCAGCGCCGTACCATCATTGAGGGTGATGCCCAGGGCTTCACACGGCAGGCGGTTGGTTTGTATGTTCTGCGGCATGCGCGGACAAGACCCCGGATCCTGTGCCAGCGACATCACACGAAATGTCTTGCCCAGTCTTTCACTGACGGCAGCGGCATACTCAGAGCGCGGGGCCTGGTCGCTAGTCTCGGCCGGCAGAGTGGCTACCTTCAAGCCCAGGCGCGGTGCGGTGGCCAGGAATTTTTCGCGGTTTTCTGCGGGCAGGGCGTCCAGTGCCAGCACCAGTTGTTCGGCCCGTTCAACAGCATGTGAATCCCGGTATTGCGAGATGGTTTTTTGTCTTTCACCGAAAGCCAGTGACCAGGTCAGCACCGTCGAAGCAATCACGCCAAGCAACAGTATGGCGAATACCCTGCCCCACATCGACGACAGGATTTTCATGCGTCCTGCTCCACGGCGACAGTCACGGCCAGCACATAGCCACCATTCCTGACGGTTTTGATGATTTGCGGCGAACGTGCATCTTCGCGTAATTTTTGTCGCAAACGACTGATTTGAATATCAATCGAACGGTCAAAGGGATCAGCATCGCGGCCATGTGTCATGTTCAGCAACTGATCACGGTTCAGCACGCGGTTGGGATGTTCCAGGAAAATATTCAACATACGGAACTCAGCCCCTGAAAGCGAGACCACCATGCCATCCGGGCTGATCAGATGGCGTGCCGTCAGGTCCAGGGTCCAGCCAGCAAATTTGAGTTTTTGCAGGGCTTCGCCGGTATGCAGGTTGACATTGCTTTGCGTGCGTCGCAAGACACTGCGTATGCGTGCCAGCAATTCGCGTGGTTCAAAAGGCTTGGGCAAGTAATCATCCGCGCCCATTTCCAGGCCCAGGATGCGGTCCAGCGGTTCGCCACGGGCGGTTAGCATGATGACAGGCAAGGTCGATTTGCTGCGCAGGTTGCGGCACAGGGTCAGGCCATCGTCACCAGGCAGGTTCAGGTCCAGCACCACCAGATCTATCTGGTGGTTTTGCAAGGCGGCCGCCATGGCATTGCCTTCCGCAGCGGTGACGGTTGTATAGCCATTATTATCGAGATAATCGGCCAGCAGATTGCGGATGTCGCGGTCATCGTCAACGATGAGAATTTTATTTGGTGTGTCCATGTTCTTCATTATGAGCCTGGTCCTGGCGATAAAAATCCCGATTTTGTATCGTCTTGTTATGTTAAACCTTGGAGGAAACAGTAAGTAACATACCACGCCTGCAAAATTCTGCCTGTTACACGTCGATACAATGCGAGAGCAGAGCGACATTTCATCGTTACAAGTGTGCGGCAAGATGCAGAGCATGTCTGAGGCAGTCATGCCGGGCTTGATTCAAGTCCAGAAGTCTATCAGTCAGGTTAGCGCTTTATTTCGCCGGATGGGCATGGCAAATGAGTGAGTTTGTTCTTCAGTTCAGAAAGAGAAAATCATGAAAACCTTACAAAAAAAATTCTGCATCGCTTTGGTGAGCATCAGCCTGGGTCTCGCCGCCAGTACAGGTAACGCTGTGGCGCAATCTTCTGCTCCTGCAGGAGCTTCCGCGCATGCCGGTCACGATAAGCCGGATGGCGACCCTGGCATGTGGGCTGAAAAGATGAAAGAACGTATGGCCAAACACCAGGCGGAGTTACATGACAAACTGAAAATAACGGCAGCCCAGGAACCTGCATGGAAGACCTTTGTCGAGGCCATGAATCCCGGCACCATGCCTGCCCGTCCAGACCGCAAGGAAATGGAAAAACTGACAACGCCAGAGCGCATGGAAAAAAGCCTGGAAAAAATGAAAGAGCATCTGGCGAAAATGCAAACACGCCTGACGGCCTTGAAAACTTTTTACGCCGTGTTGACGCCTGAGCAGCAAAAGATTTTTGATGAGCGCCACAAACGCATGGCATCGCATATGCGTGACCGTATGGACAAGCGCATGAGTGAGCATGGCCATGGTATGCACAAGGACGGTGAGCGTCCATCCATGATGGACAAGAAGTAAATTAGCTGATGATCAGCTTAGCCAGGCAAGCAAAGCTTGCCTGAGCTGGACGCCTATTTTCTGAGATTGATCCAGCTGATCAGGTTTTCTTCCAGCATGGGGCGGCCTATATAAAAGCCTTGGCCTTCATGACAACCCATGGCTGCCAGGGTCTTCCAGTGGATTTCATGCTCGACGCCTTCGGCTATGACTTGCAGTCCCAGTTTTTTACCTAGTTGTGTAATCAGTTCTGCAATGCGCGGTCCCTCAGGCGTATCGATCTGATTGACAAAGGCACGGTCTATTTTCAGCCTGTCTACCGGTAACTTGTCGAGATAACTGAGGGAAGAAAAACCGGTACCGAAGTCATCAATCGCGATTTTCACACCTAGCTCTTTCAGCTTCGCCAGTCGCGTTTCAAACAGGGCGGCACTGCTCATGGTGACTGACTCGGTAATTTCCAGCTCCAGGTGCGCTGGCTGCAAACCGGTATCCCGCAAAGCCTGCTCAACGATATCGATAAAATCATCCTGGCGAAATTGCACCACCGAGACATTCACCCCCATGCGCTGCGGGGCGATACCAGCTTTTTGCAATCTGACCATCATGAAACAGGCAGTGCGCAATACCCAGGCACCGAGGCTGATGATAAGGCCGGAATATTCGGCGAGCGGGATGAAATCATTCGGCGGTATCAGCACGCCATCATCATTGCGCCAGCGTATCAGGGCTTCGAGGCCGGTAAACTTGCCGGTTTCCAGATCGATTTGCGGCTGGTACATGAGGAACAGGCGTTCAGCATCAAAGGCCTTGTGCAAGTGCTGCATCAGGGTGGCGCGTTCGCGTATTTCTATACCCATCGAGCGGGTAAATAAGGTACAGCTGCCACGCTGATGTATCTTGGTACGTTTCAGAGCGATGCTGGCATCTTTCAGGGGTTCGGCACCTTCGCCCTCATAACCTTCCAGAGCCACCATACCGATCGACATGGAAACTGCATGGGCAGTTTCTTCTATGGTGAATGGTTCGACAAACAAGAGCCGCAAGGCGTCCGGTTCGAGTAACTCCCGGCTGCCCAGCAAGCCGAAGACGTCGCCAGAAATACGCGCCAGGAAGATCGGTTCGCCCAGTTTTTCGCGCAACCTGTCAGCCACTGCCTTGAGTATCAGGTCACCATAGTGGTGACCGAGCACATCATTGATTTCTGCAAAGTCATCGATATCGATGAGCGCCACCATTTGCCCCGGTAACTTAGCTTGCAGCGTGCTGCTGATCTGCTCGATGAACTTCAGGCGGTTAGGCAGCTTCAATAACTGGTCGCGGTAAGCATGGTTCTTGAGCTGGTTGACCAGGCCCAGGTTATCAAGGCAGACACCGAGATTGGAGCAAAATACTTCCAGCAGATTCTGGTTGATTTCTGATAATGAGAAGGGCAAGTCTATGTAGGCTGCCAACGGACGATTGCCGCGCCCGGAAAAATACAGGGTCATGCTGTGCTCGGTAAACAGGGGTTCATGTTTGGTCAGCACATGTCGCAGGGCATCGCGTATCCTGCTGTTGTGAATATTGTCGATAGGACAATTCATCAGGCTGCTGTAATGTCCGGCAGAAGCGATGACATTGAATATCTGGGGCCTGTCTTCATCTGCTTCATCAAGTTCACCCTGGGCGCATAACAAGCCTTCTGGCGGTACGCCACACAAGGCGGCTATTTGAGTGATGACGCCACTGGCAAAGGACTGTATCCCATGTTCAAAACTGAAGGCCGCGCTGGAACTGATGATCTGATGCAGGCCACGACGGCTGGCGTCGATAGTGCGTATTTGCTCATAGGAACGTATGGCAGCGGTCAGCGAAGTCAGCAGTTTTTTGCGCGTCAGCTCATTCTTGGTTTTATAGTCATTGATGTCGTAGTCGCGTATGGCTTCTTCTTCCGGTGCATAACCAGGTTGGCCAGTGCGCAGGATAAAGCGGGTGTCGGTCCAGCCCAGTTCATCACGGATGTAGCTGACCAGCTCCAGTCCTGCATGTTCGGTTTCCATGACCACGTCCAGCAACACCACGGCAATATCGCTTTCGGTGCTAAATACCTTGCGGGTTTCATCTTTGGAGTAAGTGTGGATAAATTCCAGCGGGCGATTCAGTATTTGCACATATTGCAGCGCAAAGCAGGTGGTGCGGTGCACATCTTCGTCATCATCGACGATGGCGATTTTCCAGCTGCGTACACCTTGTTGAGTGATGGAATCCCCTTCCACATCCTCAATCAGGAACAGCTCATCATCGTCTTGTTCGTCAGACATGCATTCTCCGAATAGAAAAGCCTGCTCAGTGATGTGTCAAGTATAGTTTAAGTTTTGACCCCGGTTGTGGCGAGTTGCTCAAAGATAATGTGACTTTAAGTGAAATGGGTTTGGTTTAAAACTGACAAGTTCCTTGCAAGCGAAGTCGTCACGCAAATCGACGTGCTGCATCCAGGCCCAGACCCGCACCTATGCTGCCAAACAAATCGCCTTCGACCTTGGTGGCGGTCGGGACTATGCTGGAGATTTGCTGCCGCAGACCACGCACGCCGCTGGAGCCGCCAGTGAAAAACACGGTGTCGACTTGCTCCGGTTTGATATTTGCCATGTTTAGTACGGTTTTGACAGTGTCACCGATACTGCTGGTTAAATGGGCGATGGATGTTTGCAAACCTTCCTGATCCAGCGACAGGTGGCAAGCTGCTGTTGGCTGCTTGCTACGCAAACGCTCCAGTGGCAAGTCTATGGTTTGTTGATCTGATAATAATATCTTGGCTTCTTCCGACTTGATGGCCAGCCAGTGACCATCGCGTTCTTCCACTAGGTTCAGCAGACGCTCAAAGCGCAGGCGTAATCCCGGGGTATTGATATCACGGTAAACCTCTTGCAATTCGCGCCAGACTTTTTGGGTATAAGTCAGGTTAATCGTGTGCCAGGTTGCCAGGTTGAAATAATAACTGGATGGCACGTCGATCTGGCTACCCAGGCGGCCACCCAGACCCAGCAAGGGCATGACATGGTTCAAACTCAGGTATTTATCAAAGTCGGTGCCACCGATATGCACACCGCCATTTCCAAGGATATCGTCTTTCCTGTCTATCCTGTGGGCACGCTCCGGTGCCAGCCTGACCAGGGAGAAATCTGAAGTACCGCCGCCTATGTCGGCAATCAGCACCAGCTCTTCTTTGCTGATGCGTGATTCATAATCAAAGGCGGCAGCGATGGGTTCATACTGGAATTGCACTTCCCGGTAGCCAGCGGCGCGGGCGATTTGTTCCAGCGTGTCTTGTGCCAGTTTGTCGGCCTTGCTGTCATCATCGATAAAATGCACAGGGCGGCCCATGACAGCCTGGCTGAAATGTGTACCCGCCGACTTTTCGGCGCGCAATTTGAGTTCCCGGATAAACTGCGCCAGTAATTGGCGGAAAGGTACGGCCTTGCCCTGCACCTCTGTCTGGCCATCCATCAGGCTGGTACCCAGCAAGCTTTTCATGGAACGCATCAAACGGCCTTCATAGCCCGCCAGATAATTGCTTAGCGCGGCACGGCCATAAGTGACTTGATCATCTTCGACATCAAAAAATACCACTGATGGCAATGTGACTTTGCCATCTTCCAGCGCCAAAAGCGCAGGCCGCCCCGGCTGTTGCCAGCCTACGGTTGAATTCGAGGTGCCAAAATCTACTCCACAAGCGTGCAACATGAAAATCCTGATAAAAACGGCTAAGCCAGCAGCCTTGTTGTTGAGCTGCTGATAACAATCAAAAAGCTATGAAAAAAAGAGATCTTAAGATGTCAATCAGGACGCATTCGCATCCGAACTATCGAGTCTGACCACCAGCAATTGATCAATGCGGTAATGATCAATATCGACGACTTCAAACTTATAAGCACCCAGCATGACAAAATCCGTTCGTTTGGGTATCTTTTTCAGCATGGTCATCATGAAACCGGCAATGGTCTCATAGCTTCCCTGCTCAGGCAAGCCATCTATGTCAAGTGCGCGGCAGACATCCTCGATTGTTGTCGCACCGTCAATCAAACAGGAATTGGCATCACGCTGCACGATCTGGTCTTCCAGGAAAGGATGAACCAGATTACCCATCAAGGTACTCAACACGTCATTGAGGGTAATCACACCGACGACCAGCGCATATTCATTGAAGATCACGGCAAAATCTTCGCGTGTGCCCTTGAATTGCTCCAGCATTTCGGACAGGGTCAGCGAGTCAGGCACGGCCAGTGCCGTGCGTATCGATAATTCCTGCACCTTGGTGAAAGCCTGGTTGGTCAGCACGCGCTTCAAAATATCCTTGGATTCGACATAGCCAACAACATTGTCGATATTGCCATCACAGACCAGAAACTTGGTATGCGGGTGCTCGGCAATCTTCTGGCGTATCACCACATCGCTGTCTTGCAGGGTGAAATAAACGATGCTGTCGCGCTGTGACATGGCTGATGGTACGGTGCGGCTTTCCAGTTCAAACACATTGCCTATCATGTGATGCTCGCTTTGCAGCACTACCCCGGCTTCAGCTCCCGCATCAAACATGGCATAAATTTCATCTGAAGTGATTTGTTCATTACGTGTCGTCGGCAAATTAAACAGCCGCAAGATCAGGTTGGCCAGGCCATTGAATACCCAGACCAGAGGTTTGAACAGGCGTACGCACAAGAGTATGGGACTGACTACCAGCATCGCCACGGTTTCTGGCGAAATCATGGCGATCTTCTTGGGCATCAGGTCCGCGAACAAAATAAAAATCGACGTCACGAACAAAAAGGATGTGACAAAGCTGACGGTCTCCACCCAGCTGGTCATACCAAACACCGCCACCAGGGCTTTCTGTATGTAAGGCGTCAAAGCCTGTTCACCGAGGATACCACCAAGTATGGCCACCGCATTCAGGGCTATCTGCACGACGGTGAAAAAATGCCCAGGCTCTTGTTGCAGCGCCAGCACTTTGCCCGCACGTTGCTCGCCCTCCGCATACAGTATCTGCAATTTAACCTTGCGCGCAGCCGCCAGCGATATTTCTGACATGGAAAAGAATGCACTGATGGCGACCAGCAAGGCAATGATAAGAAAATGATCAAACAAAGCCATATTGCCTCCTCTACAAATCTATCTTGCGGTAATCATATACTATTGTGCTTTGTCAATTTTGCTTAAAGGTCGTCATCCATGACAAGTTCTGAACAGACGGATGCCGTCAAACCGCTGCCCACCAATGTGCGTTTTGTCCTGATCACGGTGTTTCTGGACATCTTGGGCATAGGCCTCATCATCCCGGTATTGCCGCGGCTGGTGGCCAGTTATACCTTGCAGGCAGATAGCCAGGCTTACTGGTATGGTGCAATTGTCGCCATCTATGGCGTCATGCAATTTATCTTTGCACCGATGATAGGCGCGCTCAGTGACCGTTATGGCCGCCGCCCGGTCTTATTGATATGTGTATTCGGTCTGGGCTTGAATTTCCTCTTGCTGACTCAGGTCACGACTATTTACTGGATGCTGCTGGTGCGCGCCCTGGGAGGTATCACGGCGGGTAATCTGTCAGTCGCGAATGCTTATATCGCCGATGTCTCCAGCCCGGAAAATCGCGCCAAAGCCCTGGGCAAGATAGGTGCCATGTTTGGCCTGGGTTTTATTTGTGGCCCTGTCATAGGCGGCATGCTGGGTGAAATGCATATCCATTACCCGTTTTATCTGGCCGCTGCCGTGGCGCTGGGAAATGTGGTGTATGGTTATTTCACGCTGCCAGAATCACTGCCTGCCGATCATCGCAAGGCTTTTCATATTTCTGCTGCCAATCCCTTTGCCGGTCTTAGTGGCCTCGCGCATTTACGGGGCGTAGGTGCGCTGGTCTGGGTGTATGCACTGACCATGTTTGCCCAATTCACCTTGCAAACCACCTGGGTGTTATCAACAGAATTGCGCTTTGGCTGGACCCCCATGCAAAATGGTTTTTCTCTGTTCATGGTTGGTGTATCCAGCGTACTCATGCAGGGTGTTTTTCTGGGGCGTTATATCAAGCGGGTAGGGGATGCCAATGCAGTCTTGATCGGCCTTGCCTCTTCTACTATTGCGCTGAGCATGTATGGGCTGGCAAACCAGGGCTGGATGATGTACGTGCTGATCCTGTGTAATGTACTGGCCTTTGCCGCCGGACCTGCCTTGCAAGGCTTTTTCTCGCGCGCCGTCGATGCGCGTTCACAAGGCCTGGCCATGGGGTCGTTGACGGCACTGGCCAGTATCATGAGCGTGTTTGCCACCCTGATCGGCACTTCCATCGTCGGGCAAGTCAGTCATTTTTCCAAGGGCAGTGTCTGGCTGGGCGCACCTTTCTTTTTGGCCGCGAGCGTGCAATTAATGGCATTGACTCTGGCACTGCGTCACTTGAAAAAAAGTAGCTGAAGTTTGCAGGGATAAAAAAAGCGGACTTGAGAGTCCGCCTTTTTATATCCAAATTCTAAGCAGTTTAGTGACGTACAGCAGTATGCATGGATGCAGTATCCAGCAAGAGTTCAGGATCTTCTGCTTCTTCCGTGGTTTCATTGTTCAGGCGTTTTTGCATCTTGACGACATCCACGTCATTGCCCCATTTAGCCACCACGACCGTGGCGACGCCATTGCCGATCAGGTTGGTCAGGGCACGTGCTTCGGACATGAAGCGGTCTATACCGAGTATCAGAGCCAGGCCAGCGACCGGTACGCCACCGACTGCAGACAGGGTAGCCGCCAACACGATGAAGCCGCTGCCAGTAATGCCTGCTGCACCCTTGGATGTCAGCAATAAAACACCCAGCAAAGTGATTTGCTGCATCATTGTCATCGGTGTATCCGTGGCCTGGGCGATGAATACCGCAGCCATGGTCAGGTAGATGGATGTGCCATCCAGATTAAAGGAGTAACCTGTAGGGATCACCAGGCCAACCACGGACTTTTTCACACCCAGGTTTTCCAGCTTGGCCATCATGCGTGGCAACACTGATTCTGATGAAGACGTGCCAAGTACGATGAGCAATTCTTCCTTGATGTATTTGATGAATTTCCAGATACTGAAACCATGTACCTTGGCAATCGCACCCAGCACCACGAAGATGAAAATCAGGCAGGTCGCGTAGAAAGTCGCCATCAGGAAACCGAGTTGCACCAGTGAACCAACACCATACTTACCTATCGTAAAAGCCATCGCACCAAAGGCACCTATGGGAGCAACTTTCATGATGTAACCGATGATGACAAACAAGACGTGGGAAAATTTTTCGACCAGATCAAATACCATCGTGCCGCGTCCGCCAAAACGATGCAGGGCGAAGCCAAAAAATACCGAGATCAGCAAGACTTGCAGTATCTCACCCTTGGCAAAAGCATCGGTGAACGTAGTAGGAATAATCGCCATCAGGAACTCTGTCGTGGTCTGCATTTTTCCAGGTGCGGCGAATGCGGCGATGCTCTTGGTATCCAGTGTTTGCACATCGATATGCATGCCTGCACCAGGTTGCACAATATTGACAATGACGAGGCCAATGATCAGTGCCAGCGTGCTGACAACTTCAAAATACAGTAATGCCATGCCACCGGTTTTGCCGACTTTTTTCATGTCTTCCATACCGGCGATGCCAACGACTACAGTACAGAAAATAATCGGCGCTATCATCATCTTGATGAGTTTGATGAAGCCATCGCCGAGCGGCTTCATGGCGGTGCCAGATTCAGGGTAAAAATGGCCAAGAAATACGCCCAGTACAATGGCGGTGATGACTTGAAAATACAGGGATTTGTAGAAGGCTTGAGCTTTCATCCTTGGTCTCCATGGGATGGTATAAAGTCTCGCCTGCATGAAATCATAATGGCGAGCACGTTGCGGAATTTTTTTCCGTCAGTGCAGCCATTATGAAAAATCCGTGGAGCAGCCACAATTGTGGCTTTCCACAGTGCTTAAAAATTACGCAGCTTTTTACGTAGAGATTTACGCGGCAATAATTTGTTTTGATGAAGCCTGATGTTGAATAATGCGGCCCAGTAAACGCATCGCATCATCGAGATCCTGGGTATATGGCATGCCACAATTGAGGCGCAAAAAATGATCAAAACGATTTGAATTGGAATACATCAAGCCCGGAGAAACCAAGATACTCTCCTCTAGCGCAGCATCAAAAACAGCGCGGGATGAAGTTCCGGTTGGCATCTCTACCCACAACGAAACTCCACCTGCCGGCATGGTCACGCGCGTGCCTTCCGGAAAATAAGTGGCAATCGCTTCTGCCATTTTTTCTCTTTGCACAGCGAGGCTGCTACGTAGTTTCCGCAGATGTCTGTCGTAAGCTGACGACAGTAAAAAAGTCGCCGTGACTATCTGTGACAATTCTTCGTTATAGCGCGTGTGTGCATACTTCAGCATGTTCACACGTTCTTGCCAGCGTCCTGCCAGTATCCAGCCCACACGCATGCCGGGCGCGAGGATCTTATGTACAGATGCGCAGTAAATCACATTGCCGCTATGGTCCCATTGCTTCAATGCAGTGGGTATCTTGTCGCCATCTGCCAGTGCGCTATAAGAGTCATCTTCTATCAGCGGTATGCCTTGTGCTTCGCACAGCGCCACCAGTTTTTGTTTATGCTGATCGGGCATCATGCTGCCCAACGGATTTTGCAAATGCGGTACCACCACCACCGCCTTGATATTGTCATAGGTACGCATCGCCAGTTCCAGCGCTTCGACAGAAATCCCGGTACTCGGGCTGGTGGGTATTTCCAGCGCCTTCATGCCCAGGCTTTCCAGCACTTGCAAGAGACCATAAAAAGTCGGCGACTCGACTGCGATGACATCACCTGCTTGCGCGACTGCACGTAAGGCCAGGTTCAGTGCCTCGATACAGCCATTGGTGATGATGACCTGATCAGCAGATGTGCTGATGCCGGAATCAAGTGCGCGCTTGGCCAGTGCCGCTTTGAGTTCACGGTTACCACCCGGCGTAATTGTCTTGGTCAGCAGTTCTGGATAGCGGCGCAGGGTACTGACAGTCAGGCTGCGTAATTGCTGGTGCGGGTACAGGGCAGGGCCACCAGTTGCCCGTGCCAGATTGCATTTCACCTGGCGCTGGCCCTGGGCGATAATTTCTGACACCAGTTCATGGATGCCGACAAACTGCGCCGGGTCAATGATCTTGCCTATGGTTGGCTCTTGCGCTGGAATCAGGCGCACCCGGCGTGGTTGCCGCACAAAATACCCTGAACGCGGGCGGGCTTCCAGCCAGCCTTCGGTTTCCAGCTGGCGGCACAGCTGTAACGCAGTGGACAGACTAACGCCGTGCACATGCATGAGCTTGCGCACCGAGGGCATGCGGTCGCCCAGTTTCAGCGTGCCGCAGCGTATGGCATTCAGATAATGCTCGGCCAGTTGCTTATAGAGGGGTAGGTTTTGCATATGTCGATGATGAGATATCAGTCGTTGACTGCACAAATACAGTTGAGGGCAAACTATACAATAACAGATTATAAATTTTCTGTCTGATACGATACAGATATGAATTCTCTGTGCCTGTGCAGACCCTGCTGCAAAGACTACCCTGAAAACTGCATTTGTCAGCAGTTTCTCACCTCTTTCAGGAGTCTCATCATGTATAGAAATAGCATCAGGCAGGGTCAGAGCATGCATTGCCTGTTAACAGCAGGTAGCACTTTGTATATAAAGTCAGGGAAGTTACGCCTGATCGCCTTGCCGCAATTTCTGGAAGGAGTGGCCTGGCAGATTGACACCGTGCTGGATGCAGACAGTGTTTACTACTCTGAGCATGGTGGCTGGGTAGAGTTGCAAGCCTTGCAGGCTTGCGATTTGCTGGTGCAAAGGCCTGAGCCGACACTGCACTGGCTGCATGTTCTTTCAGGCGCATGGCAAGCATTGCAGGCGGGCTGGCGTCCATCCCCTTAATGTCTGGAAACGATAGGCTGCAGGTTAGGCTTAATAAGGGCTAGGGGAAAAATTCCTTGAGCAAAAAGCTTTCCAGCTCTGCCGAATCTTCCACACGGGCTGATTTGACCATGACACGGCCCAGTCGCCTGGATTCCCAGTTGAAGTCGCCCTTGTATTCCATGCGTATGATTTCTATCATGCGGCGTACCACTGCCAGGCGCACATCGCCACCCAGTCCTGCATCGACTTCAAAAGACTGTTTGCCGCCAGTAGCCACTATGCGGGTGTTCCAGCCACGGAAAGAAAAACTGGCTACTCGTGTGCCAACGCTGTTCAGTTCAAAGACACCGCTGCCACCACCGCGGTTGGCCGCCTGTTGCATGCTGCGCTTGACATTGGCTTCGGCGACTTCTTGCGGTGTCATGCCACGGCCTGCCTGACGGGCACCTTCATTTTCCTGGGCTGCCGCTTCTTCTGCAGCGCGACGGCGCTCCCGTGCGGCATTGGCCATAGCCATCATATCCATTTCAGGCGGCACATTATTTGCCAGTGGCGGCGGTGGTTGTGGAACGGGTGAATCATTGGTTGGCAAGGGCGGTGGCGCCTTGGGCTGGGTGATGGCGTTTTTGGATGGCGGTACACGCACAGGCTTGGATGGTGCTTTTTCCTTTTTTGGCGCTGTTGCCTGCTTAGGAGCTTGCGCAACCTTGTCCATCAGCAAGACCATAGGAGCAGTGATGCCCGCTTTCTCCATTTTTTTCTTCACTGCGCTCATGTTCAGCAAGAAATACAGCAAGAGTCCATGCACCAGCAAAGCCAGCAAGATACCAAACATATTTGCAGGGCGAAACCGGATATGCAAATGAATCTCACCCGGCTGGGTGATTTCATTCTCAGGCGCTTCTATGCTCAACTTCATGGACTATATGAACCGGTGCAGAATTTCAAGGTGGCAAGCATACCTCAAACTATGCCTGATCCTGTAACAAAGATTGTCTGTTGACCCACTGCTTAACTTGATTATGTTATCGAAATTGAAAAATGCAATAAGTGGTTCAGGGAAATTTCAGTTAACTGAGTCTATTTACCGTGATTGACCAGGGACAGACAAGCAAAACGGCCATGTTTGCCGACAACTGCTTACAAACAGGTAAAGAAAATTTACATGCTGCTGGCACTGGGAGGGATGGAGAGACAGGATGAAAATTTGTTCCATCCTGACAAGGATACGGTATTGCTGTACGGGAATGAGGTCCGCAGACTCAAATCAGGCCGAACCAGCCCAGCGCTGCGCCGCCCGCCAGCAACCACAGCAAATGCAAACGGGTGCGCCAGACCACGATAGTGCAGACTACCGTCATCAACCACAAAGGCCAGTCCTTGCTGGCCTGGTCGTGAGAGGCTGCCATAATCCAGCCTGTTGCCAGCAACAGCCCTATGACAATAGGTGCCATGCCCAGCTTGAAGGCGCGCACACTGCGCAGTTCGCGGTTGGCGTGGCCCCAGCTGGCGGCGACATATGTCAGGGTGGTACTGGGTAAAAGTATGCCCGTCATGGCGACAACCACCCCCAGCAAGCCTGTCCACATACCACCGGCATTCATGCCTACATTCCAGCCCATCAGGGCGATGAACAAGACATTCGGGCCTGGGGCAGCCTGGGCTATGGATACTGAGGCATTGAATTGCGCATCGCTCAGCCAGCCCTGTTGCGCCACCAGATAGCGGTGCATGTCAGGCAGGGTGGAAATCGCCCCGCCTATCGACAGCAAAGAAAGCATCATGTAATGCAAAAACAATTGCAGCCAGTCATGCCAGTTCATACTGATGTGTAAGACATTGTTCAGGGTATCCGGCATTATTTCAGCTTCCTGTAGACAATGATACAAGTGATGGCACCCAGACTGAACAATACATACGCCAGCGGCAAGCGGAAGTAGGCGATGCCGACAAAGCACAATGCACTGAAGAGCAGGGCGGTGGGTCTGCCCAGGGGATTGTTCTTCAGGGCAGGCACCAGCTTCAAGCCGGTAGCGATAATCAGCCCAGCGGTGACGGCGCCCATGCCGCGTAAGGCACTTACCACTTCAGGATGTTGGGAGAACTGGGCATATACCACAGCAAGGGCCAGCACGATCAATAAAGGCACCGACAACATGCCAGCTAGAGCGGCCATGGCACCACCAAAACCAAAATGGCGGTGGCCTATCATGAGGGATAAATTCACGACATTAGGCCCTGGCAAAATTTGTGCGACTGCCCAGTCTTCGACGAACTCTTCCATCGTCATCCAGCGTTTTTTCTCTACCAATTCACGCTGCACGACGGCCAGTACCCCGCCAAATCCTTGCAATGCCAGCAACGTAAAAGAGATATACAAATCCGCCAGGGATTTGGGCCGCTGGCCAGGAGCTTCTGTGGACATGGTGGTGGCAGCCTGTTGACTTGACATTGGGGCAGGCTTATATTGTAAGGCAGCAGAGAAAATGCTGCTGGGCGAATATTTGACAGCTGCCAATTTCCCTTGGCTTGGTTGCGCTCCATGTCAGGCGTCGTCAACAAAAGGTAAGAACTTGTATCATTTGAAACGAAGTCCTGTACTCGCTTATTTGTCTGCAGGCTTGCGCTACAGTCTTTTTTATTTCAGTGGTCATGATCATGAGCGACGACAAGATATTGATGTTTTCAGGTGAAAGCCTGGCTATGCAAGAGGCGGCAAAACAGGCGCGTAATACCTTTAAATATTTCTGGCGGGAGCTGTCCTGGGAATACCGGCGCATCATTCCCGGCCTGGGACTGGCTGCTGTCAAAGTCGCGTTTCCTACGAAGGCTGTTGGTGACGGGCCTGAGGTCGAGCATATGTGGGTGAATGACATACAGTTTGACGGTGAAATCATTTCCGGTATCTTGCTGAATTCGCCACAATGGTGTGACAACATTGCTGCTGGTGACAATGTCAGCGTGTCACTGGCCGAAATTGGTGACTGGATGTACACGATAGGCGGCAAGGTTTATGGCGGGTTCAGTATAGATGTGATGCGCCAGGAAATGCCAGACTCAGAGCGTGAAGAACATGATCAAGCCTGGGGACTGGATTTTGGCAAACCCGGTGAAGTGTTTATCGTTCCTGCACAAACCCAGGAAAAGCAGGGCTTTTTATCTGGCTTGTTCGGCAAGAAAGAACTGGCGGCAGTGGCGCATACCGGAGATTTGCCCGAACATCCCATGAGTGAAAACATGGTTGAGAAAATGGACGAGGGCTTGCGTGACGACCCTTCGTTCACCCGTAGTGTTGATGAAAATGGCTGGACACTACTGCAAAAGGATGCACTGGCGGGCAATCTTGCACCCGTGACTTTACTGGTGAAACACGGTGCCGACCTTGGTGCTGTCAATCCCAGAGGCGAGACTGCACTTGATCTGGCCCGCAAAATGGGCTGGCCCAGAATTGTGGCTTTTCTGGAACAAAAGCTGCATTAATAGAAGTTACCCTTGTCTGTGATGCGCCCGTATGCGGGCGCGCCATTCGCCCAGCACGGTCAGAGCGCTCTGGAATTCTTTTTCTATCAGGTCAGCTTCGGCATCGGTAATCACGCCATCCAGCAAGGCAGTTGAGACTGCCTCAGCCACATCACCAACCCGGCTCATGACGCGGCACACGGTTTGCGACAAATCATCTTCACGGATTTCATGTGGTTCCGGGATGGAAAAAGCGGCCATGCCATGCCGGCTTAAGAGAGCATGCAGAGGCAGATGGGCCTCTTTGACTCCGGCGTCCTGGCAATGTTCTATGATGATCGAGAATTCTTCAAAAGACGGGTAATGGGTTTCTATGCCAGGGGCCAGCTTGTTGCGCAAGACATTCACCGAGACTTCCATACGGATTGCCAGGGCTTCCAGGCCACCAGGGTAGGCGCGCGCGATCTTGTACAAGGCGTCGTGCTGGTTCATATCCGAATATTTGCGTGTCATGCTGAGTTCCTCATTGATTTTTGAGCAGGAAGCATTGTACAGAGGGCCAGACAATACTCCCATAGATGTAACATGGATGCAAAAAAGGCCACACTCAGGTCTGGGCGGCTATTCTCCGGGTCAACAATGTCAGCCAGCGGTCCGCCCCGCTGACTTCGCTGATGACCTGGGCATAATCACAAACGGTGCGGGCTGCGCGTTCCAGCAATTGTATATCTGCTTCATGCTGGCGTGCCACATGCGGGTCTTCCAGGAACAGGATGCGGCGTATCTGCCTGTCAAGTACCAGTTCTGCCAGTTGCGCATCGCCACCCAGGGGGCCAGACAGATAAGGGGTCACCCAGTTCTTGCCAGCTTCTGTTCCCTTGATTTTTTGTGCCAGCTGGTTCAGCAAGCCGCCAGTAGTGCCTGTTGCGTAGCGGTGGCCGAAACTGTTGAGCAGTTCGAAATGTTTCTCTGCCATGACCAGCATGCTTTCTTTCATTGCATCATGGGCGATCAGGGCGATGCCCTCATTTTTTAATTCAAAACTCGGGTTCAGCTTATTGTCTATGGCGGCACCGGCAGCCGTGGCTTCCAGTTCCAGCCATTCCCTGGCGCTGGCCAAAGTTGCCAGGAAAGGTTTCCGATGGATTACGCACTGGCGTTTGAGTGCCTGGGCTTCCGGGAAAATCGAAGAAGGGTCAACCGGATCAATCAGGTAGATCACTGCATCGACCGCTCTGGCGGGTTCCTTGTCGACGACCCGCGATACAAGTTTCATCAAGCCGCCTTCACGGCCATAAGGAAAACGCTCGACCACAGGGCAGCTGTCAACCAGCCCATGAGAAATGATGGCGTCCAGCGTGCGCCCGACGATCACCATTTCTGCTTGCAGATGTTGCAGTGACGGCCCGCTGCCATGCAGGAGCTGCACCAAGGCAGAATTGGGGGCGTCCTGGTGAGAACGGTTGGCAATCAATCCTATGCGTAGCTTTTTCTGCGAGGTCACTGTATCTGCTTTCATGGCGGGTGGAAAAATTGTTTGCCCCGATAGTTTACTCCCAGACTGCCTGTGCGGGCAGTCTTCAGGCTACATTTTGTTACCTAATCCAACAGTGGTGACACACGCGTTTTCGCAGACAGGCGTAGCATGTATAGCCATGCGGTAAAACAGGTGAGGATAAAATGAAAAAATGGCGACATCTGCTGATGGTGCTCATGATCATGCTGACCTGCGCTTCGGCTTTGGGTGATGATGATCTTGATGATGAAATGCAAGTCAGGCGCTGGGCGCTTCTAGGGGATACCCAGGCGCAAAATATGTTGGGTTTGCTGTATCTGGAACCCGACGCCAACCTGCAAAATGTGCAAGAAGCCGCTTACTGGCTGGAGCAGGCTGCTGATCAGGGCCACGCTGGTGCACAAACCAATCTGGGGGTCTTGTATCTGACTGGCGAGGGTGTGGAGGCTGACGAGAGCATGGCTTTCAAACTGTTTCGTCGCGCCGCCTTACAAGGGCTGACTTCTGCTCAACTGGCGCTGGGTTATATGTATGCCACAGGCAAAGGTGTCGATGCCAATCCTGAAGAAGCGGTATTCTGGTACCAGCAGGCTGCCCAACAAGGTAATGCCAGTGCTCAGCATCATTTGGCCCTGGCTTATGAAGAAGGCGCAGGGATAGAAAAAAGCACAGATCAAGCTGCCCATTGGGAAATGCAGGCTGCAAATCAGGGTTTGTCCACTGCCCAGTTTCAAATGGGTTTGCGCTATCTGCATGGCGAAGGGGTAGAAAGGGACATGCTGACGGGTTACCATTATTTACTCAAAGCCAGCCTGAAAGTCGGCAGTAAAGCCATGGATAGCCGTGAATTGGTCAGCAATGAGCTGACCAGTGAGCAAATTGCTGAAATCCGCGATGATTCCCGCTATTGGAGAATGCATTTTTGAGCTTGAAAAGCAAGGCTGCTGAAAAACAAACGCAGAGCGGACGCCGCATTCTTTCATGCGGCGTTTTTTTTCAAGCCGAGGCTGGCGACTTCAGGAAAGATTCAACGCAGATAGCGTTGTTCAAGTTCATCTGCTGACATGGCTTGAGAAAAAAGATACCCCTGCATTTCATCACATTGCCTTTGCTGGAGGAATTCGCGTTGCCTGTCGGTTTCCACGCCTTCGGCAATCACACGCAATTTCAGCGCATGGGCCAGGTGAATGATGGCGGTGACGATGGCGACATCACTTTCATCAACAGGCAAGTCGCCAACAAAAGAGCGGTCTATCTTGAGCTTGTAAATAGGGAAGCGCTTCAGATAGCTGAGACTGGAATAACCAGTGCCAAAATCATCAATCGCCAGTTTGACGCCCAATGCTGCCAGGGATTCCAGTTTTTTCAGGGCATCTTCAACATCCTTGATGAGGATGGATTCTGTCAATTCCAGTTCTATGCAATGCGGTTGCAACGCATGCTCATGCAAGGCGGCGGCAATACTGTCGACAAAATTGGCTTGCTGAAATTGCAGGGCAGAGACATTGATTGCCACCCGCATGGATTTGCCATCCCGGTTCCACAAAGCTGCTTGTTTGATGGCCGTTTGCATGACCCAATTGCCTATCGGTACAATGACGCCGGATTCTTCTGCCACCGGGATGAATTGCACCGGGCTGACTTCGCCCAGATCCTTGTCGGTCCAGCGCAGCAAGGCTTCCACCCCCAGCATCTTGCCAGTCGCCAGCTCTACTTGTGGCTGGTAATGCAGGCGGAACCGCTGGTGTTCCAGGGCCTGGCGCATGGCGTGATCGAGTTTCATGCGCGACAGTAAGCCTATATTCATTTGCCGCTGGTAAAAGCGGAAATCGGAACGCCCGCGCTCCTTGACATGATACATGGCGCTATCGGCATTCTTGATCAGGTCGGCCATGCTAATCCCATCCTCAGGGTAAAGGGCAATCCCTATGCTGGCGGTGACGGTAAAGTGCATGCCATCAAGTGAAAACGGGGCAGACAATTCTTCCAATACTCTTCTGGCACAAATTTCTGCGCCCTCGCCATTAGCTTCATGCAGGAGCAAGACAAATTCATCCCCACCCAGGCGGGCCGCCGTATCCACCTGGCGTATGCATTTCTTTAATCTTTCAGTCACTTGCTGCAAGACACGGTCACCAAAAGGATGGCCAAGGGTCATTGATTTGTTTGAAATGATCGAGGTCGAGGAACAGCAGGGAAAATGTGGAATTATTACGGCTGGAAATGGTAATGGCTTGTCGTATGCGTTCTTCCAGCAATAAGCGGTTAGGCAAGCCAGTCAAAACATCCAGGAATGCCAGTTCTTCAATTCTTTGCTTGGCTGTATGGGTTTCTGTCCTGTCCTTGAAAAAGCCTATGTAATTCAGGGCAGCGCCAAATTCATCCTGTACCTTGACCAGAGATATCATGCACAGATAGGCATGGCCATTCTTGCGCCTGTTCCAGAGTTCTCCCTCCCAAAAGCCCAAATTGTCGAGTTCTTTGAGCAGGTTTTCAACTTGAACAGCATTGCCTTCTTCTGAAAAAAAATCCCTTGGTGTTTTGCCCAGCATTTCTTGTTCTGTATAACTGCTGAGGCGCTCGAAACTGGGATTGGTGGTGACGATCTTTTGCTCGGCATCGGTAATGAAAATTGCATCGGTACTCGACTCAAATACTTTGGCCGCCAGACGCAAACGCGCTTCATCTGCCAGGCGCTGGGTGATGTCGCGATAAGAATACACACGCCCTATCGGCCGGCCACGCGCATATTGCGGCAGGGTGACTCTTTCCAATGTCTTGCCTGAGCGTAGCGTCAATACATCGGTCGCTTCCATCAGTGGCGAGCGACTGATGGTACCGAGGCGTTCTTCATACTGACTGGCATCGTGCATGCACGCGTCCATCCAGGCATAAATGGCGCCATCGTCGCGCTGGGTCAGCAGCTCATCTGGCAAGCCCCATAATTCAGCAAACAAGTGGTTGTAGCTGCGGATGGCGCCATCAAGATCAGTGACCAGTATGCCGTCAGCTGTAGATTCCAGAGTGGCGCGTAGTTCAGCGATCAGTTTTTCCAACTCATTTTCGACCCGGCGCTGGTTGGAATGGTCATTGATAGCGACTACATAGACCGAACTATCCACGCCGGTCCTGATCAGGGTGACACGTCTTTCCACCTGGACTATGCTGCCATCGGCACGTTTCAGCATGGTTTCGGAATGGATGTTTTCGGACAGGCCAGCAGCCACATCCTCCCAGAAAAACACGTCTTCAGGTGCGACTGCAAGTTCAATAACACCTTTGCCTAACAGACTGCTAGATCCGACTTGCAGCAATTGGTGGATGGCCTGGTTGGCCGCAACGATGCGCAACTGTATGGGATCAACCAGGATAATGGCTTCCAGCAAGCCTTCTATCATCGATTGCCAGGGATGGGCCTTCATGTCGCAGCTCCATCTTCCTTTTGTTGCTCGATTTCCAGACCGCGTTCAAAGAAATAGCATAGCCGTTTGCGTGGCGACAGATAATCATAGGCTGCCTTGGGCAATTGCAGAGGTTTCAGGCTGCGGTGTATGCACAGGGTATTTTCATGCTCCAGATTGATGACCAGGGCTTCATCGCGAGGTACGGCAGAATTATGGATGACCACCTTGGGTTTGATGGGGCGGGCCGAATTCACCGAGACCACCATGGCATATCGCTCATCGGTCAACTGCACCACCGAGCCTGGCGGATAAATACCCATCATGCGTATGAAAGCCGTCAGGGTGGGAATATGAAAACGTGGCTTGTGCTGGGTAAAAATCTGCGACAAGGCTTCATGCGGGGTGATGGCAAACGCCGGATTGGCAGGGTTGCAAAGATTGTCGTAATGATTGACCAGTGCGATGATACGGCTTATGGCACTGAGTTTATCGCCCTGCACATGGCTGGGGTAGCCAGTACCATCGGCATGCTCATGATGTTGGGCAATGGCCAGCAAGACATTGGCCGATAAGCCCATCTTGCGCGCCAATGCCAGGCTGTGCAGGACGTGCTCATGGTAAAGCTGGCGCTCGGCATGATTGAAGTGCTCATCCTGCCAGCGCAGTCGGTCTGGTAACTCCATTTTGCCTATGTCATGCAGCATAGTCGCTACACCCAGGTCAAGCATGTCTGTTTTGCTGAGATGCAGTGTTCGTCCCAGCAAGAGTGATATGACCGTCACATTGATGGAATGTAGCGAAGTTTTTTCACCGGCTTTTTCGGACAACAGGCGTATCGCGGCCTCGTCTTCTCCCAAAATCTCACCAAGAAAACCTTGTATCAGTTGCTCAGTCAATTCCCTTGCCTGGGCAGGCTGGGAATGCACCAGTTCAGTGACTTGCTTGAAGGTTTGTGCCGCATGGCTGAATTGCCGCTCACAGACTTGCAGACTGGCTTGCTGGTTGGCCAGCAATTCCCTCCTTTGTCTGGCGGCAAACGCGCCGGGACTTTCGATAAGCTTGTTTTCTTGCTGAATCTGAGCATCATCGGTCTTGGTACTGGTTTCCGGGCTGCTCTTGTCCGGTGCATAGCGCACGCGCTCCAGACCCAGCGAACGGATGGTCTCGATTTGTGCATTGTTGCTGATTTTGAAATTGGAAACAGGAAATGGATGATCCATCCAGCCCACATCGAGATAGACAAACATGCCTATGCGAAGCTGGCTCAGTTCAATAAACTGTGTATGAAGATCAGTCATGACACGGGTTTCCCAAAATGTGACTTTTGAGTAAAAATCTGCAGGCTAGGCGTCTGTGTGCCATACAACCACCAGCCACAGTTCATTCCATGTTACATCAGCTTTTTACTCACCCATCCAGAATTCCGGCTGACTGTGGGGTTTACGTCTTAAATACAGCGAATTTTGATCTGAGTTCGGTCTTATCTGACGATAATCGCCGATTTTGTTTTACTTTATTCAAGGTTTTGCGCATTCACAGGCGTCATTGCCCTTGTCAAAAATTATACGCCAGACGCCAGGGCTTTCCTGTCGCCAGATGGAGGTGAAGGTGGCCAGCAGTTTGCCTTGCGGGTCGCGCACTGGTCCGCTGCTAAGTGCCAGCTTGCCCGAGTTTAAGACTTCCACGGTTTCCGGCGTCCAGGAAAAAGGGGCTGCTGGCGTGTCATAAAAGCGTTTCCAGGCTGCCGCCACTTCCTGTTTGCCATGCAAAACCTTTTTACCAGAAAAAAAGATCGTTTCTTCCGCCAGAAACTCAGTGAAAGCCTTGTGGTCGCGGGCTTCCATGGTTTTGGCAAAGGCGGTTTCTGCTTGCATGACTTGGGTGATCAGGTCAGTCCGTTCATCCGCTGCCTGTGCGTGCTTGACCAGCAAGCTGGCGACGATCAGCAAGGCAAATAAGTATCGATGCATGGAACACCTCTACAATCAAGAACAGCAAATCGTTTAAAAGAAGCTGGCTATCTGCTCCAGTGGTTTTTTCTGTATATTCGGCACCATGCAATCATCTGCCGGATAGCCGACTACCAGCAAGATATATGGCTTTTCATTGTCCGGTCTGTGCAATAACTGGTTCAAAAATCCCATGGGGCTGGGTGTATGTGTCAGCGTTGCCAGGCCAGCATGATGCAGGGCCGAGATCAAAAAGCCGGTAGCAATCGAGACGGACTCAGGTACATAGTAATTTTTGACCGCACTGCCATCATCCATCATGGTGGCTTTTTGTCCAAAGATGGCGATCAGGTAAGGTGCGGTTTCTAAAAAGGGCTTTTCTGCATCCGTACCTAGCGGGGCCAGCGCATCTTTCCATTCCTGCGGCGCACGGCGCTCATAAAACTCGCGTTCTTCTATCTCGGCCTCAACCCTGATCTTGTGCTTGAGTGCTGTGTCGGTGACGACTGCAAAATGCCAAGGCTGATGGTTGGCACCTGATGGCGCCGTGCCAGCAGTCAGCAGACAGGCTTCTATGACGGCGCGTGGCACCGGGCGAGCCGAGAATTCACGTATCGTCTTGCGTCGCTTCATGTCCTGATAAAAGCTTTGCGCGCGTTCCAGCATTTCAGTTTCTGGGTAAGACTGGTAAGTCGACAGCGGGATGAATTGCGGCGATCCTTGATTGAATGAAAGTTTGCTCATGGCTTATTCCTGACAAGCTGGGTGGACAGTGGGGGAAAACAGACTTAATCGTTGCGGTTTTTTCTGAATGCCAACCAGCCCGCAATGACGGTAAAAGTGGCGACGATGGCGACCACGATCCAGAAACCATCTTCATGCTGGGCCAAAGGTACACCACCTACATTCATGCCCATCAACCCGGCAATGATATTGATGGGCAGGGCCAGTACCGTTACTATCGTCAGGACGAACAGGGAGCGGTTGTTTTGTTCATTGACGCTGGCAGCGATTTCTTCCTGCAAGAGCTTGATGCGCTCTTGCAGTGATGCCATATCGCTCAGGACGACGGCAAATTCTTCAGTGGACTGGCGCAATTCCTGGACATCGCGCTCTGCCACCCAGACCGGTGGTCTTTGTAGCAGGCGAAACAGGGCGGCAGGCTCAGGTGCCAGCAATCTTTGCAAGCGCACCAGTACGCGGCGCAGTTCGCCCAGGTTGGCGCGTTTATGATTCAGGCGGTCAGCCAGCAAATGGTCTTCGATATCATCAATTTTCTTGATGACATTACGTACTATGCCTATCAGCACGTCGGCCTGGTCGCGCAGTAAATGGGTCAGTAATTCTGTTGGCGAGCTGAAATGCTCGCCCTGGTTCACCGCATTGCGCAGCCGGTCTACCGATTGCAGGGGTTTGCGCCTGGCGCTGATCATCACGTTACTGCTGACATTCAACCATAGGGTGGCAATGTCCGAGGCTTCGAAGGCAAAATCATGCAAGACATCATTGACCACCGCGATCAGGCTGTGATCGGCATGTTCAATGCGGGTGGAGCGTGAACCTTCATGCAGGGTATCGAAAAATTCTTCAGGCAGGGCGGCATGTTCATGTAGCCATTTTTCTGCAGTGACATTCGACAAATTGAAATGCAGCCAGATAAAAGTGTCGTCCGTGGCACTGTGCCGTGACTGCAGCCAATCGATAGCTTCGCTGGTGTACATGGGTTTGCCGGGCTGGGCAGGTGCAAAGACATATCCACAAATCAATCCTGACTGATCTGAACCATACGATAAGTGTTCTGTTTGCATTGACTGTCCAGGCGAATAAACTGGGCATATTGTAAATCAGCCAAGCGTGTCGATGCCTGGCTTTCCACGCGTTTTTAACTGATCAGCATGTTCTTGTATGACAATGACGCCTGGCGTATGCAATCCTGGAAGGTCAGTGCCGCATGCGATAGAGGCCGGGTCTTGGTCCAGATCATGCCAACCGGGCTGGGCAGATGGCCCAGATTCAAAGGCAGGATCTGCAAGACACCTTCTGCCACCAGTTGACGGGCCGCCGACAATGACAATAGGCCCAGGCGTGGTGGTTCCATCAGCAAGGGCACATTGACTGACCTCGACACAGACTCGATGACGTCGGTCGGCTTGTTCAAGCCATTTTTTGCCAGCAGGTTGATCATGCGCTGGTGCGTTGGTGATTCTTCTACCGACAAGATCCAGGGCAGGTTGTTCAAATCCATCCAGGTCAGATTGTCGCGTCTTGCCAAGGGGTTTTTGCTGGACGTAACGATCACCAGCGGGTCGTCATACAAGACTTCTTCCTGCAAATGTTCAGCCGCGCGTTCTGAAAACACGCGGCCTATGATGAGGTCTATCTTACCTTCACGTAAATCCTGTAGTTGCTGATCAACTGTGCCATCCATAATGCACAATGTGACGTTTGGCCAGCTAGCCTTTAGTATCTTGACAGCTTTAGGAATGATGGTGGTAGATACCACGCTCAAAATGCCGACGGTCACTTTACCGACTGTCCCAGTGGCCAGCGAGCGCATCTCTTGATGAGCTTTTTGTAAATTAAATAAAACTTCTCTGGCATGCCGTATCAGGCATTCACCTGAAGGTGTTGGTTTTATACCACGCCCAGCACGTTCAAATAACTTGACACCTATTCCTTCCTCCATCTCTCCAAGCATTTTGGAAACAGCCGGCTGGCTGACGTGTAAAGTCGCCGCAACCTGAGCAACTGTGTGCTTGTCAGCCAGTTCCACAAGCAAGCGCAAGTGCTTGATCTTGAGCTGTCGGGCGAAATACTTTTCTATAGGCAAGGTATCAATCATAACGATAATTATATACTTTTTCCTTAATTTCTCATTGGACGGTAATGAAATTGTAATGGGATCATACCGTGATGCAACAAATTGTATCAATTCGTCGGTCTTGATCTGACTGTGATAAGTAGCTTTTTTTGCAGCTTATTTCGACAAAACGACATGCAAGATGTTTTCGCAGCACTTCGGTTCGACCACGATATGGCGACTCAGTTCAAACGAGTCTCGCCCTATCTTTGGTCTCAGCAGTTTGAACCTGTTCATGATTCACCAAGGAGATTCTGGATGTTTTATCAAGAGAAGAAATGTGCCTACGCTGTCAAGCTGGCACTGGCTATGTTGTCGGGCAGTATGCTGATGAGCGCTCAAGCGCAGACAGTCAAGGCTGACCCAGCAGAAAAAATTCAAAAAATTGAAGTAACTGGTTCCCACATCAAGCGTATTGATAAAGAAGGCACTTCTCCTATCCAGACACTGACAGCAAAAGATATCAGCCAAAGTGGTGCGACTTCTGTTGCTGAATTGTTGCGCACGATCCCGGCTCTGGGTAGCGGTAGCGCATTCGATGCAGTAGATGGCGGTTTCTCCCGCGGCGTGGCAACAGCTTCCCTGCGTGGCCTGGGTTCCAGCTCCACCCTGATTTTGTTGAATGGCCGTCGCATGACGCCATCGGCTTACGCAAACCCAAATCAAGGTCAATCCACTCTGTACGATATCAACAGCATTCCTTTGTCGATGCTGGAACGCGTAGAGATCTTCAAGGATGGCGCATCTGCAGTATACGGCTCTGACGCTATTGCCGGTGTTATCAACTTCATCACCAAGAGCGATTACCAGGGCATTCAGATGAACGCCAGCATGGGCGCTAATGATGACAATCAGTTCAAGAAAAAAAGCATCAGTGGTTTTGCCGGTTTTGGTAACTATGCGCAAGATGGCTACAATGTGACTGTCAGTGCAGAGTATTCCAAGCGTGACCGCGTTTCCATCAAGGATGCCAAAGACGTAGAAAAAGACTTGTACAGCACACTCAACAACCGTTTGTCGCCTTACTCCAGCTTTGCCAGTAACCAGCCTTTCTTCTACCGTGAACGCACAGCAGGCAGCAATACTTTCTTCTCTGCCAATGATGCCAACGTGGTTAATCGCACCAATTGCGATTCTTCCCGTTTGATCACTGGTGGCGCACAATACAATATCGCAACTACCAGCGCATTGTATGGCCGTCAGTTCTGTAACTACAATCTGGATGCGTTTGCTGAAGTTCAAGGCGCTGGCCAGGACTTTAGTGCCATGTCACGCGGCATCTACCAGATCAATGACACTTTGTCTGCCTTTGCTGAAGTAGCATATAACAAAACTGAGCGTGATTACACTGGTGGCTCACGCACTATTGATGGTCGTACGCCATCCACGGCATTTGCCCTGTCTGGTGCAGGTACGCCATTCCAGGCTATTTTGCCAGTAGGTCACCCAGACAATCCATTCCCGACCAGCCGTGCTGCAGTTGTCTACCGTTTTGAAAATATTGCAGGTGGCACCAATACCACGAACGAATCCCTGCGTTTTGCTTCCGGCCTGAAAGGTAGTTTCAAGAGCTGGGATTGGGAAACTGGCGTATTGTGGAACCGTTCCGAGCGTACCGATATTTCCAATGGCTTCCTGTTGCTGCCGGAAGTACAAAAGCTGATTACTCAGAACATGTCTTTGGCAGATGTTGCCAGACAACCTAACCTGAGCCGTCAACTGAAGAGCGTTGGTGTGGCTGAAATCGCACAGGCTGACTTCAAGGCCAGCACAGAATTTGGCAGCCTGCCAGGTGGTGCTATTGGTCTGGCGTCCGGTGTTGAATTCCGTCAGGAAAAAATGACCTTGACACCAGACAACCTGACTAGCTCCGGTCAAGTCCTGGGTCTGGCTAACCAGTTCATCCAGGGTCAACGTAATGTTACTTCTGCTTTCTTTGAAGTGCGTACGCCATTCCTGAAAAACTTTGAAATGGATTTCGCTGGCCGCGTCGACAAATATCCTAGCTTTAAAACCAATTTCGTACCAAAAGTGGGCGCTAAATGGACAGTCAATGATTCCCTGGCTTTCCGTTCCACTTATGCACATGGTTTCCGTGCTCCAGCGCTGGTACAAGTGACTGCTGGTGGTACACAGACTTTCCTGAATAGCCAGGCTGATCCTATCCGTTGCCCAGATGGTAAAACTCCTTTGGCCGGTGCAGATAACACTGACTGCTCTAAGAGTATTTCGACGCTGATCCGTCAAAATCCTAATCTGAAGCCAGAAACATCCAGGAGTTTCTCTCTGGGTATGGTCTTGTCGCCTACGCGTGATTTCGACATTCTGGTTGATTACTACAATATCCGTAAAGAAGATGAAGTTGCTGCTTTGTCCTCCACACTGATTATGAATAATCAAGATGCTTATCCAGGTGCTGTGATCCGTGATACCAATCCTGTCAATTTTGTCAAAGACAAGAACGGTAATGTTATCCCTAATTCTGGCCCGCTTATTTCTCTGTTGCGTAACTATATCAACCAGGGTAGTACGGTTGTGAGCGGTATCGATCTGGAAATGGCAATGCGCAATAACCTGGGTGCCAACGGCAAACTGGATACGCGTTTCCGTACTTCCTACACGATAGAATACCGTCGTGCAGAAAAACCAGGTGATCCAGAAACCAATCTGGTTGGTACACGCGGTGGCTTGTCCAACTTCTCAACCAGTGTCGGCGACATGCCACGTCTGCGTGCCAGCCTGTCCTCTTCCTGGACTAAAGAAGCGCACACAGTCAACGGCGCGATCAACTTTGTTGGCGGCGTATCTCTGTTGCGTCACACCAATGCGGCAGAAACTTATCCAGTTTCTTACTGCCACTACGGTTCTGGCCAGCCATCCACAGCAGCATCCCTGGGCGGCGTAGCCAAATACCTGACTTATGTACCTGAGTGCGCAGTTTCCAGCTGGACTACAGTTGATCTGGGCTACACATACAAAGGTTTCAAAGACCTGACTATCGGTGTACGTGTATTGAATGCGCTGGATTCCAAAGCTCCATACGATCCTAGCTCTAGCTACACGACTAGTGGTTACAACGATAGCTTGCACAATGCTTATGGCCGTGCATTCCGTTTGAACCTGGGTTATGTGTTCAAATAATCTGCTTAAGCTTTAAGCAGTAATTAACTAGCAATATAAAAAAACAGGGGCATTAGCCCCTGTTTTTTTTCGTCCTGGTATTCCTGATCTGGCATTTGACAAAGACGATTCAATACACTAGTGTATTGAATCGTCTTTGTCACTTATCGTTCACCTGGAATGGAAACCATGAAAAAATCCTTGTGCATCTTGCTATTGAGCCTGCTAGGTAGCCTGGCG
>Ga0187843_10000249_pt1 | contig 42994 bp, 34 predicted proteins | sample SpaLakP09_SKY_43_FD_134516 | JGI IMG/M metagenome (GOLD analysis project Ga0187843, IMG submission 134516) | Oligotrophic lake water microbial communities from Sparkling Lake, Wisconsin, USA - SP09_SKY_43 | ecosystem: Environmental > Aquatic > Freshwater > Lake | place: USA: Sparkling Lake... | reverse complement strand
TGCAGTAACCAGCCTGACAAGGGGGCTGGCATGACACTCCCTACCAGTGTCAGCGGTGTGACTACCAGGCTGACCAAGGGTATAGCAACCGCATTTGCCAATGGGCTGATAAGCGACATTTGCCCAAATAAAAACATGGTGAGTGGAATCATGCCTATCGTCACGGCATATTGCATCAAGGATGCTAAGCGCAAAGTGTAGAGTAAACCTTGGGTATGCCCTTCCGGTGGTTTGGTACGCTCATCCCCGCCTGCGGCAAATACGATAATCGCGACAGCAGAAAAAGATAACCAGAATCCCGGCGATAAAACCGCCCAGGGGTCAACCAGCACAACCAGACCCAGTGCGAGACTCAAGACTGCAGAAAAACTGCTGATACGCCCTGTCCACACAGCCACGGCAACCACAACGAGCATGATCAGAGTTCTTTGGGCAGGCAAACCGAATCCAGCCAGGGCGACATAAACCAGTGCCATCAGCGCTCCTGCCAAAGCAGCCGCCTTTTGAGCAGGCAAACGCAAGGGTAATGCCAGATTCAGAAAGAAAGAATGCCGCCAAAAATAAAACACCAGGCCAGCGAACAAACCAGCAACCATGGTGATATGTAAGCCGGAAATACTGATCAGGTGACCGATACCCACCCGGTTAAATACCGTCCAGTCAGCTTGAGATATCTCGCGCTGATCGCCTACCACCAAAGCGACCAGCACACCCGCATAGGGTTGAGATGGCAAAGCGGCATGTATGCGTTCACGCAATTTGTAGCGAATGGATTCAATAAGATTTCCTGGGCTCCAGACAAAATCCACCAGCTTGCAGTTATATTGCACGGCGTCTTGTGCGTATTTATCGGGACGCACACTGCCTGTGGCGCGGATGCCCTGCTCCAGTAACCAAGCCTCGTAATCAAAACCGAATTCATTGGCATTACCATGTGGCCGCTTCAAGCGCACGCGGAATTGCCAGCGTTCTCCAGGCTGTACGGAGGGGAACTTATGCACACCACCAGAATCACCACCCCAATCAGGACCATACCAGGACAAGGCAACTCTCGATGGCCACGGTGCGAGAAGAGTCAAATCACCGGCACCATCTGCGCGCACTTGCTCCACAGCAAAATTAAATCTCTGCCCCCGCTCAGAACGGAAAGGCAGACTGTCGATGGTGCCGACTAACACGATATCCTGATTTTCCCATTTCCTCGGCAATTCCTTGCTCAAATAAAAATACGCGTAGCCACTGGCCCAGACAAAACCCATTACAGCAGCAAGCATAATACGCGCAGGCAAATGCAGCGATGGAATTGATTTTAATTTTAGCAACAGCAGGATGCCAAGCAACGACAAACACGTCATTAATGAAAGCCAGTGATAGCTAAATAGCTCGGCCTGTTGCTGCAACATGGCTACACCAAATACAAAACCCAACAACGCCGCTCGCACAGATCAAGCCCTTTGCATGCGTGGCATGATGTGCATGGCATTGACTGTAGTTGCTTCCGCCACTTCAGCCAGACTCAGATTACGCAAGCCTGCCAGCACGGCCCCTATACGTGGCAACTGTGCTGGAGTATTAGCCCCCTCAGGTAGCCAGCTCGGTGGGATATCTGGCGCATCGGTTTCCAGCACGATGGCGGACAAAGGTAGTTCTGTTGCCAGGCGACGTATTTGCAAAGCGCGCGGAAAAGTCATGGCACCGCCAAAACCCAGTTTAAAACCCATGTCGATAAATGTTTGCGCTTGCTGCTGACTGCCATTGAAGGCATGGGCAATACCACCCATGACGTTGATGCGACGTAAATGCTTGAGGATGATGTCTTGTGAACGCCGGACATGAAGCAGCACAGGCAAGTCAAAATCCCTGGCCAGCTTCAATTGTTCCACATAAAAGATTCCTGCTTTTCCTTTAAAGGACTTTGCGTCAAGGCAGGTACAAAATAATCGAGGCCAATTTCACCTATGGCCACCAGTTTTTTTTGCGTATCTGCGCCAGCCATCAGCTCACTTACTTTTTCGCGCAAGAGCAGCAGGTCTTCTTCTTTTGAAGTCGGCACATACATGGGATGGATGCCCAGGGCATAAAAACAATCAGCCCTATGCTCGCCCAGTTTGATGACAGTATCAAAATTGCTTTTGTGTACGGCAGGCACGACGATCGCCGACACGCCCGCTTGCGCGGCAGCTTGCGCAACGGCCAGCGATTCACCGCCAAATTCACTCGCATCCAGATGACAGTGGCTATCTATCCACATAACACTTCAAACCCAGGCTAATTTATCAACAAGCTGATTATGAAGCAGTTTGCCTGTGGACTACAATCTTTTGCATATGGACTTTTGTTTGCGTTTCTTTGTGAGCGCGCCAGCGATACACAATCAGGCCGGCCGCCAGGGCTGCCAGCAAATGCTTGATGCTGTGACCACTGATGACATGGAGTTGCTGCAAGATTTGCCCATCCAGCATCTCTGTCATTTTTGCGGCTACATATAAGAGCATGGCTGCACCAAATGCCAGACGGTCTGCAAGCCCAGCTTTCCATATCCATTGCCATAAAGGGATCAATACAAGAGTCAAACCCTGTATCAACAAGTAAGGCCGCAAGTCCCCGGTCTGCTGCCACCAGATCACGGACATCAGGGCCGCTATCAGCAGCAGCACCAGTTCCATGAAGGCTTTCCTGGCATCCATGCCTGGCAGGCTGGCTGCTCTGACTGCTGCCAACAAGCTGCAACAGGCGATGGCAATAGGTAATCTATCCCAGAACAGGCGCGCATCATCTGGTGCCAGATGATAGTAACTGGAACCAACCGCAGTAGCAGCCAGACTGAGGGTAAAGATGCAATAAGCAGGAAATGCGACGCCAGTGTCGCCCTGGCGGTATTTTTCCAGCAAAAACCAGCTACCCAGCATAGCCACAAGTGCAAAACCAATATTGGTCAGCACATCAATCGCATGAGGTATGCCTGACCACTCTAATTGATCGGCAAACTCATGATAATGCGTTAATTGTGCAACCGGCCCATGCAGCAATAATGCCGTTACTGCCAGGATTGAGATCAGCGAGGGTAGCAAGGCATGTATATGCAAACCAGTTTTCATTATTCTCACCTATGTTTTAACAGAGACGAGTAAGTGTGACCATAGGCAGCAAATAATGTAACCAATACTGGTAAAGTAGCGACATACAACAATCGAAGTATTAAATCCCGCAACCCTGGGCATGCATGACCATGACTGAAATCAAGCAATTATTAAACAGCATCAAACAACAACTGAAGCTACAAGGAAAAACCTACCGGGATGTGGCTACTGCCCTGAATTTGTCCGAGGCCAGTATCAAACGCCTGATGAGTGCCGAGAATGGTGCCAATATGAGTATAGAAAGGCTGGCGCAAATCAGCCACTTTCTAGGTTACAGCCTGCTGGAACTCACTCAGGAAGCAAGTGCCAGTAACACCCGCATACATAGTTTGAGCACTGCGCAGGAAAAGGAACTGGTGTCAGATACAAAATTGCTGCTGGTGGCAGTCTGCGCCCTGAATCACTGGAAACTTGAAGAAATTCTGCGAATTTATCAACTCAGTGAGACAGAATGCCTGAGCAAACTTTTGCACCTGGATAAATTATGCCTGATCAGCCTGATGCCAAATAACCGCATACGGCTGAATATCGCCAGGGATTTTGACTGGTTGCCGCATGGGCCGATACGCCAGTATTTCCATGATGCAGGCATGATCGATTTTCTGGACGCGCCATTCAGCCATGAATATGAATCACAGCACTTCATCCACGGTATGCTGACGGAAGCAGCCGCAGAAAAATTTCAGGCTGAGATACGTCAACTCAGGCACAAACTGGCAGAACTGCACACAGAGAGCCTTAGCAGTCCGCTCAAGAAAAGACGTGGCACTGCAGTATTATTGGCCATGCGCGAATGGGAGCCAGCCAGTTTTACTGCGCTACGCAAACCCTAGTATCACTTCCCCGGCCTTGGCAGGCTGACCGCACCAGGGATGACAATATCATCACGCAAGCGCAAAAATTTAAAGCCCAGCAAGCGACGTGGCTTGGCTTGCTTGCTGGTACGGGTTCTCTCATTGGTACGGGCGATAAAAGTATCGAAGCTCTCTTCCCTTACCTGAGGTTCGGCAGAATTCAAAAAATTGCGTTTGCCATTCGCATCAATCACCACCAGGCCGACATGGGTAATCGACTGGAAACCATCCTTGTCTGACACCACGTTCACGAAATCACCATCGCGTAACTGATCCAGCATGGCATTAACCTTGTCAGCCCTGACATAGGCTTCACGGCTGGTTTGCACAGGGAGACTGGTTTCCTTGCGATGTTGCTCACGCAGGAATTTTGCCCTGTCGACAACGATGTCATAACTCGCTACCTTGTCGGCACCAAACCCGGCACTGACATCCTTGAGCAACCAGGCATTATTGATATTCCAGTCCACTTCGGTATAGTGATTGCGCGTCGCCACCCCGATCAAACCATCCTTGTAACGTATGCGCTGCAAGGTCCAGAAAAACTCTTCCCAAGAGCGGCTTAAGGCCATGGCATAGGTATGCTCGGCAAACACCAGGCAATCACTATGCGTGAGGCTATACATGGGCAGATTGTCGTGCAACTCGAAGGGAAATTCCCCCAGCAGGTTCAGCTTGTAGGGCTGGCCTATATTTTTTCTGGCAACAAGGGCTAGACGCTGGCGCAAATCGGGTACGTTGACGTGTAGATATGCAAGATACTGATCCACCTCTTGCGGCGTCATCTGGAAGATTTTTTTACCTTGGAAGGGCTCAGCAACCTGTTTGTCCAATGCCGTCACTGGCTTATCCTGGGCGTGAACAGTTGGCTGTATCAATAAGGCTGAAGCGAGTGCAAACGCCAACGGACGAAGAAACATAAGAAGATAAAAGAAATGATAAGGTCAGACTTTATACCATAGCCTGCAATTTCCCCTCATGAAAAACAAAACGCATACAGCTTAATCGACTGTATGCGTCTATTTTATGCCTGTCCCATCCTGCTTAAACCAGTGCCTGTCTGGCTACCAGTACACCGTCTGCATCGGCATAAATCCAGTCGCCAGGTTTGATGGCGACACCCGCCACATTGATACGGGCATCTCGCATGCCACCGCCATGCTTGGCTGCACGCAAAGGCATGGGCGCCATGGCGCGTACGCCAATATTGCAGGCATTGATTTCATCCACATCACGGATACAACCATGAATAATAATACCTGCCCAGCCATTTTTTTCTGCCAGTGCAGCCAGGTTACCGCCCACCAGCGCGCAACGGAAGCTGCCGCCACCGTCTATAACCAGAACATGGCCATTGCCCGGTTTTTCCAGCGTTTCCCTGACCAGTACATTATCTTCAAAGACTTTGAGCGTCACAGCCTGACCGCTGAATTTGATGACAGTGCCATAGCGCATGAAGATAGGCGGAATGACAGCCAGTTCATGCGTAGCGATCTTGTCTTCGTTGGCATCACAAATATCACAGGTAGCAAAGCTCATGATTTGTCCTCGTTCGTATGAACCCTCATTCTAACCAGCTAATCAACAATATTCAAACCGCCAATGCCCTGGTTTTGCTACCAACATTGATGGCCGTCAATATTGCCAACACCTGGAAGAAACCAACACAGATAAATACCCACGAAGGATGATGCGCATCCATGATGGCACCAAAAATAAGCGGCGCCACTGCCAGGCCGGAATCCAGCCCTGAATAAACGATACCATACACGCGACCCGTGGCATTTTTGGGTGCAGCAGCACGTATCATCAAATCACGCGAAGGCCCGGCAATCCCAGAACCAAAACCGATTACCCCCATCAACAGAACAGCAACGCCTGCATTGACTGCGCCGCTCGCCAGAATTAGTGAAAAAATTCCGGCAAAGCTGAATGCAAACGTAATCGTCCTGTCATGATGAGTAGTTTTCGCTGCCAGAAAACCGCCCAACAACATGCCAGCAGCCGAAGCCAGCATGTACAAAGTATAGGCAGTGGTGGCTGAACCCAGTGACATGTCATACATCTGACGCAAGCTGACGGATGAAAAGCTTTGTATGCCGCCCAAAGCCATGGCGGTCATGAAGAAAAAGCCAAAGCACATCCACACCGCAGGAATACTCATGAAATCCATCGCACCCTCGGCGGCTTTGGCAGCATGCGCTGCACTTTTATGCTGGACTATCTCGGTATACAACAGGTCTCGGTAAAAAAACAGTATGGCCAACACGGTAAAGGGCAAGAAGGCTGCACAAAACAAAGCGGTGCGCCAAGTTGTCAGACCGGCGATAGTCACCAGAAAAACAGGTGCCGCCGCCCATCCAAGATTGCCGGTTATGCCATGCACAGAAAAGGCGTAACCCAAACGTTGGCTGGATACTTTCTTATTGAGCAAGGTGTAATCAGAAGGATGAAATACACTATTCCCCACGCCAGCCAGCATGGAACCCATCAACAGCATGCTGTAATTTTGCGACATCGACAACACCAATGCGGCAAACCCCAGGCAAGATATGCCAAAAAACAAAACTGCCCTGGCACCGACCTTATCGACGATAAAGCCGGATAAAGCCTGGCCTATGCCAGAGATCACAAAAAATACCGTCATCAGCAAACCCAGTTCGGCAAATGACAAGCTAAAGGCATCTTTAATCCATGGGAATAAAGGAGCCAGTATCATATGGAAAAAGTGGGAAATGCCGTGCGCCAGGCCCACCAGGCTGATCACCATCACATCCTTTTTCATATTCTCCGGCGTTGTCTGGGTTGTCGCTGCTGTCGTCATTAAAATCATCTCCTGTTTCCAAACGCACTTGCAAGTCAAAGCAAGCTTTCAAGCAAGCAGTGTATGCAAAATCCTCTAGTCTGATTTAAGATAGATAGACAAAATTTATCGCATTTCCGCCAACCAGGAAAGTAAGTCTTACAGATTAGGAATGATCATGGCAATTGAAATTCTGACCGATACCAGCCCACAAGCTCCTGACAAGCACCCAACACCTGAGCGCCCTGTACGACTGGCTGCAAGAAACTTGCCAACAGAAGAAGTGATCAGCATGCATAGCCACACCTGGGGGCAGTTGACTTATACGCCGCAGGGCATGATGCAGATACTGGCGAATAACAACACCTGGTTCGTGCCGCCTTTACGGGCAATCTGGATACCGCCCGATGTGGCACATGAGGTACGTATCATTGAGCCTTCACAACTGCGGCTGCTGAACATACACGCTGACTTTGCCCCCTTTCGCGGCACAGAATGCCTGGTACTGGAAGTCTCGCCACTGCTCAGGGAATTGATCGCCAGCATGGAATTAATAGAAGTAGCCAGTACGCGCGAGTTTCATATCGCGGCTGTCATCATGGATGAACTGCAAGCTGCAAAAACTTTACCCATACGCTTGCCTATGCCCAGAGATAAACGACTCAAAAACCTGTGTGAAATTTTGCTGGCCGACCCGGCATCCGGCATGACCATGGAAGATTATGCGATACAGGTTGGGGCATCTTCACGCACCCTGTCACGCCTGTTTGAGCAAGAGCTGGATATGTCATTCACTGCCTGGCGTCAGCAAATGCGTTTATCCAAGGCATCACCATTGATCACCAGTGGCATGCCATTATCACAAGTAGCGTCTGAGTTGGGCTATGCCAGCCAGTCGGCATTTTCTGCCATGTTCAAGAAAACTTTTGGTGAATCACCATCGAGTTTTTTCAAACAAAAATGAGTAATGATAAAAAAAGGGCAGCATTTGCACGCTGCCCCAACTTGCTTTCCTACGAAGGTCTAGACCGGTAATCTATCCCCAGGTTCCAACTAATTTCACGCCAGCTCTCCCGCTTTGCTAAACTCCAGTTCGTGGTCTTTGGCATCGATCGCAATAATATCCTTGGGCCCAAATTTACCTTGCAATATCAGTTTGGACAAGACATTTTCTATTTCTTGCTGGATAGCTCGTTTCAAAGGTCTTGCGCCATACACTGGGTCGAAACCGGCCTCGGCAACTTTTTGCAGCGCATCTTCGCTGACCTGCAAACCCATATCCATCTGGCGCAAACGCTGCTCGAGAGTCTTAAGCTGTATCTTGGCAATCGCACCTATGTTTTTCGCATCCAGTGCATGGAAGACCACGATTTCATCAATACGGTTGATAAACTCAGGGCGGAAATGGGTTTTGACTTCACCCATGACTGCCATCTTGATGACTTCAGGATCGCTACCTTCCATGGCCTGTATCTGATGCGAACACAGATTCGATGTCATGACGATCACGGTATTCTTGAAATCCACCGTTCTGCCTTGCCCATCCGTCATGCGTCCATCATCCAACACCTGCAACAGCACATTGAAGACATCATGATGGGCTTTTTCGACTTCGTCCAGCAAAATCACGCTATACGGTTTACGCCGAACTGCCTCGGTCAGATAGCCACCCTCTTCATAGCCTACATAGCCCGGTGGCGCACCTATCAGACGTGCCACCGAATGTTTCTCCATGAACTCACTCATGTCGATACGGATCAATGACTCTTCTGTATCAAACATGAAATTCGCCAGTGCCTTGCATAACTCGGTTTTACCAACGCCAGTCGGCCCGAGGAACAGGAAGGAACCATACGGACGACCAGGATCACCAAGGCCAGAACGTGAACGGCGGATTGCATCCGACACTGCAGTAATTGCTTCATGCTGGCCAACAACGCGTTGATGCAATGCATCTTCCATATGCAATAATTTCTCGCGCTCACCCTGCATCATGCGCGACACTGGGATGCCAGTTGCACGAGACACAATCTCCGCAATTTCTTCTGCGCCTACCTGAGTACGCAAGAGCTTCATCTTGCTGCCATCTTGCTGATTCTTGTCAGCCTGAGTATCTGCCTGCTTGAGTTGTGCTTCCAGCTCAGGCAATTGACCGTACTGCAATTCAGACATGGTTTGCCAGTCGCCACGGCGCTTGGCTTCATCCATTTGCAGACGGATTTTTTCTATTTCTTCCTTGATATGGGTACTTCCCTGAACCAAGGCTTTTTCTGCTTTCCAGACTTCTTCGAGATCAGCATATTCGAGCGAGAGTTTGCCAATCTCTTCTTCTATCAAGATCAGGCGCTTTTTGGAGCCCTCATCTTTCTCACGTTTGACGGCTTCTTTTTCTATCTTCAGCTGTATCAGGCGACGATCCAGCTTGTCCATGACCTCTGGCTTGGAGTCTATCTCTATCTTGATTTTGGCCGCAGCCTCATCAATCAGGTCGATTGCCTTGTCAGGCAAGAAACGGTCAGTGATGTAGCGATGTGACAATTCTGCCGCTGCAACAATCGCCGGATCGGTAATGTCAACGCCATGATGGACTTCGTATTTCTCTTGCAAACCACGCAGGATCGCTATGGTTGCCTCGACACTAGGCTCATCAACAATAATTTTCTGGAAACGGCGCTCCAGCGCTGCATCTTTTTCTATGTATTTGCGATATTCATCAAGCGTGGTTGCGCCTACACAGTGCAATTCACCGCGTGCCAATGCTGGCTTGAGCATATTGCCAGCATCCATAGCACCCTCAGCCTTGCCTGCGCCAACCATGGTGTGCAACTCATCGATAAAGACGATAGTCTGGCCTTCATCCATGGCAATTTCCTTGAGCACGGCTTTCAGGCGCTCTTCAAATTCACCACGGTATTTGGCACCAGCCAATAAGGCAGCCATGTCCAGAGACAAGACGCGTTTGGATTTCAGGCTGTCCGGCACTTCACCATTGACGATACGTTGTGCCAGTCCTTCAACGATGGCGGTTTTACCTACGCCAGGCTCACCGATCAACACAGGATTGTTTTTGCTGCGACGCTGTAAGACCTGGATGGCGCGACGAATTTCATCATCACGCCCTATGACAGGGTCAAGCTTGCCCATACGTGCACGCTCAGTCAGATCCAGCGTGTATTTTTTCAAAGCCTCGCGTTGCCCTTCGGCATCCTGGCTATCAACATTGCCACCACCTCGCACTGCAGCGATGGCTGCTTCCAGTGACTTGCGTGTCAGACCATTTTCGCGCGCCAGCTTGCCAGCCTCGGATTTGTCGTCTGTCAGTGCCAACAAGATCATTTCGCTGGCAAGGAACTGATCACCGCGCTTTTGCGATTCTTTGTCGGCTAGGTTAAGCAGACCGACCAACTCGCGACCGGCCTGTACTTGTCCATCCGTACCGCTGACCTTGGGCAAACGCTCGAGAGCCGCTTTCAAGGCATTGCTCAGGGCGGCAACGTTCACCCCTGCCCTTTGCAATAATGAACGGCTGCTGCCATCATCCTGGTTGATTAATGCCAACAAGACGTGCACAGGCTCTATGTATTGGTTATCATTGCCGACTGCCTGACTTTGCGCGTCTGCGAGCGCTTCTTGTAGCTTGGTAGTTAATTTGTCGTGCCGCATGACTCTCTCCTGAAGAAGTAGTTAGCATACAATTTGGGGCAGCCAGTCCAATTTCAAGAATGGGCAAAGCTAAACTCGCAGTGCATTTCACGAAGTTTGTTTTATATCAAAGACCACATGGATTTACATCAGATACAAATTACTTACCTTCCTGATCAGGATAGACTATTGCTCAAATTGTCGTTTGCAGAAAAAGATAAAGCTGCCAGGCAAGAAATAGATCTATTGTTTACCCGCAGGACAACCATGAAATTCTGGCCAGGTTTGCTGGAAGCCATGGGCAAACAAGTCAAGATGAGCAAACCCAGTGCTGCGCACGCAAGTTCAGAACTGGTGCAAATGGAACATGAAGCCTCGGTGGCTGAAATGAAGGACAGTGGCCACTTCAATGCCCCGCTGGAAGACGATGTTGAAAGCTGGCCGCTCGGCAAAGAGGCGATGCTACCAGAGAACATACAATTTCACGTCCACGCAAAGCTGCCATTCAGGATGGAATTTACAGTTGCTGGCGGCAAAAATTTTGAAATTGCCATGGGCAAGCGTTTGCTGCACGGCTTTTGCAAATTGTTCCAGGATGCTGTGGAAAAAGCAGATTGGGGTTTCACCCTGGAAATGATGGGAAGTGCTCCTGAAGCACCTCCGGCGGGAATGCTGAACTAGGCCAAATCAAAACAAATATAAAGACGGCAAAGTCTTAATCGAATTTGCCAGACTTTTTAAATTGATTAGTTGCCTCTACCAGTGCTGCTGCAATACCAGGCTCACCGCCTGCATGCCCTGCGTCAGCAATCATCTGCAAACGCGCTTCTGGCCAGGCCTGGTGCAATCTTTGCGCCGTCACTGGCGGGCAAACCACATCATATCGACCTTGCACGATGACAGCAGGCAAATGGTGGATGCGACCAATTTCCTCAATCAACTGGTCTTCGCGCATGAAAGCACCATTGATCATGTAATGCGCTTCCAGCCTGCCCAGACCTATGGCTACGGCATCTGACTCAAAATCGGCAATGGTATCTGCCTGAGGCAGCAAGAAGATGCAAGAACCTTCATAGCGACTCCAGTTACGCGCCGCCTCGGTGTAAATCGCAGGGTCTTCGCTGAACAGGCGCTTGGCATAAGCTTGCAGCAAGTCGTGACGCTCTTCTGCTGGCACGCCTTCTGCAAATCGTTGATGCACCTCTGGGAAGAACCATTTCATGCCATTCACAAACCATTCCACCTCAGCCTTGGTACAAAGAAAAATTCCCCTGAGGACAAAACCCAGGCAACGCTCAGGATACGCCTCGCCATAGGCCAGCGCCAGTGTAGACCCCCAGGAACCACCAAAGACCAGCCATTGCTCTATGCCCAGCATAACGCGGATTTTCTCTATATCGTCCACCAACAAGGCTGTGGTGTTATTGCGGTATTCTCCTAGCGGCAGAGACCTACCCGCACCACGTTGATCAAACAGCACGATACGATAATGCGCAGGATCAAAGAATCGGCGATGATTTGGCGCAGTGCCCCCGCCAGGCCCGCCATGCAGGAAAATCACAGGCTGGCCATTGGGATTACCACTTTCCTCCCAATACAAGGTATGCATATCATCGACTGGCAGCATGCCAGTACGGAAAGGTTCTATGACAGGGAACAAAGAAGTAGTATCTGCGCTCATATGGATAAGAAATAGATGAAATAGATGAAATAGTGTATGTAGTTAACAGGGATTATACTCATGTACATACAGAAGGAATAGGCAATATTGCAACACCTGATTGTGTATTGCGGAATAGACTTTTATTTTTTATGATGCTGTTTTCACATTCATCGTTCAACCATGCCCTTATCAGATCCCCGCACTAGTCCGAATGACGCTGAACAATTGGGTGCTCCAGGCCTGTACAGTTATTGGTCACGCACGATGGCTGCCTTGAACGGCAAAGGTACAGGAAATAATCCGGAATTTCACAGGGATCGTCTGCTCCTGCATGTCTTGGGCTTGGGCTTGGAACAAACCTCACAGTATCTGTCGCAAAACCGACCAGGCTTTCAGGAGTTCGAGGCCTGGATTATCCAGACGGCAGGCAGGCCATCCAGTAGCACCATCGCCCGTTTGCAAAATTTGTATTTCGGCAGCCCACTCCCTGCCAATGTCTCAAGCTTATTTGAGCACGTCACTCACATGCCCGACGTGCTCAGCATGGAGGATTTACAGCACTGGACAGAGCATGGCTACGTCATACTGCATGAAGCAGTGCCCGCTGCGGATTGTGCGATGGCAGCCCGGACTATCTGGGATGCACTGGGTGCAAGCGAAGAGAATGAAGCATCTTGGTACCACAAGGGGCACGCCAACATCATGGTGCAATTGTTCCAGTCACCCGTTTTTGAAAAAAACCGTCGTTCGCTGCGCATTCACAAGGCTTTTGCACAATTGTGGGGGACTGCAGATTTATGGGCCACCACAGACCGCTGCAGCTTCAACGTTCCTGAGAAACCAGGTCACGTCTTTCAAGGCCCGGACCTGCATTGGGATGTGAGTTTGCACCAACCTGTGCCACTTGCTACGCAGGGCGTACTCTACCTGACCGACACACCACCAGAGCAAGGCGCACTCACGCTGGTTCCCGGTTTTCATCAAAGGCTGGGTAAATGGATGGATGAATTGCCAGAGAGTGCTTACCCCAGAGAGCAAGACTTGCATGCACTGGGTTCAATACCTGTAGGTGGGAAGGCTGGCGACCTGGTCATCTGGCATCAGGCCCTGCCCCATGGCAGCCGCCCCAATCGTGGCAAGAAACCACGCATCGTGCAATACATCAATATGCTGCCTAGTCAACTACAGATACATGAAACCTGGTGCTGAGCACACCGCGCCATTTAATGAAGGAGCGCTTTATAGGTGGCAAAACCCGCAAAGCAACAGAGAATGGAGCCCAGCAAATGCGAGCCGCTATGCAGCATGGCCCAGCCATAATCACCGCGATGTAAAAGACCCATGGCTTCTGCTGAAAAGGTAGAAAAGGTCGTCAGGCCACCAAGGAAACCTGTAATAAGAAACAGCCGCCATTCCGGTGAAAAATGTGGGTTGGCAGAGAAAAAAGCAACGGCAAAACCAATGACGTAACCACCACCCAAATTGGCTATCAGAGTCCCGATCGGGAACAAGGGCAAAACACCGTTCAGCCACAATCCCAAAGCCCAGCGCAGCCAGGCACCAAATGCTGCGCCTATACCAACGGCCAGCGCACCAAGCCAGCTCATGCAGGATCCCCTCCTTGGGCCGGCATGTTCCACTTTTGCAGTGCCAGGTCATCGGTTTCGCGCGCATCTACCCAGCGAGAACCCTCAGGCGTTTGTTCTTTTTTCCAGAAAGGTGCCTGGGTCTTTAAATAATCCATGATGAATTCGCAGGCAGCAAAGGCATCACCTCGATGACGTGTCGCCACAGCCACCAGTACAATCTGGTCCAGCGGCTGCAAAGGCCCTACCCTGTGTATGACTAGGGTATTGATGAGATCCCAGCGCGCCTGCGCCTGCACAACTATCTGTTCCAGCGCTTTTTCTGTCATGCCAGGATAGTGTTCCAGCTCCATGGCACTGATATTCTGCCCATCATTGATATCGCGCACCAGGCCAACAAAGCTGACCACGGCACCTATACCAGGATTGCCCTGGCGCAGTTGTGCCAATTCTGCACTCAGATCAAAGTCAACAGTCTGCACGCGGATAGTCATGCCAGTCATGCCTCACCCCCCGGTAACCGGAGGGAAGAAAGCGACTTCTGCACCTTCACTGATTTTCGTATCAGGTTCACACATTTGCTGGTTATATGCCATGCGCAAAGCGCGCCCCGGTGCCAGCACGTCAGCCCAGACATCACCACGTGCGACCAGCCAGGATCTGACTTCGCCTACGGTGTTGATATCTGCGGGCAAGGCTACCTCTTGCTCAGACATGCCCAGTTTTTCACGGACACTGGCAAAAAAACGTAATTGTATATTCATCATCTGAAACACTAGAAATATGGGAAGGCAGAATCTGACAGATTACATCAGGCTGCTAAATGGGATATATCGTACCAGCTCACCCTTGCGTATGCTCTGACCTGGCGCAAGATCGATCAGGCCATCACCCCAGACTGTGGAGGTCAATACACCCGAACTTTGATTAGCGAACAAATCCAGTCCACCATCGACATTCAGGCGGCCCCGCAAAAATTCATTGCGTCGATCTGGTTTCAGCCAGTCAAAATCAGCACGCACATGGTAAGCAGCAGGTTCAACTTTTTCCACGCCCTGCATGCGCAGGATGAATGGGCGGACGAACAGCAAGAAAGTCACGAAGCTGGACACCGGATTACCCGGCAGCCCCATGAAAAACGCCTTGCCTACTTCACCAAAAGCCAAGGGCTTGCCTGGCTTCATGGCTATCTGCCACATATTCAGGCTACCCTCAGCCTCAACGGCTGGTCGTATATGGTCTTCTTCACCAACAGAAACACCGCCCGAGGTAATAATGAGATCATGATCATGGCTGGCACGGCGCAAAGTGTCACGCGTGGCGTCCAGCTTGTCTGGCACGATGCCATAATCTGTGACCAGGCAACCCAGGTCTTGCAATAAACCAGTCAGCGTAAAGCGGTTGGAGTTATAAATTGCACCCGGCTTCAAAGGCTCCCCCGGCATGGTCAATTCGTCGCCAGTAAAAAACACCGCGACCCTGGGCAAGCGTAATACCGGTAATAGCGCTAAACCTACCGAGGCAGCCAAACCCAGTTCTTGCGCTCTCAAACGCGTTCCCGCTTTCAGGATAGTGGCACCTGTCTGGATATCTTCTCCCTGCCTGCGCACCCATTCACCATTCCTTGGTTGATGTTTGATAAGCACAAAATCACCGTCAGCTTGACATTGCTCTTGCATGACAACCGCATCTGCCCCCTGGGGTATCATGGCGCCAGTGAAGATGCGTGCCGCCGTACCTGGCTCTAAGGCCTGGGCGACATGGCCAGCAGGTATTCTTTGTGAAATACGCAGGCGGCTCTCACCACTGTTGCAATCGCTGGCGCGCACGGCATAGCCATCCATCTGAGTATTGTCCACAGGCGGCACGTTCAATAAGGATGACTGGTCCGCAGCGAGGATGCGGCGATTGGAGGCGATTGTCGCCAGCGTTTCCACACCCTCAATGGGGCGCACTGCTGACAACAAAAAGTCTAACGCTTCTTTGGCGCTTAACATTGGTTTGGACATAGTTCAGATTTCCACTTCAGCTTATGTAGTATTAAGCTGCATTGTAGCCTGAGTCCCGGCGGTTGACTTATGAGAGCGCCACTAAGCCTTATAGTAAATCTAAAGAAATCTGAAAAAAATCCACACGCAATGAAGTATGTGGATTTTTATCTTAAAGCCCAGATGCAGATCAAGACCACATCGCAAGACTCAGCAAGTAATCAAGGCACAATGGCAAGCTGTCCATTCTGGACAGTGACCCTGACCCGGTCACCGACACGGTAATAATTATTCGGTTCGACCAGCACAGCACGCTGATCACCGTTATGCAGGCGTATAGTCAATTCCAGTTTATTCCTCGGAGAGGAACCACGCTCCATTTCATTGCCAATCACGCCGCCAGCAATCGCACCACCTATGGTAGCCAGATCACGCCCTGTACCTTTACCAACCTGATGTCCAAGCACGCCACCAAGCAAAGCACCAACCACTGCACCACCACCAGAAGAACCGCCGCTACCAACGTTCACTTCACGCATACCAACAATAGTTGCTGTATCAACATAACTATTTTGGTACTGATTAGCATAAGGTTGTGACTGAGGATACTGTGGCTGGTACTGCGACGGATATTGTGCAGGATATTGATTTTGCGTATGCGCTGGATAACGCTGAGTCGCACATCCTGCCAACACGCCAACAAGTGCAAATGTGGTCAGGATAGTAAGCTTGCGCATGATGAACTCCGAAAAAAGTAAGATAAGCAATCAACGCGGCAGCACAATTATTGTTGACTGCCACGATAAAAAAAGATCAAGCAATAGGAACTTGCATTTACCACCATAAACAAAGACAAGTAAAACTTTAACTCCTGAACCCAAATATTGGTCGAGCTTTGAAAACGTACGTAAGCAAAAACTACCAAGTGTTTGTTTCAGGATAACAAATTTAAAGTCAAATCACCAATGAAATTGCAGCATGGATACAAATAGGAACGATTATCATTTACTTTTCCATTCTATTTAGTTACAATTGCACACTGATTTTTTTACATTCCCACCTCAGCCATTCTTCAAGAAAAGCCAGCGGTATTTATTTTTAATCTTATTTTCCCCCCAGGAAATATCATGGCCCACATCAAGAGTCGCAAGCACAAGCACGCCCTGTTCACTTCGCTCAGCAATTCACGTTTCAACCATACAATGACTGTCGCAGCGGCCGCGTTTTTGCTGCCTATCGCTGCCCACGCTGCCGACCCGGCCTTGCCAGAAGTCAAAGTAACAGCAAAAACAGAGAATGACTTCAAAGCTGACAAAGCGTCGTCTGCAAAGTACACCCAGCCTCTGGTTGACACAACTCAAACTATCACCGTCATCAAGCGCGAGCTGATAGACCAACAAGGTGCACTGACGTTGACTGAAGCCTTGCGTAATACGCCTGGCGTAGGCGCGTTCTTCCTGGGTGAAAATGGTAATACCAACACTGGTGACACTATCTATATGCGCGGTTTCGATGCTTCCAGCAGCATTTATGTTGATGGCGTCCGCGATCTGGGTTCGATTTCACGTGATTTGTTCAATATTGAACAAATCGATGTTCTCAAAGGCCCGGCCGGTACTGATGGTGGTCGTGGTTCCCCTACTGGCTCGGTCAACCTGGTCAGCAAACAAGCGAATCTTGATGATGCAACATTCGGCAACATCACAGTCGGTAGCGGCAACCAGAAACGCGTAGCACTTGACTGGAACAAAGTCATCAGTGCTGAACAAGGTTCTGCCTTCCGTTTGAATGTGTTTGACCAGGATAGTGGCGTTGTTGGCCGCAATGAAGTAAAAAACAAGCGTTGGGGTGTCGCTCCTGCGATTGCATTTGGCTTGAAATCCCCTACCCGTTTCTATCTGAATTACCTGCATGTACAGCAAGATAATGTGCCTGATGGCGGTGTACCAACAATAGGTTTGCCAGGCTTTAGCAGCCCGGATCCGAAACGCCCATTCCTGGCCACAGCACCAAAAGTCAATCCAGAGAACTTCTATGGTTCCCGTAGCGACTTTGACAAAGTTACTGCTGACATGCTGACTGCTCGTGTAGAGCATGATTTCAACAACAAAGTCAAACTGATCAATACAGCCCGCTATGGCAAGACCAGCCAGAATTACTTGTTGACAGCTTTCATGGGCTCCACCGCCAATTTGCTGACACCGTCAGCCACCGATATCTCTACATGGACACTGGCTCGTAGCATCCGTACCCTGAAAGATCAGAAAAATGAAATCCTGACCAATCAGACCAACCTGGTTGCAGACCTGGATTTAGGCGGCTTGAAGCACAGCCTGGTGGGTGGCATAGAAGTCACGAACGAAAAACAAAATACCTGGGGCAACAATGGCCTGGGTACTTTACCAGCAGCCAATTTCTACAACCCAAATCCAAACGACACTATCACAGGCCTGGCACCTGTACGCAATGCAGTGTTCACCCGTGGCAGCACTAATACAGTCAGTGCCTATGTGTTTGACACTATCAAGTTCAGCCCTGAATGGCAAGCTAACGCTGGTGTCCGTATTGATCACTACACAACTGACTACTCTGCGGCCAGCTTGTCAACAGCAAGCGCTAACCCTACCTTGCCAGTGGGCACGCCTATTCCGACGAACCTGAACATAAGCGGCAATCTGGTCAATTTCAAACTGGGCGCGTTGTATAAACCGACTAAAGACAGCAGCGTCTATGCGTCGTACTCAACATCCAAGCAACCACCTGGCGGTTCCAACTTTGCGTTGAGCACTGCTGCTAGCAGCGCTGCCAATCCCAAATTTGACCCGCAAGAAACCAAGAACATGGAAATTGGTACTAAATGGGATTTGCTGGATCAAAAACTGTCTTTCACAGCAGCGATTTACCGCACAGAAGTATCCAATGACATCGTACAAAACCTGGCTGACTTGATGTACTACCAAACTGGTAAAAAGCGCGTACAAGGTCTGGAACTGGGCGTAACTGGCGCTATTAATCGCAACTGGCTGGTCAGTGCAGGCTATACCCGCATGGACACCAGTGTTGAAAGTGGCCCGGTTGTTACAGCCAGCGGTATCAACAACCTGAGCTACACGCCAAAACAAAGCTTGACGGCATGGACTTCCTACCAGTTGCCTATGGGTATCAAACTCGGAGGTGGAGCACGCTTCGTTGATGCACTGTTGCGCGGCACGGATGGTGCAGTTGGTACACCAGCAAAGACAGAAGCCTATTGGGTAGTTGATGCGATGGCCAGCTATGCTGTAACCAAGAACGTAGACCTGCAATTGAACATCAACAACCTGACCGACAAAGTATACGTTGCGGCCATCAATAAGAGCGGTTACCGTTATACCCCTGGTGCACCAAGAGCGGTGAGCCTGACAGCAAATGTAAAATTCTAAAGTAATATCGGCCCCTCACTCTCCTGAGGGGCTTTTTTTCTGGAGCAATAGCAATGATGTTACATATACCTGGCGTGCTCAGCCGTGAGCAAGTCAGCGCAATTCGTCAACGGCTGGACGCAGCAAACTGGGTGGATGGCAAACAAACAGTAGGTGCGCAAGGTGCCCAGGTTAAACGCAACCGTCAACTGCCTGAACATTCTGCACTGGCACAAGAACTTGGGAACATCGTTCTGGCTGCATTGAAAAACAACCCCATTTTTTTTGCTGCCGCCCTGCCGTTGCGCATAGTCCCACCACTGTTCAATTCCTATGCTGGCGGCGAACACTATGGCCTGCATGTTGATGGTGCGGTACGCAATGTCGCAAACGCCAACTACAGCCTGCGAACCGATGTTTCATCTACCTTGTTCCTGTGTGACCCGGAAGACTATGACGGTGGCGAACTGGAAGTAGTCGACACCTACGGCACGCATGAAGTCAAATTACCAGCCGGCGACCTGATACTTTACCCATCCACCAGCCTGCACCAGGTCTTGCCAGTCACACGTGGTGAGCGTGTATGTTCTTTCTTGTGGACACAAAGCATGATACGCGATGATGCACGCCGTACCATGCTCTTTGAAATGGACCAAAACATTACCCGCCTGCGCAGCCAGCTTGGCGATAGCCATGAAGTGCTGAGTCTCACTGGCCAGTACCACAACCTCTTGCGTATGTGGTCCGAAACCTGAGTCTCTTCCTGATTTACACCAGCTTCACCCATTCCATCCCCGGCACACGCCGGGGAAGTTATTTTAGCGGTTCAAACAGTCTTCGCAAAAAACACGTGGCTCGTTCACACCAGAAAAACGGGTCTGCAACTCATGCCACGCACAAAGGCATACTTTGTCAGGTCATCCGCCTGATGGCTACAAGCCATTTTTTGTGCAATCGGCCGTTTAACCATTGAAGATGATCAATGTAAAAACTGTGCAATTCATGAAACTTCAAATCCTGGGCAATCGCCATACCAAAAATGGTAAAGAGAACCATTCTTATTTATGCCAAATTGAGCGAACTTTGCAAACCTTTCAATCAATTCCCGGCTAGTCGCAGACTGATCTGGCAGGCTTGAGACGTGCATTTCCCCTATAATGGGTGTGTACCTCTGCCTTGCCTGTCTGCAGGTAGCGGAGTATCGGAAATTTTATAGGCAGATTCAAGAAAACAGCAAATCCCATTAATCAGCATATGCGACTCAATAATTCTATCCGCCAGAAAACCCGGAGCATGGATGCTTAAGCCGTTTTCCGACTATGTCGCCAACAAGAGATTTGAATCCCTCGATGGTCTGCGTGCCATCAGCATCATTGCTGTCATCTGGCATCACACTGCCCCGGCTGGCGTCCATGCAATCCTGGCGGGTCTCGGTGCGCAAGGAGTGCAATTGTTCTTCGCCATCAGCGGTTTTTTGATCACCAGCTTATTGCTCAGAGAACGTGAACGCAATGGCAAAATAGACCTCAGGGCATTTTACCTGCGCCGTTCCTTGCGCATCTTCCCACTGTATTACGGCACGTTGTTGCTATACATAGGCCTGGTTTTTTTGCTTGAACGTCATACCGCTGTGGGCCAGGCTTTTTTCCAGAACCTGATTTACTTTGCCACCTACACGTCAAATTTATTTGTAGCCCTGGATGGGCGGGTGATCTTTTATTTCGCCTGGTCGCTGGCTGCAGAAGAGCAATTTTACCTGGTGTGGCCACCCTTGCTCTTAATAGCTGGATCAGCCGGGCGAGCCAGCGTCATTCTCGCTATCGTCATTATTGCCTGCATCGCTAGTCAATTGCTGGGGCAACACAGCCTTGATGTGATTCAACTGCCTATTGTACTTGGCGCCTTGCTGGCGATAGGTTTGAATAACGAAACCGTATTTACTTCGCTTTACCGCATACTTGGCCAGACATGGTCTGCACCATTGATATTTATTGCGCTTTTACTGTCTTTAATCAGCAATGCATTACCAGGCTTTGTTTCATCCATACTGTTTGCTGCCGTGGTTGGCGCTTGTGTCATACAGACGCAGCATCCTTTGGCACCCATACTCAGCTTCAAACCACTTGCTTACCTGGGAGCTATCAGCTATGGCATGTACATGTTACACATGCTGTGCAAAAATTTTGTCAGCAAGCTTTTCAAGACATTCCAGATTGGTGACCCTGGCATCGCAGTTTTCCTGCTCACCATGCTCATCACCACCATCCTGGCCAGCATCAGTTACCGCTATTATGAATCCTGGTTCCTGCGCTTGAAAACACGCTTTGAGCGCTAGACTATAGAGCGCTGCCAGATTCAAGCCCCCTGCCAGGAAAAATGCTCAAGCTTGGCAGTTGATCTTCTCCGCCCTCTTTGATCAATACCGGCATCAAACAGGGGGATCAAACCAGCAAACCGGGCTTGCCAGGAGTTATTGACCCTGAACTGTGCCAAGCTCTCAGCGCTGCTGCGATGTAGCAAGCAAGTTTTTAGCAAGCTGGAAAAATCCCTGCACTCATCATACAAAAACACACCCTCTTCTTCTGCCCGCAAGGACATTTCCCCAAAGTTGGAGGACAAAACCGGTATCCCCAAAGAACGGTATTCATAGTATTTAATAGGGTCCACCGATGCCGTCAGCAGTTTGCGTTTGAACGGAATCAATCCGACAGAAAATTTTTGCATCGCGCGCATTGCCTCCGCATGGCTGCAAGCCGGCAGGATTTGCACATTACCTGGCAACACGCATGGTGGTGGCGTGAACACAGGACCTATCAAACGGACACGGGCCTGCGGATCACTGATGCTCAATGAGGACGCCAGGCTCACCACTGCTTCCCAGTCAAACCAGTGGCCTATAGTGCCAACATAGCCATACACAGGTGCCTGTACGGATCTTGGCAATGCAGGCGGCAAATTATCACTGTCACAGGCATTCAAAATCAAACTGAGTTTGTCCTCGTGTGCAGAAAAACGCGATACGGCACTGGAAGACACGACAATCTTATTTACCCTACCAGCCAGATTTCGCTCAGTTAACTCCATGGCCTTGCTGGAAATCCCTTCATAAAATGCAGGAAAATCATCCATGGCATCGTAAAGGGAAGGCAATTCAGGATGTCGTGCCATGGCTTGCAAGGCCAGCTTGGAAGGCTTGCCTACCACAATCTGCGCCCTGCCACCAGCGATGAAACTGTCTATCTCTGCCATGGTTTTGCGCCACATCCATTGATGCAAATAACCTGATGCGGGCAATGGCTCTATGGGCAGCGCTGCCACTTCTACCAGACTCAACCAGTCTGCCTTGAGCGGATTTTCCTGTGTTTTCACAGTTGAGCAAGAGCGCGGCTTTTGTGCCATTTTTGCTGCAAGTACCCGCTTTACATCAACTACACCCGGCAAGCGTGTGGGGTAAGGATCTACCCACAACACCCTGGCTTTAAATTGCTGATGAAACCACTGTACAAACTGGTGCGGTCTTTGTGCAAAACTATGCCAGGGTACAGGCGAGAAATAGACGAGGCGCATCATGCAGGCTCAGCTTCAAACCCAACTTCAAGCCCGGCATCAACCGGCTGAAGCGCAGGCGCCAGTTCACCAGAGAAATGCTGTTGCAGCACTTGCACAATTCGCCCTGCCGCCAGGCCATCACCATAAGGAGATACGCCCCTGGCCATGGCACGATAAGCTGCTTCATCATCCAGCAGGATTTGGGCTTCGGCGACGATATTTTCAAAATTGGCACCGACCAGTTTCACTACGCCCTGCTCTACCGCCTCTGGTCGCTCAGTTTCTTCACGCAAGACCAAAACAGGTTTTGCCAGCGCCGGTGCTTCTTCCTGCACGCCACCAGAATCACTGATGATCAGGTAAGAACGCTTCATGGCAGCGACAAATGGCGCATAGTCCAGTGGTTCACACAAATGTATATTGGCGCACTTGCCCAGCGTAGCATGGGCAACTTCCTTGACATTTGGATTAGGATGCACAGGATAAAGGAATTGCACATCCGGATTATCTGTCGCCAGTTTCAGAATAGCGCGGCAGATATGCGCAAAAGGCTCACCAAAATTTTCACGCCGGTGAGAAGTCACCAATACCAGGCGCTTGCTGGCATCCAGGTCTATGCCCAGGTCCAGTTCGCGTTCAGCCGTCATCAAGAGTGCATCGATGACGGTATTGCCGGTGACGATAATGTCTGCATCCGACACGCCTTCTTTCAAGAGATTTTGACGTGAGCTTTCGGTAGGTGCGAAATGCCAATGAGCGAGGCGGCCTGTCAGTACGCGATTGAATTCTTCAGGAAATGGATTATCCCTGTCCCAGGTACGCAAACCAGCTTCCACATGGCCTATGGCTATTCTGTGATAGAAGCAAGCCAGCGAGACCGTCATCACTGTCGTTGTATCACCCTGCACCAGAACTACATCCGGTTTTTCTGCCAGCAGGACTTCATCCAGGTCGAGCAACATGTGGCCAGTCAGCGTGGTCAGCGATTGATTCGGACGCATCATGTTCAAATCAATGTCGGCTTCAATATCAAAGAAAGCCAGTACCTGATCCAGCATCTGCCGATGCTGGGCAGTGGCCAATACCCGCACTTGTGCCCAGGGCTGCTGTTGCAAGGCCAATATTACCGGAGCCATTTTGATGGCTTCAGGACGTGTACCAACGACACACAGTATTTTTTTCATGATGATGTTTTCTTTCTGATTCAGAAATTTCTGAAAATGATATTCAATGAGGATCAAGCCTTTTCAAAGGCTTTCTCCATGGCTCTGGCACGGCAATCCCAATCATTGGCATCTGCCAATTGCGCCAGGCGCTGGGTGAATACAGGGTCGTCTTTTACCGCAAAGGCCGCATCCAGCGCATCGCTGAGTGCTTCCACGCTATTGCCGGAAAATACTTCTTCAAAAGCGACGCACTCTTCCATGTCCCTGGTGACGACGACAGGTTTTTCCAGGGCAAAGTATTCAAACAATTTGAGTGGTGAAGTCGTACGGGCAATTTCACCTGGTGCGAACGGGATAAAGCAAACATCAAACTGGCGCGCATAGGCTGGCAATATCTGGTAATCAACCGTGCCCATATACAAAAGATTGTCGGCTTTAAGCAATTTCTCTGAACCACCGTAATAATCAGGTCCGATAAATACAAAGCCAAGATCAGGGCGACTAGTGACCAGATCGGCTACTGCTTCATACCAGAGCCAGGGGGCCAGCGCGCCAAAATAACCAACCACTTTGCTGTACTTGCTGCGGAAGCTTTTCAAATTTTGTGGCAAAGGCGTGCTCAAATGCTTGGGGTGGCGATAGTGCATGGTATCCACACCGTTTTGCGCGAGGATGACCTTGTCTGCACCGACGGCAGCAATGGCTTCAGCTTCCAGTTTCCTGGCGGATGCCACGACATAATCGGCACCGCCATTGAAAGCAAAATCTTTCAGCGCCAACAAGCGCCGCACATTTTCTGCATCGCCACTGATTTGCGGATCAATGTGATCTATGTATTCATAGACCAGGGTGCCACGCTTGCCATTTTCCAGCAGCAGTTCGGGGGTGTTCGCATATGCAGTCGAATACAGGGAGCGCGTCACGTCCTGCAATTGATTGACTTCATGACGATTGGTGATCCAGACATTTTTCACCACTTCCCTGCAACCCTGCACATCATCTCCAGCCCAGTTGTCGGTGCGATAAATCACCAGGTAACCAAGGCGGCCAAAGGCAGCGGCTATATGCTGTGGACGTTGATACAGCGGCACATTCCAGTCGATAACCAGTTCTTGCACGAAGATGCCTTTGTAATCAGCGCGATGTGACAACACTTGTTGCTGAAACTCGGGCCAGCTCAAATCCTTGTTTGTTGATTTCGTTACGACGGCATTGCCCGCAGCCGGCGTGGCTGCAGGCAGCCCAGCAACAAATGCCTGAGGCGCGGCACCATTGCTTGCTGGCGCAGTACGCACCCAGCGTACAAAGTCATGCCTGGGGCCATGCAGCGCCCAGCGCATTTTTGCTGGCAAACGCCAGAATACAAACTTGGCCAGGTCATACGAGGCACGCCCGGGACTTTGCACAAACTGTTTAGTGAAACGCAAAGGCCGCGTCAGTATCCAGGAATAAGACTGTTTCAAGGATTTAATGGCTTCTTCCTTGCCATGCACATCCAGATTCAGCCTGGCCATTTGCGCATCGCGCACATCAAGTTGCTGCAATAATTTTGCATAGTCTTGCTCTTTTTGATGCAGGTTTTCTGACAATTGCTTATGGCTGGCATTGAGCTGCTGCAACTTCGCATCACGTGTCGCGATTTCAGTTTGTGCTTCAGACTCTTTGCTCATCTGCGCTTGCAATTCGTGTTCGCAGCTTTGCAAATTCTCATTGAGAATGGCAATTTCCTGATTGCGCGCATCCATATCCTGCTGGATTTTTTCGCACTTCTCCACCAATCTGGCAAGAGCTTGTTGCTGTTGCTGACTGAATTGCTCATGCTGGGCTAGCATTTGTTGCTGATGGGAGTTTTCCAGGAACTGCTTTTCTTGCGTTTGCTGTAACTGCTGCAAGAGCAACTGATTTTTACTTAGTGCCTCTTGCAATTGACTCAGTTCAGAATGTGTATCCTGTTGCGCCACGTGTACCTGACTTAAGCGCAGGCCAAGTTTTTTAGTCCAGGCAGTATCTGCATACATCAGGATGACCTGGTCACCTTGCCACAAACTATTTTCCAGATTGCGACAATCGACCACCTTGGCCCAGATCAGGCTAAAACCATTTTCCAGTTGCAGCGGTATGTTTTCAGGAAGAAAAGAATAAAAATGCTCGCTATCGCGTTGCAGTTCGCGATAAGGCAAAGCCAGTACAACTGCTTTCCTGGCACGTTGACTGATGGTGTGCAAAACCTGGTAGGGTTGATGAAAATGCTCCAACGTATTCGAAGAAAATACCAGATCAAAATTATCCTGCCCAGTCGCGGCTTGCTCCAGCCAGTTGCTATTCACGAAATGCAAACCTGGGTAACGCGTGCTGGCTTGTTGAATCGCTGAAGCAGAAAAATCCACGCCAGTGATTTTTTCACAAGCCACATAGCTGGCCCAGACATCCGTGCCATCGCCTTGGGCGCAGCCCCAATCTGCCAGATTCAAATCTTGCTGGCGGATTTGATCCAGTAACCAGGACGGCAGATGTTGAATGGCCACTCTGGCAAAGAAACGCGATTGCTGGTCGCCCTTGCAGGCCAACCAATCATTGTCAAATCGCGTATCCCAATACGCACGGGAATTAATTTCTGTTTGCATGTTTTTACTATCTATCACTGATGTGTACTGCTACTTTTATTTCGACTAGGCTGCCAATACTTGTTGCCTGGCACTCACGGTTGGCACAACTACCTCTTGCTCAATCGGCGGCTGGAACAAACCAAAGAAACGCTGATCGGCCAGAGAAGAGAAATAATGCGCACCCTCTATGTATTCGTAATAATGAATATCCCTGTGCAGACGGTTTTCTACCGCTGCCACCAGCAGATACTTACCAGTGACCAAGGGATTGGTAAGCTTGAAGCTGACTTCAAATTGTTCAGCATCGGGCAAGCGCATCGCTGCAAAATCATGCGTCGTCGATACGATAAGATCACTGCCTTTTAAATCCTTGATGGATACGGCAATACTTAAATGTTCTCGCGAGATGTTTGCTGGTATGCGCAAACTGATTTTGACATCCAGTTCACTACCCCATTCATGTACATCCCTGCGTGTGCCGTTTGTATCTAGCACAGACGCCGAAAGTATCAAGCCCTTGTGTGATCCCCAGTGAGTCGTGGGACGACTATCCAGAGCGACTTCTTCTGCACTATGCAAACTCCCTCTGATACCAGGTAAATCTCCGCCAGACATGGAGATGCTGGCAACTGCCTGCACTTTCTCATCTTCGTTAGTGGCCGCATCATCATCCTGGAACATCATTTCCATATAGCGCCCGGTAACAGGAAAGACATCCCCCTGCTCCAGCATGCAGCCCTTGTCCAGCCAGATGGCACGGTCGCACAGGGTGCGCACCGAACTGACGTCGTGACTGACAAACAGAATGCTGGCCCCGGTCCTTTGTATATCCTTGATTCGGCGCATGCACTTGGCTACAAAGCGCGCATCACCAACTGCCAAAGCTTCATCAACGATCAGGATTTCCGGATCGACGTGAATGGCAATTGAAAAAGCCAGGCGTGCGTACATGCCGCTGGAATAGGTCTTGACTGGCTGATCCAGGAAATCACCTAACTCGGAAAACGCCAGAATTTCATCCATGCGGCCCAGCATCTGCTCTTGCGGAAACCCGAGGATAGCGGCGTTCAATAAAACATTTTCACGCCCGGTAAATTCGGTATTAAATCCTGCTCCCAGTTCTAGCAGGGCTGCGACCCTGCCATGTGTGGTGACTGTGCCCGAGGTCGGCGACAAGGTGCCGCATATCATTTGCAAGAGACTGGACTTGCCACTGCCATTACGGCCTATGATGCCCACTGTTTCACCTGGCGCAATCTCAAAAGACACGTCGCGCAAGGCCCAGAATTCACGGTAATAAGTTTTGGCGCGTGACAGCAGCATTTGCTTGAGCCTGTCCTGCGGTTTGTCGTAAAGGTGATAGCACTTGCTCAGTTGCTCTACCTTGATAGCAAATTTAGAGGACATCAGCAAACCCCTTACGCGTTTTTTGAAACCAGGCAAATCCCAACCAGGCAATCAGACCAGAAATGAAGAGATAAATCAGCCAGCTTTGCCAATCCAGGTGTTTACCCCAAATCATGGCATCACGACTTTGCTCTATCACCTGCGTCAAAGGACTCAACTGCACCACCGCACGAAAATCTTCAGGCAAGGCGACTATCGGATAAAACACGGGCGACAGAAAAGTTAGCACCGAGACAGCAACACCAACAACCTGATGGACATCACGAATAAATACTCCTAGCGAAGCCAGCAACCAGCTCAAGCCCAAACTCAATAGCACCAACGGCAACAACACTGCTGGCAAATAAAAAATCGTCGCGGGCGGCATACCAAAAAATATGGAATAAAAAATCAACCAGACCGTCAAACTGATCAACAAATGAAAACAGGCTGCACCCATGGCAACCACAGGCAAAATCTCCAACGGAAAGATAACTTTCTTGACGTAATTGACGTTACTGACCACCAGAGATGGCGAACGGTTGACGCATTCAGAGAACAAGCCAAACACCATCAGGCCAGCAAACAAGACCAGGGCAAACTCAGTCTTGGAGTCAGATCCACCTGCCCAGCGCGCCTTGAACACCACGCTAAATACAAAGGTATACACGGCCAGCATCAGCACGGGATTAAAGAAAGACCACAACAGTCCCAACAATGAGCCCTGATAACGGATCAACACTTCTCGCTGGATCAAACTCACTATGAGTCTGCGATGCTGTCTCAATGAAACGAGCAAGCTATAAGGCGTAATAGACGGTACTGCGTGAGGATTCATTCAATTCATTTCAAAAATTTCGCGACATATTCAGAGTCACCGACTACCAGCGCACAACCACAAAAAGTACAGACGAAACTAATCCTCCCCATAGGGATGCGAATTTCCAAAGTCTGAACAAGTGGAGGTAATAATTTGAGCTGCACAACTATGAGCACTGCTTCCGCTTCCAGCAAACAGATGCTGGGCGCACGCACAAGAACCAATAAAGGCTCACATCATGTAAGCGCTGATCTACTGCAAATCACAGACATGCTAAGACACGCACTGTCAGATGGGGATTATAGGGAGGAGACAGGAAGAATATTTCTAACAAGTGTCGTGCAATTGTATGCAATTTGTACACATGTAGAACAATGGGACGCATGCTAGAACTGAGGAATTTTTTTGCAGAAGTAGCCAATCGCTTAACATGGTTTGTCAGGTTAAGTTTGAACTACCGTCGGTGAATAGATTGGACTAGCTACGCTTCTCGAAACAACGTATGCAATAATGACTTCCTAAATGCTTTAAGGTCAAGGCATTTCTTTTCAGCGAGCACAGTCAATCGAGCGGCTTCGCTGTGAATCTCACCGAACAGGCCAACAATTCTATATTGCTCCTCCAATGGCGGCACTGGCACTTCAATTGCCCCCAACTTGGCGCTACTGATATTCAGTTGAACTGCACCGGTCAAATTCTTGTCAACCCTATCTAGAAACTCGTTCGACTGAAAATACAGGTACAAGTATTCAGGAATGATCAAGCTGGGATCTGCGACCAACTTGATCAAATTCGATGCAAATATCGCCTTCCTAGGAGTATCTCGTATGAGACTCGACTTTCCAGCAGTCGCTCCCACTCGTGCAAAGACAATATCACCTCGACTCAACGCGAAAGACTCGTACTGACTACTCCCCATGTCCGCATACTGTGCGCCGTGCCAATCCACAGCCCCGCCCTTGACGTCAGTGATGCGTATGAGCTTGACGTCACTAGCGTCTGAGGCCTTCCCCGCAAACCCATGTTTCATTGAAATACAAAGATCTCGCAGCGGCATTTTGCGGACATGCAATGGCAAGCCGTGCAGGTCTGCACCGTCCACTAACGTCGAAATCTGGCGCATAGCCACCATTGATTCATTGATATTTTCACGCACGCGGGTAACGTATGTGACTAGGTCATTTGCCTCTTCCTTCTTTCGGGAAATGTAATTTTTGACAGAGAAGTCGAAGCTCGCCACCAAATCGGAGACTGGTACTTTTCTCGCCGTATCTGAATCGTAGCGCATCTTGAAATCGCTAATGAAGCCAGCCAGATGCTCGGCACGCAAAGGCCGTTTCTTGGACAGCGGTTGCTCCGTGCGGCATTCATACATCCAAGTTTCCACCGTAGGACTCGTTTTATCAAAAAAAAGGACACTCGTCTTGACTGCCGTAAATGGTGAAAAGGTTCCAGCAGGGAGGCTCAAAATAGTGTGGAGATCAAAGTACCGCAGCAGCTGCTGCTTAACAGCTGCAGCTGGCCCCGATCGTTGGGATAGCACGCCTTCCGGCACAATAACTACGGCCCTTCCGCCTACGCGAAGAGCTTCCATGCATTTTAACAAAAAGAGCAAATCCTGCGAATCTGTCTCAATGCCATACCGTGTTGGAATTGACGATTTAACCTTGCCTCCAAACGGAGGATTGGAAAAAACAAGATCGAACTGCTCCTCTCCAACGGAGGTGCTTCTCGCTTCCATCAAGGCATCTCCAAGATGAAGATAGACGGGTTCGATCCTATGAAAAATTGCACTCATCGCAGCAAGTGCAAGCTGCCCCGTATTGCGTTCGCAAGCAAAGAAACCCGATGTCGAGTTCTTCCCTTGTTTTTGCTTACCCTCCTGAGCTTGCCGGATATATCTGGCAGCCCCAACGAGGAAACCACCTGTTCCAGCTGCCGGATCATAAATAGTTTCACCAGCGTCAGGAGCACTAACCTCGACTAATGCACTTACCAGAGATGCTGGTGCCTGAACATAACCGGTGCCAGTGCTAGATAGTTCCTGCATTAACCTGTCAAAGATGTCCCCATACTCGTCGATATTGCAGTCAATCTCGTTGACTAACTGTAGCACGTTGACCAGACTCCGTGCTGAGCGAATTCGATTAACGAGATAATCGAAAACCAAGCTTAAATTCGCTAGCAGTGTGCCCTTACCACGCCCCTGACCCAACGTGCGCATGTATGGAAACAATTTGGACTCAACAAACTGAATCAGCTCTTCACCCCTAGCATTTAGGTCGAAAATATCAGACTTATATGCATTCCCAGTCCAAGCATGCCACCGAAATTCCGGATAAATATCTTCCAAGTCGAAGTGACTCAATCGATCGGGCAGACTGAAATACAAGTCGTCAATAAATTTCAATAACAGCAGCCAGGACAATTGCTCTACGCATGAAGACGAGTTGTTGAGTCCTGGTTCACTACGAAGAACGTCGAACGCTCGAGCAATATTGGTATAGCTGTCCATCAGATCAACTTTCCTGTGATGTAAGTATGCATCTTAACAATGTCGATGCTAATCTCATCCTGCGGAATGAGATCGATGTACTTTTGGAGGAGGTTTAGGCAGAGTCCGGCGTCACCATTTATTATTGGATCGACGGCAGCTTTCACATCGAGATTACAGATAGCATCACAATCTCCTGGATTACCCGCAACGAGATGCGAATTTTTTGGCAAGTCTTCGTTATTGATGGCATGCAGCCTCCCGAATGCTGTCAAGGCCGTAAAAGAAAGAAGATAGCTCTTAATTTCACGGCGATGCCATGCCAGCAGGTGCACTACTTGCCCTCGAGAATTGGACCAATTCAACGCCTTAATCTGATTCTTATATTGATCTCCTGCAACTGCAGCGCATGTCTGGTCAAATGTTATCGTTGCATTATCACGATCGCAGATCAAGAAAATTCGCGCCGTCTTTACTTCCTTTCCGAGCATACTGAGGCTGCGGGTCCAGTCGATTTTCGATTGACCAAATTTCTCGTTCATCGACCCATAACTCGACGTCTTTTTAACCGCACGGACTTGACTCAGCAACGAAACGTCCAAACCCTTTCGGACGCATAAACGGATGAAGATATCCCAGTCGTTGTAATCGTCCAGTAGAGCCAAGTAGCGAATACGGGCGCATATTTCAAGTTCAACATTGGATATCTTCGATAGCACACTAAGGCGCTCTACAAGCTGCTTCAATTTTTGCCCTTCTTGAACGACCCCTTTCTTAACAACATTCAGAGATTCGAACTCATTCGCAACGATGGAGTCGAGAAGGTGCGTTGTAGTTATCGCTCTGCCTGTTAGGCTATGAAGATTTGCCCACAATTTTTTTATATTTTCGAAATGCAAGTGGGAGTCCGCTTCATCCAAAAGAAAGAGCGTATTCTTCGCGTCGAACAAATCGAACAATGCGTACAAGAACAAAATTTGAAATTCCCCGTCACTGAGATGATTAAGTCTCAAGCCGTCTTTAAACATCAATTGCGCCGAGGTGCGTTTCAGAAAATAATCTTGGTCCGCCGCCTGAACGAAGAACCCGACCATAGGATGGCGGTTGATCCTCGACGTGGGTGTAGATTGATCTTCGTCACCTGTCATGGGAAATTCTGTCAAACGAACATTCTTGGAAATAAGTAGGATTTGACTCGGACGAACAGGTTCCTCAAATTCGTAGTCCGCTTGAACATTTTTCTCTATGAAATTTTGAAGCGAGCGATGATAAGTGGATTGCAGGATTGTATTTGTCTCACCTTCGATCTCTCTTAGAGTCGCTCTGCGCACTTGATCTACATAGATATTTCCCACCTTAAACTCAATTGCCAGCACTGTGGAGTTATCTTCTCGATAGGGTTCATCTGCTGATTCTTCAACATAGCTATGCTCTCTTAAGAACTGACGAACTCTTCCGTTACTATGAATAGTTGTCGCCAGAAAAATCAATATATCCGACCACGTCTTATCAAAGTAAAAGCCTCCTAAGTCCAACGCATCGTTTCCACTTCTTTCTTTTGCCAAAAATTCGCGAAACAAATCAGTAAATGACTCATTCTGACCCGATGAAAAACAGACCACGCTAGTGTCAGAGAGGTCGTTTCCATTAAGCTTGGCATCAAATAAGGAACGAAGAATGCATGATTTACCGGATCCGTTCCCTCCGATTAATGTCGCGACCCCCTTATGTAAGGTTAGGATTTGCTGCTTTTCATGCAATCTATTGGGTGGTAAAGTTAGTTCCATCTAGGCGCTAGTCAACGGAAAATAAAGGCAAAGGGAACATTCGAACTGAAGTGGCGTAACGAATGCAATTAGTTTTGAGCAATAATACGTCTTTTCGAGAGTGATCACAGCTATTTCACATCGAAATTTTTGCCAAGCGACTCCCAAGTAAATCAGCAGAGCAAATAGAAAAAAGCACAATTCGGGAACACACCTTTTCGCAAGGAATCAACCTAATCAGGAAAACAAAAAAGCCCTTGAAATTCAAGGGCTTTTTAAAATTCTTGGCGGAGAGGGGGGGATTCGAACCCCCGATAGGTTTGACCCTACGCCTGATTTCGAGTCAGGTACATTCAACCACTCTGCCACCTCTCCGGCTTTGGTTGTTCGCTATTAAACGAAGCCTTAGATTATAGCAAAAAAACTGCCCAAATCAAAATGAGTGTTTTGGCACGTCTGTCAGTTTTGAATTGCCGCAAAGCAAGGCGACATGAAGATGTCATAAAGCAAGACTATATTCTGGTGCAATGCAATAAGTTAGGCGACTTGCGCCTGCAGTGGCGCTTACTCGTATCAATTCAGGACTTGGCTTCAATGGAAAGTAGTTTAGTGGGGGATACTATGGATTATTTGTCTCAACAAAACCTGGTATCAGGGCAGGACATTGATCAGTTTGGCGCACTATCAGCATCTTTGATGCTGGCGCAGTTAGAGCGCATTATTGAGCAAAGGCTACTGACCGCGCGCTTCCAACCCATAGTGCAAATGCAAAATGGCGATATTCTCGGCTATGAGGGTCTGATACGCGGCCCATCGGATAGCCCCTTGCACTCACCTGTCAATTTGTTTAAAGCAGCATGGGATAATAACTTGACGGTAACTGTAGAGCACCTGTGCCGCCGTATCGTGCTGGAGCAATTTGCCGCGCAAAAATTACCAGGCAAGTTGTTTTTGAATGTCAGTCCAGAATGCTTGCTGCAAAGAGATGTACGCTACGGTGAAACACTGGATTATATTCATGAGTTGGGCATAAATCCTGAACGTGTCATCATCGAGTTGACCGAGTACCAGCCCACGCATGACTATGCCTTGCTGTGTGAAGCAGTCATACATTATCGCGAGATGGGTTTTGAGATTGCGATTGATGACCTGGGCGAGGGATTTTCCAGCCTGCGCCTGTGGTCGGAGTTAAAACCTGACTACGTCAAGATCGACATGCATTTTATCCAGGGCATAGATCATGATCCGGTCAAGGCACAGTTCGTGCGCTCTATCCAAAGCATTGCTGAAAAATCGGGAACGCGGGTAGTTGCAGAAGGCATAGAAACGCATGCCGAGTTACTGGCTGTGCGTGACCTGGGTGTCGCTTGCGGGCAAGGTTACCATATTGCCCGCCCCCACCCTACTCCGGCGCGTGCGGTGTCGGCCGAAGTTGCGCGGGTATTGACGGCGAACCCGTATCAGGCGGCGCGGCGCGCATTTGGCAGTTTTGAGCAAACTGCTACGGTAGAAAAAATATTAAAGACACCACCAACTATTTCTTCACGCATGCTGAACAACCAGGTCGATGATATCTTTTTGCAGCATCCCAAATTGCAAATCATTCCAGTGGTAGACGATGGTGTTCCAATTGGACTGATCAACCGTTATCATATGATAGATCGCTTTGCCCGCCCCTATCAGCGCGAGTTATATGGCAAGAAACCGTGTACGGTTTTCATGGAAGCGCATCCTGTTATCGTCGATAAAAATACCAGCATGCAGGATGTCAGCCATATTATCGTGGAAGCTAGTCCTGAACATTTGATCAATGGCATTATCATCACCGACCAGGGGCGCTATATAGGTATGGGCAGCGGGCCAGATTTGATGCGCGAGATCACGCAAATGCAAATCAATGCGGCGCGTTATGCCAATCCATTGACGCAATTACCAGGCAATGTACCTATCAATGAACACATCGACGTATTACTGCAAAAGGACCAGACTTTCTGCGCATGCTATTGCGACCTTGATCATTTCAAGCCATTTAATGATGTCTACGGTTATCGCCGGGGTGATGACATCATACAAATGACCAGTGAAGTCCTAAAAAGACATTGTGACCCGCAACTGGATTTTATTGGACACATTGGCGGCGATGATTTCATCATCCTGTTCCGTAGTGCAGATTGGGAAGTACGCTGTCAGGCGATACTGGCAAGCTTTGCTGCTGCCATCTATGATTTTTACAGTAATGAAGACCGGGACCGCGGTGGCTACCTGAGTGAAGACAGGCAGGGGAAAAAAGTTTTTTATCCACTCGTCAGCTTGTCTTTGGGCGTGGTGAAATCCAGAGCAAATCGTTATTACTCCCACCACCAGATTTCTATCGCTGCTTCAGATGCCAAGAAGCAGGCAAAGAAAATTCATGGCAATAGCTTGTTTGTTGACCGCCGCTCTGAGATGGATTTGCTGGTTGGGTAAACCAGTCACGCAAACAAAAAAAACGCTTCACTTTATTTAGTGAAGCGTTTTTTATTGAAATAAAGACTGCTTAAGCTGCTGGTGCCAGTTTTTCCAAACCACCCATATATGGGCGCAAAGCTGTAGGAATGACGACAGAGCCATCAGCCTGCTGATAGTTTTCCAGCACCGCCACCAGAGTACGGCCAACCGCCAGCGCAGAACCGTTCAGGGTATGCACCAGCTCAGGCTTACCCTGGGCGTTGCGGAAGCGGGCTTGCATGCGGCGCGCCTGGAAGTCGAACATATTCGAGATGGAAGAAATCTCGCGGTAGGTATTCTGCGCTGGCAGCCACACTTCCAGATCGAAAGTCTTGCAGGCACCAAAGCCCATATCACCAGTACACAGACTCATGACACGGTAAGGCAACTCCAGCTTGGTCAAAACAGCTTCAGCATGGCCCACCATTTCATCCAGGGCTTCCATGGACTTTTCTGGGTGTACGATTTGTACCATTTCGACTTTGTCGAACTGATGCTGACGTATCATGCCGCGGGTATCGCGGCCTGCACTACCCGCTTCAGAACGGAAGCATGGTGTGTGTGCAGTCATTTTGATAGGCAAGGTATCGGCAGCCAGAATCTCGTCGCGCACGGTGTTGGTCAATGTGACTTCCGAAGTCGGGATCAGGTAAAACATCTCTCCCGTTCCTTCTTGACCGCCTTTTTTAACGGCGAACAAGTCTTCTTCAAATTTGGGCAACTGGCCTGTACCGCGCATGGAATCAGCATTAACCATGTAAGGCGTATACATTTCGGTATAGCCATGTTCCAGCGTTTGCATGTCGAGCATGAACTGGGCCAGTGCACGATGCAAGCGCGCCATGCCACCCTTCATGACTGAAAAACGGGAACCTGTCAGTTTGACTGCAGTTTCAAAATCCAGACCCAGGGCAGAACCGATGTCCACATGGTCTTTGACTTCAAAATCAAAAGCGCGTGGCGTACCAACTTTGCGCACTTCCACATTACCCGTTTCATCCTCACCGACAGCAACGGATTCATGAGGCAGATTTGGGATGGTTTGCAAGAATGCACTCATGCGTACTTGCAAATCACTCAAATGCGCTTCTGATGCTTTCAACTCTTCTGGAATGCTGGCGGCTTCAGCCATCAATGCGGAAGTATCTTCACCTTTGCTTCTCAGATTGCCGATCTGTTTGGAGATGGTATTTTTTTTGCCTTGCAGCTCTTCAGTACGGGACTGGATTTGCTTGCGTTCGGCTTCGAGGGCATTAAATGTCTCTACATCCAGCTGGAACTTTCGGGTAGCCAGGCGCGCTGCCACATTGGCTACATCTTTGCGCAAAAGTTGAATATCTATCATGATTTTAAGTGCAGTGAACTAAGCTAATTGACTATTGTATCAAGGGATGGGCATTTCCCCTATTTTCAGATAAGGAGAAATGCCGTTCTTACATATTGCCTTTACATCAATACCTGACCAGGCTACGGTAAGTCAGCTTGGTATTACCCTCTGCAGGTACGCTGATTTTCCACACTGCGGTATTGCTGGCACTCTTGGTATAAGGATGGCTGCTGTTCAAGACTTGCCAGTCACCAGGCATGGGTTCTTGCACGGTAACGACGACGGCTTCTTTCTTTGCATTCTTCAATACCAGCTCATAGGCACTCTCAAATACATAATTGTATTTGCCTGTTCCTGCTAGTTTTTTGAAGTCTGTCTGCTTCTTGTCTGCCGTCACATCAAAAGCTTCGCCCAGTTTCAGGCGGACTTTCTCATTTTTTGGTGTGTGATCTACGCTGTCTTCACCAATGAACTGGGCATTACCTGCACTGTCTTTTTTGTATACACGTACGACACCTTTGGGTAAAGGCATGCCCAATTGAGAAGCTTCTTTATTGTCGAATTCGACAAAGACACCTATCTTCATTTTTTGACCAAGATCACCGTAACTGCTTTGGTAGTAATAGTCACTACCTGCCAGCAGCAACTCCTTGCGGGCGGGTACGCCAGAAGCACTCAGCAAGGTTACTTGTTTGGTCTGATTCTCTGCAATAGTGGTTGGTCTGTCCAGCGTGTAGAGATGGTACTCAAACAAAGATTCTTCTGCCATGGCTCTTTTGGCCATCATGGCTTTAGGGGCATCCATTTTGATAGCACTTCCAGCAACTTCTATTCTTTGCGTCACCTGATTGACGTCACCCGCCACCAGTTGCAGCTTGGCATTGCGGTATGTCGTGCCACTAGTATTGCCCAGCGTGACCCAGCCTGAAATATCAAGCTTGTCATCAGCAGCATTCAGTTCGACGACATAATCTGCCTTCCAGGACAAACCGCCAGTCAGGTAGCTGAGTTCTACATCCTGTTGCTGTGCACCGTTGTTATCGAGTGCCATGACCAGAGTCGGGCGATCACGCAAATTTGCTGGTACATCTGGATAAATGATGCGGCCTGGCATACCGGTTTCTATCCGGTCGCCTATCTTCAACACCACGCCATTGTTGGCTGACAAGACTTGTGCAGATTCTGTGGTCTCTACACCAGTTGCCGGGTTGGTGCGGACGATGCTGACATTGCGGCCTACATATTTTTCCAGCAGTTTTTGCGGTGTCAGCAAATCGAAATTAAAATTTTGCTCCACAACTGACAAACTGCCTGGGGCTGACAGGCTGCGCAGCAAAGCAGTTTCAGCACGCATTTTGGCACTGACATCACGGAAAGCCAGCGCGCTTGTTCCGCGCTTCAAAGGCAGCTTGCGCTGATCCTTGATCAGTGCAAGGTTTTCATTGTAGATCGTGACCGCGACTTCTTTCTGGTCAGCCAGGGTACTGCGCTGTTCTTCTGACTGGGCATAGGCACTGCCAACCAGGGACAATAGCAATATGCTTGCGGTAATGGGTTTATGCATGACTATCCTTGATAAGATAATTGGTTTGCTGAGGCACTACTTATTAGCTTGATCATCCAGACTACGTAAATAGGCGAGTTTTTCTGCTATCTTGATTTCTAGCCCGCGTGGTACGGGGTGATACCAGGATTCGTTTTCCAATCCTTCTGGCAGATAGGTCTCACCTGCGGCATAGGCATCCGGCTCATCATGGGCATAGCGATACAATTTACCATAGCCCAGTTCTTTCATGAGCTTGGTCGGTGCATTGCGTAAATGTTCTGGCACGACACGAGACTTGTCTTTGGCAATCATCGCGCGCACGGCATTATAGGCTTTATAGACTGCATTCGATTTGGCAGCACAAGCCAGATAAATTACCGCTTCTGCCAGTGCCAGTTCACCTTCGGGTGAGCCCAGTCTTTCATAGGTTTCTGCCGCATCCAGGCAAATACGCAAGGCGCGCGGGTCAGCCAGACCGATGTCTTCCGAGGCCATGCGCACGATGCGTCTGGCCATATAGCGCGGGTCGGCACCGCCATCCAGCATACGCACCAGCCAGTACAGGGCTGCATCAGGATTGGAGCCGCGCACTGATTTATGCAGGGCAGAAATCTGGTCATAGAAGGCATCGCCGCCTTTATCGAAGCGACGCAAGGCATCGCCTAGGCATTCGCCGAGCAAACCCTGGTCTACAGTATCAAGATGCTTGGCGACCGCCGCATGGGCAACGATATCGAGATTATTCAGCAATTTGCGACCATCACCGTCGGCACTGGACACCAGGCTGGCCATTGCTTCGGCCGTCAATTTCAAGCCATCCAGTTCACGCTCGCAGGCGCGTACCACCATGGCCGTCAGATCTTCATCGGTCAGTGACTTCAAGACATATACTGAAGCACGCGACAGCAAGGCGCTATTGACTTCAAACGATGGATTTTCCGTCGTTGCACCGATGAAGGTGAACAAGCCACTTTCCACATGCGGCAAGAAGGCATCTTGCTGGCTCTTGTTGAAACGATGGACTTCATCAACGAACAGGATGGTTCTGCGATGCGAAGTTGCCTGCAATATCTGCGCGCGCTCTACTGCTTCGCGTATGTCCTTGATACCAGACAAAACTGCCGACAAGGCGATGAATTCACATAGAAAAGCATCAGCCATCAGACGCGCCAGCGTAGTCTTGCCCACGCCTGGCGGCCCCCACAATATCATGGAGTGTGCTTCACCTGATTGAAATGCCACGCGCAAAGGCTTGCCCTCGCCCAGGATATGCTGCTGGCCTATCACATCATCCAGCGTGGCCGGGCGCATGCGCTCTGCCAGTGGTGCAGGCTTTTTGCGCGTATTATTGTGCAACATACTCATCTATTGGCGAAATACATCAGCACCAGCGGGTACAATAAACTTGAATTCATCTGGTTTCAGACTGGGGTTTTTTTCCAGATTTTTCAACGTCAATATGGAAAATTGACCAAAATTATCACGCAATTCCAGCGCCACAGGCACACCATCTTTCATGCCTATACCGATGCGTTCAAACTGCGTATCTTTGGCTTTGGGAGTGGCTTCCAGCCATTCCATGCCTTGTTTGGCACCGACTTCCTTGAAGCTGAAATTTTTATCCAGATCTGCCGTGCCAGCACTACCAAACAAGATAGCCGCCGGACTTGAGCCAAGCGCATTGCCCAGCGCCTTGACGGTGACCTGGTTTAAGTCTTTGTCGTAGATGTACAATTTATCACCATCGGCTTGCAAGATTTGCTCATAAGGCTTGGTATACGCCCAGATAAACTTGCCTGGCCGGGAGAAGACAAAATTGCCACTGGTAGTTTTGCTGATCTTGGGATTGCCATCGACCATTTTTACTTGTTGCTGAGTAAATTCCCCCCTAGCACTTTTATTATTAGTGACAAAAGACTTGAATTGATCAACTGCAGATGCTGATGCCAGCGCTGGCATCAGGGCCAGCGCGATGACGCCAGCTGCTATTTTTGCCATCATGGTAGTTTGTTTCTTCACTGATTGTCCTGTTCTATTGCTACTCTGTTGCTGTGTTCCCGGCTGGGACCAGGATTTCGCGGTTACCATTAGACTGCATGGTAGATACGACACCGCTTTGTTCCATTTGTTCCAGCAAACGGGCGGCGCGATTGTAACCGATACGTAAATGTCTTTGCACCAGCGAGATCGAGGCACGGCGGTTCTTGAGTACGATGGCAACTGCCTGGTCATAGAGCGCATCTGCTTCCCCCCCCCCTGCGCCTGCACTCTCTCCACTCGCTTCACCACCTTCTTCCAAAGTGCCGCCCTCCAGTATGCCTTCTATGTAATTTGGTTCACCTTGAGATTTCAAATATTCAACCACGCGATGCACTTCTTCGTCAGATACAAAAGCACCATGGACGCGGATAGGCAAGCCCGTGCCCGGTGGCATGTAGAGCATATCGCCCATACCCAGCAAGGCTTCAGCCCCCATCTGATCAAGAATGGTGCGCGAGTCAATCTTGCTGCTGACCTGGAAAGCGATACGGGTAGGGATATTCGCCTTAATCAGACCGGTGATCACATCTACTGATGGTCTTTGCGTCGCAAGTATCAGATGCAAGCCTGCGGCACGGGCTTTTTGCGCGATACGGGCAATTAGTTCCTCTACCTTTTTACCGACTACCATCATCAGATCAGCCAACTCATCAATAATAATGACGATGGTTGGCAATTTTTCAAGTGGCTCTGGCGCATCTGGCGTCAGGCTGAAGGGATTGGGGATATGCACTTCCTTGCGGGTTGCCTCGGCAATCTTGGTGTTATAGCCAGCCAGATTACGCACACCCAGCTTGGACATCAGCTTGTAACGACGCTCCATCTCTGCCACCGCCCAGTTCAGGGCGTGGCCTGCCTGGCGCATGTCAGTGACTACTGGTGCCAGCAAATGCGGTATGCCTTCATAGACTGACATTTCCAGCATTTTTGGATCGATGAGTATCATGCGCACATCATTCGGATCTGACTTATACAGTAGCGACAAGATAGTGGCATTGATACCCACAGATTTACCGGAACCTGTCGTACCTGCCACCAGCAAATGCGGCATCTTGGCCAAATCTGCACAGATAGGAAGGCCGCCAATATCCTTGCCCAATGCCACAGTCAGGCTCGATGCGCTGTCGTTATAGACCTTGGACCCCAAAATCTCGGTCAGGCGCACGATCTGGCGTTTGGGGTTGGGCAATTCCAGGCCCATGAAATTCTTGCTGGGTATGGTCTCGACCACACGTATCGATGTTAATGACAAAGAACGCGCCAGGTCACGTGCCAGATTGACGATCTGACTACCCTTGACGCCGGTAGCCGGCTCAATTTCATAACGAGTAACGACAGGACCAGGATAGGCCGCCACCACCTTGGCATCGACACCAAAGTCTGAGAGTTTCTTCTCGATCAGGCGGCTGGTGAATTCCAGGGTTTGCACGCTGACAGTTTCTTGGACTGGTGGTGACTCATCCAGCAAAGACAAAGGCGGCAAATTGGTATCTGGCAGCTCATTGAATAAAGATACTTGTTTTTCTTTTTCGACGCGCTCAGAGCGCTGAACGGCGACTACTTGCGGTTCTATGCGGATAGGTGCGGCCTCTACTATCTTGGCTCTTTCCTGTACCACGACTTCTTCACGCTTGACGGCTGCGGTCTGGCCCGCGCGCCTGTCTTCGGCATCTTCATGCTTGTTTTGTACAAAGACAAACAGCAATTCGATGCCTGTCCCTATGCGTTCAACGATAGTTAGCCAGGATACGTGGAAGTAGAGGCTAATACCCAGAGCTATCATCAACAACAAGGCCAGCGTCGCACCAGTAAATCCCAGCGCGGCAAAACCGGCATTGCCAATCAGCTCGCCCAGCACCCCACCTGGCCCCAGCGGCAAGGCCACTTTGAGACTATGCATGCGCAAATATTCCAGCCCCATGCTGCCTGCCAATAACAAACCAAAGCCGACATTACGGACCAGAATTTCAGGGAAGCCTACATCCTCTTCAGGTTCAGGGTTGAGCTTCACCCTCTGCGACAGATTGCTATAGGATATCCATACCTGGCGGCAAGCAAATACACACCACCACCAGGCAGACAAACCAAATACATAAAACAGCACATCGGACAGCCAGGCACCAAATTTGCCAGCTACATTGTGTATGCGCGGAATATCCACCGACCTTGACCAGCCGGGGTCTTGGGTCGAGTAACTTGCCATGATCAGTATCAGGCAAATGCAAAATGCGGCCAGCGCTATCCATTTCGCTTCCATCAAAAGTACCAAAAAGCGATTTGGCGGCGCTGCAGGTGCAGCAGCTTTTTTGCTTCGAGTATAAGCTTCGTTACCAGTAGTCATAAAACAGAGAGCAACCTCATTCGGACAGCCTTCAAAAGCTGACAAGATAGCATGAAGCCGTGCATGCGCCAAACATGTGCGCTGTAACAGTTGAAACAGATATGCCAGCCTGGCGCCCACGGCGGGAAGACGACCACTGTGAGGATAGTCTATAATTTAGGCTTATCTCAGGATAGCGATGCAAAATCAGCAAAAAACTTGAAATTCGCATGAAAAACGCCATCTATTGCCAGCAACTCAGCTACTCCATCAACTTTTTATCAGGTCTGCTATGTCCACACCCAAACATGCTCGCGTCTTAATTCTTGGCTCTGGCCCTGCAGGCTATTCTGCTGCTGTGTATGCTGCCCGCGCCAATTTGAACCCTGTGCTGATCACGGGTGTAGAAC
>Ga0187843_10000248_pt1 | contig 42999 bp, 35 predicted proteins | sample SpaLakP09_SKY_43_FD_134516 | JGI IMG/M metagenome (GOLD analysis project Ga0187843, IMG submission 134516) | Oligotrophic lake water microbial communities from Sparkling Lake, Wisconsin, USA - SP09_SKY_43 | ecosystem: Environmental > Aquatic > Freshwater > Lake | place: USA: Sparkling Lake... | reverse complement strand
GCGCTTGCATTCAGGCTGCGGGCGGTCGATCAGATCGCCCGTGGCTTCCTCTCCTGATGTGATCGTCATCGGCGCCGGCGTGCTCGGCCTCTGCACCGCAGCCGAACTGGCCGCGCGCGGCCACGCCGTGACCGTGATCGACCCGGGCGGTCCGAACGCCTCCTCCATCGCCGCCGGCATGATCGCCCCCGCGCTGGAAAGCCTTCCGGAAGACGTGACCGCCGACCGGGCCGCCCTGTTGAAGCGCGCGCGCGACGTCTGGCCCGCCTTCGCCGAGACCCATGGACTGACGCTGCTGCGCGAAGGCGCGGACTGGCGCGGGCCGGACCCCGAGGCCGCCTTGGCCCGCCTGGTCGAACTGGGTTTTGAAGCACGCCTCACGCCCACCGGCCTCACGACCACCGACGACTGGCGCATGGAGGTCGCGCCGGCCCTGAAGGCGCTGGCGCGGACCTCCGGTGTCACCATGGTGCGCGGGCAGGTGATGCGCCTGACCGGCGATGCCCGCCGCTGGCGCGTTGAAGCGAACGACGGCCGTGTCTGGTTCAGCCCCACGGTGGTTCTGGCCACCGGTGCCGGTGAGCCGGTCGCTGGCCTGCCGGAGACCACTGCCGCGATTGTCGGGGCGATTACGCCGATCCGCGGTCAGCTGACGTTTGTCGCCACCCCGACCCCGCCCCGCGTGGTCAGGGGTGCCGGCGTCTATGCCGCGCCCGGCGAAGCCGGCGTCGTGATCGGCGCGACCATGGAACCCGGCCGCCGCGATCTGGAGCCGGACCCCGAGGAAGCAAGGCGTCAGGTCGCGGCCGGTCTGGCGCTGCTGGATGCGACGGCCGAAGCCGGCCCGACCCGTGTGGGCATCCGGGGCGCGACCGCCGACGGCTTGCCGCTGGCGGGAGCGTCGGGGGAGCCCGGACTGCACCTGGCCCTGGCGCCGCGCCGGAACGGCTGGCTGATGGCGCCGCTTGTGGCCGCGATCACAGCGGACGGAATCGAGGGCAGGCCGCCCATGGCGGACGCCGCCGCCCTCGATCCGCTCAGGTTCGCCTGATCAGTCTGCCGGCGGCGTGAAGCGCAGGTTGATGTTCACCCGCGATCCTTCGGCCGCGCCGTTGACGGTCCGCGGATTGACCCGGAAGTGGCGCGACAGACCCTGGGCCGCACGGCCGAAGCCGTAACCGCCCGGCGTCTCCCGCAGGACATTGCAGTCCGTCACGGCCCCGGATGGCAGGACCAGACAGTTCAGCGACGCCGAGCCGGCGACGTTCGCAGCGATCGCCCGGTCGGGATAGGCCCGCGTCATCTGGTCGGCCGAAGGCTGACGAGACCAGCTGGGATTGCGGATGATGGCGGGGGGTTGCGGCTGCACGGTCTCGACCGGTGCGGCGTCGTTGACCGGTTCGGGTGAGGCCGTCGCCGTGGTGATGCTGGTGCTGTCGGCCACCGTCTCGCCCTGGGTCACGACAATGGTCTCGACATCTCGCGCCGAAGTCGTGGGCTCGTTGACCCGGGTATTGGGCGGTGCCGGATCCACCGGTTTGGGTTGGGGCAGGGGCTTGGGCAGGCGCTCGAATGTCACCTCGATCGGGTCCGGCAGGTCCGGAGAGACGATCTGGGGCATCTCGAACCGCTGGTAATACATCGCCGCGCCGAGACCGACGTGGGCCGTGACCACGATGCCGACCGCGACCCAGGTCGCTTTCGAGAATCGGGGCGTCTTGCGCTCGTGGAAGTCGATGGGGCTCACCAGTCCGGGGCCGCCTGCTGTCTTGATCATCATGGCCGTCTCATCCCTGTCTATCGCCGTCCCCACAGCGTCCCACGGTGAAGTTGAGCGCCGCCCTCGCGGCAAGTTTGGGGCGAGCCTTGCCTTGAAAGCGCCACCGAGCGGGCGGGCGTCCGAAGGTTAAGAGTCTGTGGACCGGAAGATCGCTGTTAGGATTTGATTAACCACAAACCCCCAGCCTCATGACTCATGAACATCGGAGCGATTCCATCCGCTGGCGGGGTTGAGGCAGCCATTCGGCGCGCCTCGAACGCGACCGGCGTGGACGCCGATTTCCTGGTCCGGACGGCGCGTCGCGAAAGCGCGATGAACCCGTCGGCCCGGGCTCCCACGTCATCGGCGGCGGGCCTTTTTCAGTTCATCGAACAGACCTGGCTCGGGACGGTGAAGGCGCATGGCGCCAAGCACGGCTACGGCCAGTACGCGGATCTGATTTATCGCGGCGGGGATGGGCGCTGGCGGGTCGAGGGCTCGGCACGCAACGTCGTGCTGGACCTGCGGTTCGATCCGCAGGCGGCCTCGACCATGGCGGCGGAGCTGACGGCTTCGAATGCGGCCTATCTGCGGGGCCGATCCGGACGCGAGCCCGGGGCGGGTGATCTTTATGCCGCCCATTTCCTCGGCCCCGCGGGCGCGGCCCAGCTGATGGATGCGATGGAGCGACGGCCGGGGGCCAGCGCTGTCGCCCTGTTCCCGCAGGCTGCCGCGGCCAATCGGTCGATCTTCTATCGCGACGGCCGGCCCGCCACCGTGGCCGAGGTTCATGCCAATCTGCAGCGGAGCGCCGGAGACGGTGCTCCCGCATCGGCCGCCGGTGCCTTGCCGGATGCCCCTGACCTGAGCGAGCGCGATCGTATGCTCGCGGCGCGGCTGGATCGCCTCAAGCAGGACCAGAGCCTTCTGGCCCTGCTGATGGGGCAGGACGGCGAGAGCAAGGGCGGCGGCTTTGGAGGCGCGTTTGCACCGGAACCCGCCAAGAGCATCTGAGCCCGAATCCGGCGATGGTGAACCGCCCGTTAAGGATGGCGGGCCGATGCTGACCGGCAAAGCCTGGACCCGCCCATGACCGCCTACCGCGCCCGCCTGACCGAGATCGATATCCGCCGCCTGATCAAGGCGACGGACGAGGATGAGCGAGCCGCAGCGGCGCACAAGCTTTGCCGCAGCATGGAAAAGGCGGAACTCCGCGACGAGGACCGCGAGGCAGCGCAGAAGATCCTGCGCATGCTGGCCCAGGACGCGGCTGAGCTGGTGCGACGGGCGATGGCCGTGACCCTCAAGTCGTCCGACCTGATTCCGCGGGATGTCGCCAGAAAGCTGGCGGCGGACGTCGACAGCGTCGCCCTGCCGATCATCAACTTCTCTCCGGCCTTTACCGACGAGGATCTGATCGAGATCGTCCAGGCCGGATCGCCCCTGCGTCAGGTCGCGGTGGCCGGCCGTCCCGGTGTCGGCCGCGACGTGGCGACGGCGCTGGCTGAAGTGGGCTGCGAACAGGCCGTGCGCACCCTCGCGGCCAATGACAATGCTGACGTCGCCGAGGCTGCCCTGGGCCGTTGTATTGACCGTTTCGGGACCTCTCCCGAGATCGTCGCCGCCCTTGCCTACCGCCAGGTCCTGCCGCTGTCTGTGACCGAGCGGCTGGTCGAGCTGGCCTCGGAAGCCGTGCGGGAGCATCTGGTCACCCGGCACGCCGTCGCCCCCGAGACCGCGATCCGTCTGGCCGCCTTCGCCCGTGAACGCGCGACCGTCGACCTGGTCGACCAGGCGTCCAATCATGCCGACCTGCCGCAGTTTGTCGCCAAGCTCAACGCCCGCCGGGTGCTGACGGCCTCCCTCCTGCTTCGCGCCCTTGCCAGAGGTCAGATGGCCCTGTTCGAGCACGGCATCGCGGAACTGGCCGGGACGCCGCACGCGCGCGCCTGGCTGATGATCCACGACGCCGGGCCGCTGGGCCTCAAGGCCATCTACGACCGTGCGGGCCTGCCGCCGCGGCTGTTCCAGGCCTATCGCGCCGGGGTGGACACCTGGCGCACGCTGCAGGCTGAGGGGGCGGATACAGCAGGGGATTCCTTCCGCCAGCAGATGCTGGAGCGTTTCCTGACGCAGCGCCCGAACGCACCGCGTGAGGATCTGGCTTATCTGATGGAACGGCTGGACCATGATCCGCTGCCGGCCAAGGCCGAGGTCAGCGTCGCCGCCTGAACGCAAAACGCCCGCCGAAGGCGGGCGTCAGCGTCGGTGGCAGGTCCGGAAGCGGTTCAGCGGCGGTGGTCTGCGACCCGCGCTTCCAGCGTCTCGGCGAGGATCTTGCCGACCGGATGATCGTCGGTCTGGATCTCGTCCCGAACGACGGCCTTGATGGCGTCAATGTGGGCGTCCAGCAGCACGACCGGCGCGGCAGTGCGTTTGGCGGGATCATCCAGCAGCTTGCAAAGCGAGCCCGCGAGGCGCGTCACCAGCGGATACTGGTAGGTCGTGCCAAGCCCCTTCAGGTCATGCGCCCGGAAATAAAGGGCCTCCGCTGTCTCGGCACTGTAGCCCGACTCGCGGATGTCGGCCTGGGCCTTGTCCAGTTTGACGATCTCGTCCTGCAGCCATTGTCCGAACTGCGACGACATCGCCTGCAAGGCCTGCTCGGCCTTGGCGATGGCGTTGGCGTCGATGCCGCCGAAGCCTCCGCCGATCTTCATGCGAAGGGTGTTTGGCGGGCGAATGACCTGGGCCGGGTTGCTCACGGCTGACTCCTGAGAACGGACTGGAGCGACCCTCGCACTCACGTCATTAAAAAGCGGTGCACGCTCGTCAGGATGCGAATTGCTCCGCGAGGACCCGTTCTTCAAAGGACCGGCCCGCGTCGAACAGCATCGTCAGGGCGATGTCCCGGCGTTCCTTGACTTCGACCCGCGCGACACGCCGGATCTCCAGATCATCAGCGGTCGCGCTGACGGGCCGCTTGTCGGGCTCCAGCACTTCGAAACACACCTTGGACTGGTGCGGCAGCAGGGCACCGCGCCAGCGCCGTGGCCGGAAGGCGCTGATGGGCGTGAGCGCCAGCACGCGGGAATCGAGTGGAATGATCGGGCCGTGCGCCGAGAGGTTATAGGCAGTCGAGCCGGCGGCCGTCGCCAGCATACAGCCGTCGCAGGACAGCTCCTCCAGCCGGACGCGGCCGTCGACGGTAATCCGCAGCTTGGCGCTCTGGCGCGTCTGGCGCAGCAGGGAGACCTCGTTGATGGCCAGGCCGCTGTGCGCCTGACCGGCCTCGGTCCAGGCGTCCATCTGCAGGGGATGGATCACCGCGCGACCCGCGCCTGCGAGCCGTTCCAGCAGTCCATCCTCCTCGAAGTCATTCATCAGGAAGCCGACAGAGCCACGGTTCATCCCGAAGACGGGCGTTCGCTGATCCATGACTGTATGGAGCGTCTCGAGCATGAAGCCGTCGCCGCCGAGCGCGACAATGACCTGTGCGTCGCCAGGCTCGACAGAACCGTATCGCGCCGTCAGCCGTTCACGCGCCGACTGCGCCTCGGGCCGGTCGGAGGCGGCGAAGGCGATGCGGATGGGGGGCGGCGCTGGATCGGTCACCATTGCACGCAAGCCGAGCCCGAGGGCGAAGTCAAACGGCGGCTTTCAGTTCTTCCCGATCCGCCCCGATGAGGACCTTGAATGCCCGGGCCGCTGAGCCCTGCGAAAGGGCACCCCGCAGCCACACCGGTTCACCGCGGTCGCCGGGAAGGGATTCGTTGAGTTTGCGGAGTTCGGTCAGCAGCGTGGGGAACACGGCGCGATCAATTCCGACGGCGGCGCAGGCGTAGTAGAGCGCCTCCGGTGTCGGAGCCGTCATGGCTGCGCGGACCTGGCATACGGCGAATCCGCCGAGTGCCGACAGGCCATGGGTGAACAGGCTGAGCCGCTTTTCGCGCACAGCGCGGATCAGCAGACCCGCGCGCAACTGGCCCGCGGCCTGCAATTTGTCGATCAGCCGCCGTTCCATCTCATCTCGCTCGCCTTGATCCAGCGGGTCAGGCTCTGGGTCGGTGGGACGCATGGCACCCTTGACCGCGTCATGAATCGCCGCCCCCAAGGCAGCCTCATCGACGTTGAAGCGGTCGGCGATCGACTGGCGCAGGGCTGTGCCGACCCACTGATAGAGCTGCTCCGCCAGGGCCTCGGTCAGCAGCGGGTGCCGGATGAGGGGGCCTCGCAGGGCGGCAATGCGACGGGAATGCTCGACCAGCCGCCTGACACCCTCGACGCTGATCTCGGCGGTGCGGTTGGTGGTCAGCGCCATGAGCACGGCGGGCTCAGCCTTGTCGATCACGGCGTCCGCCACGCGTCCGCTGATATGCGGACGGCGCGCGACGGCGATCTGGTGTTCCAGCGACGCCTCGATCAGCACCCGCAGCAGGTCTTCATCCTGGAGGATGGGGCTGGACTCGAGGATGGGCCGCGCGATTTCGATCTCGTCCAGCGCAAGGACGTTCACCAGGGCGGCGGGCGCCCATTCGGCGTGGGCCAGCTTCTCTGAAAGGGCCTTTCGCACCTCGCGCTCTGCCTGGCGGGCGAGGGTCAGGAATATTTCGCCGAGGACGGGAGAGACCTCTCCGGTCGGCGGACAGGCGTCGCACAGGGCCACCACGCCCAGCAACAGGCGCTGACGGGCCTCGGTGCTGGGGTTGTGCGCCAGGGCCAACAGCTCGCTGGGCCGCGGCGCGACGCCTGCGGTGCGACTGGCGGGCACGAGTTGGACGAGAACCACAGGCGTCTCCGGCGCACCGATGAAGGGGCAGCGTCAACGAAGCTAGGCCGCCCCCACTAAGACGCGGTTAACGGAAGCTGAATCTTGACGGCAGCGCCGCACGGCGCGAGCGTGCGCGGCCAAGTAGAACGAGGATCAAGCCCATGGCCGATGGTGCCGCTGTTTCCCTGAAGTCCAGGGTGTCCGAGGGGGAATGGAACGCGCGGGTCGAGCTGGCGGCCCTCTACCGTCTGGTCGCGCTGCACGGGTGGGATGACATGATCTTCACCCATATTTCGGCGCGCGTGCCGGGGCCGGAGCATCATTTCCTCATCAACCCGTATGGCTGGTATTTCGAGGAAATGACAGCCTCCTGCCTGGTGAAGGTCGATCTGGACGGGAACATCGTCCAGGACACCACCAGCTTCATCAATCCCGCAGGCTTCACCATCCATTCGGCGATCCATGGCGCGCGCGAGGACGCCCACTATGTCATCCACCTGCATACGGTCGCGGGCGTCGGCGTGGCGGCGCAGACCGAAGGCCTGCTGCCCATCGGCCAGAACGCCTGTCTGCTCCAGCATCAGGTCGCCTATCACGGCTATGAAGGGCTGGCGCTGAACCACGAGGAACGCGAGCGGCTGGTGGCTGATCTGGGCGACAAGCCGCTGATGCTGCTGCGCAATCACGGCACACTGGCGGTTGGACAGACGGCGGCCCAGGCCTGGATCGGAATGTTCTTCCTCGAGCGCGCCTGTGCCCAGCAGATCGCGGCCCTGTCGGGAGGGCGTGAGCATGTACTGTTCGCGCCGGACGCCGCCCAGGCGGAAACCAGGGAACAGGGCCGGGGCATCGGCTTCGTCTCCGCCCTGGCCTGGCCGGGTGCGCTTCGGATGCTGGACCGGAAATCGCCGGGCTACGACGTGTGAGACTGGTCGGCCGACTTCTGGCCGCGATGGCCTTTGCGGCGGTCGCCGGTCCCGCAGTCGCCGGCCCCTGGACCCAGCCGCAGGGCCAGGGTCAGTGGATCGTCAAATACGAGGACATGAGGGCCGACCGAGGTTTCGATCCTGACGGCGCGCTCGCCGACCTGCCGGGCGAACGCCGCGACATCGTCGCCGGCGTGTTCGCAGAGTATGGCGTCACCGACCGGCTGACGGTCCAGTTCAAGGGCGACTGGCAGTCCGGAGAGGACGCCTTTGTCGAATACGAGGGCCGGGGGCCGGTTGAGATCGGCGTGACCTGGCAGGTGTGGCGTGACGACCGTGCGGCGGCCAGCCTCTATGCCGGCTATGCCGACGGCGGCGAGGGACGCAACGCCGGCTATGCGGCACCCGGTGTCGGCGACAGCGACTGGGAGGTGCGGGCCTCGGTCGGGCGCTCGTTCGGCGGCCCCTCGTCCGGTGGATCGGGGCGGTGGGGCCCCAGCGGTTCATTCATCGACCTGCAGGCGGCGCGGCGGATGCGCGACGGCCTGCCGGACGAGACCCGCATTGACGCGACGGTGGGGGCGCACCTCAATGAGGACTGGATGGTTCTGGCCCAGGCGTTCGGCGGGCGGGCTGATGAGGGCGGACCGCAGTGGTTGTCTGTTGAGGCGTCCGTCGTTCGGGACTTCGGCGGCTGGAGCCTGCAGGCCGGCTGGCGTCAGGCCGTTGCGGGTCGTGAGACGCCGGAGAGCGGCGGTCCGGTGATCGCCGTCTGGCGGCGGTTCTGAGCGCGACATTGGAGCGCGCATTTCGGCGACGGAAACCGGAACAGCATCCGTTACAAGGACTTTAGTTGCGTCGACGGCCCCGGCCGCTAAGTCGGCTCGTCCATTCACCAGAGAGCCTCCGCGTGATCAAACGCCACTTCTTCCTCGTCGCTGCTGCGCTCCTGCTGGGCCTGATGGTCCTGGCCGTTGTCCTGAGGATGGCTTTCGCCGGCGATGAGAAGGCCGGCGGCGGTCCGGGCGGCCGCGGCGGCCCCGGCGGCGGGCGCGGCCAGTCGGTCTCCGAAGCGGTCATCGGCACGCGGTCTTTCACCGACGAAATTCGGGTCCTCGGCGTCGCGCGGGGCCGGCGCTCGGTCAACATCACCTCATCGACCAGCGAGTTGATCACACGCGTCCTGTTCACCGATGGCCAGCGGGTCGCTGCCGGTACGCCTCTGGTCGAGCTCCAGGCGCGCGAGGAAGACGCCGGCATCATCGAGGCGCGGGCCCAGGTAGCCCAGGCCCAGCGCCAGTACGACCGCTACAAGACCCTCGCCGACCGGGGCATCGCCCCCCGCGTGACGGCCGAGGACGCCGAGACGGGGCTGGAGACCGCGCAGGCCGCGCTGAACGCCGCCCAGGCACGGCGTGGCGACCGCATGATCCGTGCGCCGTTCGCGGGCGTGCTTGGGCTCAGCTCGGTGACGCCGGGCACCCTGGTCAGCCCGGGCGGGGTCATCACCACGCTGGATGACATCTCGGTTGTTCGTGTCGATTTCCCGGTGCCGGAACGCTACCTCGGCGTTCTGCGCGCGGGGACGCCGATCCGTGCCTCGATCGATGCCTATGGCGACGAAGTCTTCGGCGGTCGCATCGCCCTGATCGACACCCGGATCAATGAACAGACCCGGGCCGTCACGGCGCGGGCGGAAATCCCCAATCCGGGCGCACGTATCCGGCCGGGTATGGCGGTGCGGGTGGCCGTCGAGCAGGGTCAGCGGACGTCACCGGCCGCGCCCGAAGCGGCCGTGCAATATGAGGGCGACGGCGCGTTCGTCTATCGCATCGCCCGGGGCGACCGCGGCTCGACCGCCCAGCGGGTCGAGGTCGAGACCGGCTCGGTCGAAGGCGGATTCGTTGAAATCCTCTCCGGGCTGAACGTCGGCGACCGGATTGTCGGTTCAGGCCTGAACCGCATCCAGCCGGGCGCGCCGGTCCGCGTCGCGGGCCAGGGCGGAGGGCAGGGCGGACGCCGCCCGGCTGCGGGAGCGTCTCCGGCGCGGGGCGCCGCCCAATGATGCTTTCCGATCTCGCCGTCCGCCGTCCGGTATTCGCGGCGGTCGCGGCCATCGTGCTGTGCGTGATCGGCGCCGCGGCGTTCTTCTTCCTTCCCGTGCGCGAGTTGCCGGACGTAGATCCGCCGATCGTGTCGGTCAGCACCAGCTATGCCGGGGCCTCCGCCGAGGTCATCGAGAGCCGGATCACCGAGCCGATCGAACAGCAGATCGCCGGCATCCAGGGCGTTGAGCGGATCAACTCCTCAAGCCGCGACGGCCGCTCGAACGTCTCGATCGAATTCTCGCTGGACCGCAACATCGATGACGCCGCGAACGACGTGCGCGATCGGGTGTCCCGTGTCGTCGGCCGTCTGCCCGATCAGGCGCAGCCGCCGGAAGTGTCCAAGGCGGACAGCGACAGCCAGCCGATCATGATCCTGTTCCTGCGCTCGACGTCGATGAACCGGCTCGAGCTGACGGACTATGCCGACCGCTACCTGATTGACCGCCTGGCCACCGTGCCCGGCGTGGCCCAGGTGCAGATCTATGGCGAGCAGCGCTACGCCATGCGCATCTGGCTGGACGCCGCCGCCCTCGCGGCCCGCGGCCTGACGGTCACTGACGTCGAGGCCGCCCTGACCGCCCAGAACGTCGAATTGCCCGCCGGCCAGCTCGAGTCCGGTCAGAAGGACTATACGGTCCGCGTCGCCCGCACCTATGCCCGCGCCGAGGACTTCCGCCAGCTGCCGATCGGCACCCGCGGCTCGGGCGGCACTGCAGCTGCCCAGACCGGCAGCGCGACGGCCCTGCCCAGCGGCGCGTCGGGCGCCATCCAGGGTCAGTCCGGCTATGTCACCCGGCTGGGCGACATCGCCCGCATCGTCGAGGCACCGGCCGAGGACCGCCGCCTGTTCCGCGGCAATGGACAGGACCAGATCGGTCTGGCCGTCACCCGTCAGGCCCAGTCCAACGACCTCGCCATCTCCGAAGGCGTCGAGGCGATGCTGGAAGAGGTGCGTTCCAGCCTGCCCGAGGGCACGGAGCTGGTCATCGGCTCGGACAACTCGGTCTTCACCTCCCACGCCATCGACGAGGTCTGGATCACGATCGGCATCTCGCTGGCGCTGGTGGCCCTCGTGAACTTCATCTTCCTCGGCAGTCTGAGGGCGGCTTTCATTCCGTCGATCGTCGCGCCGATCTGCCTGCTTTCGACCTTCATCGTTCTGGCCCCGCTGGGCTTTTCCCTGAACCTGCTGACCCTGCTGGCCCTCGTCCTGGCCATCGGTCTGGTGGTCGATGACGCCATCGTGGTGACCGAGAATATCCAGCGCCGTCTGGACCACGGCGAGCCCCCGCTGGTGGCCGCCGAGCGTGGCGCGCGTCAGGTGTTCTTCGCCGTGGTCGCCACGACCGTGGTGCTGCTGGCCGTGTTCGCGCCCTTGCTGTTCCTGCCGGGCTATGTCGGTCGGCTGTTCGTGGAACTGGCCGCGGCCATTGCGGCGGCCGTGGCCTTCTCGGCCTTCTTGGCGCTCACGCTCTCTCCCATGATGGCCTCCCGGATCCTGCGTCCGGCGAAGACCGGTGGCTGGGTCGCGCGCAAGGTCGATCGCGCCATGGAGGCGCTGCGCAACTCCTATCAGAACTCGCTGCAGGCCCTGCTGGGCAAGCGGATCGCTGTCGCCGGCATGGTGGGACTGATCGTGGCCGTCGCCGCCGGGGCGGCCTTCATGTTCGTGACCCTGCCCAATGAGCTGGTGCCCGCGGAAGACCGCGGACGGGTCCAGATCCGTGTCCAGGGCCCCGAGGGCGCGGGCTTCGATTACACGCGCAACATCATGATGGGGATCGAGCCGATCCTCGCCGAGTACAAGGCCAGCGGCGAAGCCAGCAGCTTCCTGATCTCCGCGCCCGGCTTCGGCGGTGGCAGCTACAACTCCGGCAACGGCAGCCTGATCCTCAGTGACTGGTCCGAACGCGACCGCGCCGCGGACGAGATCGCACAGGAGCTGAACGGCAAGCTGCGCGGCCAGACCGACGCCCAGGTCAATGCTTCGGTCCCCGGCGCATTCCAGCGCGGCGGCGGCAACTCCAACTCGATCGAGATGGTCGTCACGGGCGCCGAGTACGAGGACATCTACAAATGGCTGCAGCCGGTCCTGGCGGCGTCTCTGGAGAACCCCGGCTTCTCGCGGCCTCGTCTGAACTATGAGCCGAATGCGCCGCGCCTGCTGGTCGACGTCGATCCGGAGAAGGCCGCAGCCCTTGGCGTCTCGGCACAGGCCATCGGCCGTACCCTCGAGACGATGTTCGGCTCCCGGCGTGCAACCACCTATCTGCGCGGCGGCCAGGAGTATGACGTCATCCTGCAGACCGAGCGCGCCGACCGCCGCAGCGTCGCTGACCTCGAGGCCCTGTATGTCGCGACAGGCTCCGGCCAGCTGGTGCCGCTGTCCGCCGTCGTCACCACGGAAACCTCGGGCGATACGCCGGACCGGCGGCGGCTGGATCGCCAGCGGGCCATCTCGATCTCTGCCGATCTGAACCCCGGCACGACCCTCGTGGACGCGACCGAGTTCATGACCCGTGTCGCGCAGGAGCAGCCCCAGGGTGTCGTCACCACCCAGTGGGGCGGAGCGGCGCGCGATCAGCAGGAGGCGGGCGGCGCGGTTGCCGCGGCCTTCGGCCTGGCCCTGCTGCTGGTCTTCCTTGTGCTGGCGGCGCAGTTCGAGAGCTGGATCACGCCGGCGGTTATCATGCTGACCGTGCCGCTGGCGGCCGCCGGCGGCCTGTTCGGTCTGGTCATGGCGGGCTCGAGCCTCAACATCTACAGCCAGATCGGCCTGATCATCCTGATCGGCGTGGCGGCCAAGAACGGCATCCTGATCGTGGAATTCGCCAACCAGCTGCGCGACCAGGGCCGCTCGATCCAGGAAGCGATCATCGAGTCCTCGACGCTGCGCCTGCGCCCGATCATCATGACCTCGATCGCCACCGCCTTCGGCGCCTTGCCGCTGGTGCTGTGGCAGGGCGCGGGCGCGGGCAGCCGTCAGACCATTGGCGTGGTGATCTTCGCCGGGGCCATGTTCGCGACGCTGCTGACCCTGTTCGTGGTGCCCGTGATCTATGGCGCGCTGGCGCGCTTCACCAAGTCACCGGAGTACACCGCTCGCAAGATCGAGGAGTGGGAAGCCCAGGAGACGACGGCCAACGACGCCGTTCCGGCGGCGGCGGAGTAGGCGACAGAACGTCTACTCCGGCGCGTAGCCGGTCTCGACCTTGAGGAAGGCGATCACGTCGCGGCGGTCCGTGGCGTCGGGGATGCCGGCGAAGCTCATCTTCGTGCCCTTCAGGAAGGTCCGCGGGTTCTCGAGCCACTGGTCCAGCCGCTCTCCGTCCCAGACGAACCCGGCCTCCTTCATGGCGGTGGAATAGTTGAACCCGGGATGGGCACCGGCCTGTTGGCCGAAGACCCCGTAAAGGTTCGGGCCCGTCATGTTGGGGCCGCCTTCGGTGATGGTGTGGCAGGAGCGGCACCGCGCGAAGACCCGACGGCCGTTGTCCAGATCGCCTGCATTCCAGGGCGAGGGAAGCGTGGCCAGAATCGCCGTCTTGTCTGCGGCGGTCGGTGCGGGCGTGGCCGGGGCCGCAGCCGGGGCGGCGGTCGCGGCGGCGGCCGAAGCCGCCTCTTGGGCCGGCTGTTCTGCCTGGCCGCAACCGGTCAGAGCGAACGTGGCAAGAGCGATCAGAGCGGGACGGTGCATCGGTAGTCTCCGGGTGTCTGAGCCCGTGATAGCTCAACCATGGCGTCGTTCAATGGGCTGCGGCGAGATGCCGGGCTGGACGAAGGCCAGTCGCACCTGATAATCAGTGTCAACAGGCGCTGAGCCGCGCCGCTGGCCCACGAGCGTAATGTCCGACACCCTGAAACTCAGCCATGCCCGCAAGGGCGACCGTGGCGTCATCGTGCGGGTGGGCGACCACGCTGCGTTGGACGAGCATGGGCTGGAACTGGAGCGTCGTCTGCTGGAACTCGGCTTCGTCGAGGGCGCGCAGGTCGAGTTGCTCCATGAGGGCCTGTTCGGCCGCGACCCCATCGCCATGAAGGTGGACGACATGCGGGTCGCCCTGCGCCGCAAGGAGGCTGCCTGCCTGACTGTTCGGTTTGAACCGGCCCGGGCCGCCTGATGGACATGGCGGTGCGGAGCGCGAGAGTTGCGCTCGTCGGAAACCCGAACAGCGGCAAGACCGCATTGTTCAATGCCCTGACCGGCGCCCACCAGAAGGTCGCCAACTATGCCGGCGTCACTGTGGAGCGGAAGGAAGGTCTGATCCGTTCGGCGTCGGGCCGGCCGATGTCGGTCCTCGACCTGCCGGGCACCTACTCCCTGCGCGCCCGCAGCCCCGACGAAGAGGTCACGCGGGACGCCGTTCTGGGCAAGCTGGCCGGCGAGGAGGCACCGGACGTGATCGTCGCGGTCGCCGACGCGACCAACCTGCGACTGGTGCTGAGGCTGGTGCTGGAACTGAAGGCCGTCGGTCGGCCGATGGTGCTGGCGCTCAACATGTATGACATCGCCCAGCGTCAGGGCCTGCGCATCGACCTCGAGCGCCTCTCGGGCGAACTGGGTGTGCCGATCGTGCCGACGACGGCCACGCGAAAGCGCGGCATCGACGAACTGGTCACCGCCATCGACGCGGCAGCGGGTACCCTGTCCCCCACGGCGGAAAGCCATTGGGCGGCCCCGGATGCGGATGCCCTGCGCGGCGCGGCTCGGGAGGCCGAGCGCATCATGAAGGCCTGCGTCCGCCCGCCGGAACGGCCCGATACCCTGACCGGCCGGATCGATTCTGTTCTGCTGCATCCGGTGGGCGGGTTGCTGATCCTCGGCGTGCTGCTGTTCGTGATGTTCCAGGCCGTCTTCACCTGGGCCACGCCGCTTATGGACGGGATCGAGGCCAGTCTCGGTGCCCTCAGCGGCTGGGTCGCGGCGGTTATGCCCGACGGCATCTGGCAAAGCCTGATCGTCGACGGCCTGATCTCGGGGGTCGGCAGCGTGCTGGTCTTCCTGCCGCAGATCCTGATCCTGTTCCTGTTCATCATCATGCTGGAGGACTTCGGCTATATGGCCCGGGCCGCCTTCCTGATGGACCGGATCATGGGTGGTGCCGGCCTGCACGGGCGGGCGTTCATTCCCCTGCTCAGCAGCTTCGCCTGCGCCATTCCCGGGGTGATGGCGGCGCGGGTCATCGACAGCAAGCGCGACCGCCTGACGACCATCATGGTGGCCCCGCTGATGACCTGCTCGGCGCGGATTCCGGTCTACACCCTGATCATCGCCGCCTTCATTCCGAATGAGCGGGTGTGGGGCTTTGCGAGCCTGCAGGGTCTGGTGATGTTCGGCCTGTACGCTGCGGGCATCATCAGCGCGCTGGCCGTATCCTTCGTCATCCGCAAGGTGTTCTGGCGGGGCGCCGTCGAGCCCTTCATGATGGAGCTCCCGGCCTACAAGACGCCCGACTTCAAGAGTGTGCTGTTCAATCTGTGGATCCGGGCCCGTATCTTCCTCGAGCGGGCAGGGCGGATCATCCTGCCGCTGATGGTCATCGTCTGGGCCTTGGCGACCTTCCCCTATCCGCCCGAGGGCGCGACCCAGCCCGCCATTGACTACAGTTTCGCCGGGATGATCGGCCATGCGCTGGAGCCGATCTTCGCACCCATCGGTTTCAACTGGCAGATGGTCATCGCCCTGGTGCCGGGCATGGCGGCCCGTGAAGTCGCCGTTGCGGCCCTCGGTACGGTCTATGCGGTCGCCGATGCCGAGAGCGCCACCAGCCTGCTGGGCGCGACCCTGGCGGCGCAGTGGTCGCTGGCGACCGGTCTGGCCTTCCTCGCCTGGTACGTCTTCGCGCCGCAATGCGTGGCGACGCTGGGCGTGGTCAAGCGCGAGCTGAACTCGTGGAAATGGATGTGGGTGATGGTCATCTACATGTTTGGGCTGGCCTATCTGGCGGCATGGATCGTCTATCGCCTCGCTGTCGCTCTGGGTGGCGGCTAACCTGGACAGGCGCTTGTCACCGAACGACGGTTGACAAGCGCGGGCAGTTGAGGCGATTTCCCTGACTATTCAGGGGATTTCCATGCGTTCGCCGCTCAGGCCATTGTTGTGTCGACATGAGTTCTACTGGTCAGAGCGCCATCAGTCGGATCTGTGCCGACGTTGCGGCAAGACGCGCGTAGCGGCAGAACCGGAGCCCGTCAGGCCCCTGCCGTCGGAAGGGAGCCGGGCCCTTGAGGCTTCTGTCCTGTTCGACCATCAGCGACTGCCAGCCCCGCTGGAGAGCGCCGTTTTCGATATTCCCGAGCCTGCCGGGTCCACGTCGGCGGCCATGGCACCGATGCGGTCGACGCCCAGCGCCAAGGTTCTCAAGGCCCAGGCGCGGGAGCGGCGTGAAAACCTTCTCGCCCTGCTGGACCGCATCGCAGAAGGCGGACAGCCGAGCCGGAAGGACACGCTCGACGCCATCCTTGCCGTGATCGAAGACGCCCATTCCGCGGACCCCGTGCTCTTCGGCACAGATGCGGCAGGTCATTTCGCCCGGCTGCACGAAGCACGGGGCGGTCTGATTTTCTGAGAGGGCGCGATGGTGCCGGCTGCAGGAATCGAACCCGCGACATCCAGTTTACAAAACTGGCGCTCTACCAACTGAGCTAAGCCGGCCGCCGCCTTGACGGGCGGCTCTTATGCTGGCGCATGACGGATGACGTCAAGCGCCTCAGGGGGCGGGATTGGCCAGGAGCGCCAGCAGGGCGAAACTGGCCAGCCAGTGCTCGCCCATATAGTCGCCGGTCACATGGGGCAGGGCGGCGTCGAGATGGTCTTCTGACGCCTGCAGCGCGATCGCGCGGCGCGGATCACCGGATGGAAGGGCTGACGCGATTTCGCGCCAGCACCAGGCACGGCTCAGGTTCAGGCCGTCCAGATGGGCGATCTTGCCGTCCGACCGGTCGCTGACGCTGGCAGGCTGGAACAGGGTGGCGGGGTCGCGCTGTGACAGCCGGGGCAGGAAGGCCTTGAACCAGTCGGCGAATGCGTCCGGCTCCATGGTGCGGCGCATCAGGGCGGCTTCCATGAGGGCGGGGGACAGGAACTCGTCCTGCGACGGCTCCCACGCCTGACAGTCCCGATCGCCTGAATGCCAGAGGCGGGCGCGGTCCAGGCAAAGGTCCGCGAGGGCATCGTCACCGGCGCACCCGGCATAGTCCAGCGTCAGACGCAGGGCGAAGGCCGTGTTGTAGTGGGTCCCGACCCGAACGGGGTAGCCGGCCAGCGGCAGGAAATCCTTGAACCGGCTTGCGAAGGCCCGGGACAGGGGCCGCAGGGTTTCGCCGTGGTGGCTCTCGTGCCGCGCCAGTTCGGCGGCCAGCATCAACAGCCAGGCCCAGCCGTAGGGCCGCTCAAAGCCACGGCTGCCCGGGCGCTCGAGGTAGGCCTTTTCCACGCTGACGTTCTCTGGCGTGAACAGTTCATCGGCCAGCGTGCGGATCCGCCCCGCCTCCGGCATGTCCGGATAGAGCCGCAGCAGGGTGAAAAGGGTCCACCAGCCGTGGACGCAGGAATGCCAGTCGAAGCTGCCGAAGAAGATCGGATGCAGGGCGCGGGGGCCAAGCACGTCTTCGGGGCCCGACAGGACGTGATCCATCTTGTTGGGATATTCGCGCGTGACGTGGCCGAGGGCGGCAGCGGCGAAGCGCGAGGCTGTCGCGGCGTCGAGGGTATGGGTCATCATCAGAACCGGAAGGCCAGGAAATACATCAGCGCCATATTGACCCCGAGCAGGATCAGGGCCGTCGGAAGCTGGGCCCGGATGACGCCGTTCAGGGCCGAATTCCGGTCAGGCAGTTCCAGAAGATTGGCGGGTACGACGTTGAAATTGGCCGCCATCGGCGTCATCAGCGTGCCGCAGAAGCCGGCCAGCATGCCGATGGCGCAGACGATGGCCGGGTTGCCGCCGAACTGGCCGACCACGAAGGGCAGCCCGATGGCAGCGGTCATCACGGGGAAGGCGGCGAAGGCGTTGCCCATGATCACGGTGAACAGCGCCATGCCGAGGCAGTAGGCTGCGACGGCCAGCAGGGGCGAGCTCATCGGCACGGCCTGGGTGACCAGTTCCCCGACCACCCCGCCGACGTCCGCCGCCAGGAAGACGGCGCCGAGCGAGGCCAGCATCTGCGGCAGCAGGGCGGCCCAGCCGATGGAGTCCATCAGCCGTCGTCCCTCCTGCACCGGGGCCATGACGGGCGGGCGCAGCCAGGCCATGGCGGCGGCGAGCGCAAGGATACAGCCGAGGCCCAGGGCGATCAGGGTCGTCTGGGTCGGCGAGATCAGCCAGGCGCCGACGCTGGTGTGTTTCGCCGCAAGCGTGCCGCCGACGGCGATCAGGGGGACGATCAGGGCCGGAATGAACAGGGCGTTGCGGCGCCGGGTCGCGCTCTCGCGCCGCTCTTCCAGCGTGGTCGTGGAGGGCTGGCCGACGCCGAGCTTCTTCAGGCCGCCGAGGGCGACGAGCGCCAGCACGAGGATGCCGTTGCCCAGTCCGCCGAGCCAGGAGCCGAACAGCATCGAGGCCGCGATCAGGCCCCAGAAGAGGGCGCTTCGGATCCGTGTCGGGTGCGCGCTGTCGCGCAGGGTCAGGATGGCGAAGCCCAGGAACATCAGGCCGACGAGGATGTAGGCGTGCTCGAGCGTGATCATTGGCCCGCCTCCGCGTCACGCGCGGCAAGATCGCGACGGATCTCCCGGTCGAACATCAGCAGGCGCACGCCGTGGACAGCAAAGGCGGCGATGGCCGTCGGGATGGCCCAGACCGACAACTGCAGGGGCTCGACGATGATCCCCGCCTGTTCGAGGAAGCCGACCATCAGCACGATCGAGCCAATGGCGATGAAGATGTCCTCGCCGAAGAACAGGCCGATGTTGTCGGTGGCGGCGGACATGCCGCGGATGCGGAAGCGGATCCTGTCAGGCAGGTCGCCACCGGCCTGGACCTCGGCGGCGCCCTCGGCCATCGGCGCGACCAGCGGCCGGACCATCTGCGGATGTCCGCCGAGTGAGGTCAGGCCGAGCGCCGAGGTGGCCTGACGCACAACAAGGTAGCTCAGCAGCAACCGGCCAGCCGTGGCCGCCTTGACCTGGGCGATCAGCATCCGGGCCCGCTCCTGCAGGCCGGCCCGCTCGAGCAGTCCGATGACCGGCAGGATCAGCCAGGTGATGTGGAAATAGCGGTTGTCGTTGAAGGCGTCGCCGAAGGCCGCGAGCGTGTCCACGCCCGCCTGCGCCAGCGCCCGTATGTCGACGCCCGGTGCCACCGCCGCCGTCACCCCTGTGACGATGGCGGCGATCAGTATGACCAGCAGCGGATTGATGCGGGCAACAAAGCCCGCGACCACGACCGCTATTCCCAGAAGCACCAGCATCGGATTCTCCCCCTTCGGCGATGGTTGCGCCGAACGTCCGGTTCAGGAAGCCCTATTCGCGCCGAAGCCGCCGCCGCCCGGCGTTTCGATGACGAAGACGTCGCCTTCGCCCATCTCCACCTCGGCGGTCGCCCCCAGCGGCTCGATCGAGCCGTCGGCCCGCTCGACGCGGTTCACGCCGACCGCCCCGGCACATCCGCCGGCCAGACCGAACGGGGCCGTCAGCCGGTGATTGGACAGGATGCCTGCCGTCAGGGGCTCGAGGAAACGCACGCGCCGGACCGCGCCGTCGCCGCCCCGGTTGGCACCGTCGCCGCCCGAGCCGCGCCGGATGGAGAACTCCTCCAGCAGCACGGGGAAGCGCGTCTCCAGCACCTCGGGGTCGGTCAGGCGGCTGTTGGTCATATGGGTCTGGACCGCCGCGGTTCCATCGAAGCCCGGCCCGGCGCCCGAGCCGCCGGCGATGGTTTCGTAGTACTGGCGCGTCTCGTCCCCGAAGGTGAAATTGTTCATCGTCCCCTGGCTGGCTGCCAGCACGCCGAGCGCGCCGTAGAGACAATCGACCACCGCCTGGCTGGTCTCGACGTTTCCGGCCACGACGGCCGCCGGATAGCGCGGGTTCAGCATCGAGCCCTCGGGCACGATCAGCCGGATCGGCTTCAGACAGCCTTCGTTCAGCGGGATGGCGTCGTCCACGAGCGTGCGGAAGACGTACAGGGTCGCCGCCCGCGCGATCGACAGCGGGGCATTGAAATTGTTGGGCAGTTGATCGCTCGTGCCGGTGAAGTCGACGACGGCGCTGCGGGCCTCGGGGTCGACATCTATCCGCACCCGGATGACGGCACCGTCGTCCATCTCCAGGGCGAACGCGCCGGGCTTGAGCGCCGCGATGGCGCGGCGCACGGCCTCTTCAGCATTGTCCTGGACGTGCCCCATATAGGCGGCGACCACGGGCCGGCCGAACTCGGCGACCATACGCGTCAGCTCATCGCCGCCGCGGGCGCAGGAGGCCACCTGGGCCTTCAGGTCGGCCATGTTCTGATCGACATTGCGCGACGGATAGCGGCCGGAGGCGAACAGGGCGCGGGTTTCGGAGTCCCTCAAACTCCCTGCGTCGATCAGAAGGAAGTCATCGATCAGAACCCCTTCCTCCTCGACCGTCCGCGAGGCGGGCGGCATTGAACCCGGCGTGATGCCACCAACATCTGCGTGGTGACCGCGCGAGGCGACGAAGAAGGCCGGTGCGTCATCCGCCTCGAGAAAGACCGGCATGATCACGGTGATGTCGGGCAGGTGGGTGCCGCCGTTGTAGGGGGCGTTGAGCATATAGACGTCGCCGCGCCTCATGCCCCGACCGTCCGCGCCACCGCCGCGCGACGCGATGACGGTGCGGATGCTCTCGCCCATTGACCCCAGGTGCACCGGGATGTGCGGGGCGTTGGCGATCAGGGCACCGGTGGTGTCGAAGATGGCGCAGGAGAAGTCGAGCCGCTCCTTGATGTTGACCGAATAGGCCGTCGCCCGCAGGGCCTCTCCCATCTGCTCGGCACAGGCCATGAAGCGGCTGTTGAACACCTCCAGCATAATCGGATCGACGTCCGTGCCCATGGCCGTGCGGGCGGGCAGGGGCACGGTGCGCTCGAGAATCAGGTTGAGGGCCGGGTCGGTCGCGGCGCGCCAGCCGGGTTCCACGACGGTGGTGCCGGTGTCCTCGAGAATGAGGGCCGGCCCTTCCACGGCGGCTCCGGGCCCGAAATCGGAGCGGCGATAGACCGGCGCCTCATGGGCGGTGCCCGCCATGCGCACCGGAACGCGGGTGATGACAGTCGGGGCCAGGTCGGGGGCGCTGCCCGCAAGGGCCGACGGGGTCTGGCCGGAGGCGGCGACCGCCTCGGCCTCGAGGGCCTCGACCAGCAGGGCCTTGTCCTCTGCGAAGAAGCCGAACCTTAGCCGGTGCAGGGCCTCGAAGGCGGCGCGCATCTCGCTGGCCGGTCCGAAGGGGACGACCAGCGGCGTGTCGGATCCGGCGAATTTGATCTCGGCCCGGACCAGGGTGGTCAGCGCGGCCTCGGTGAATGCCTGGGCGATCAGGTCGCCGCGCGCCTGACGTTCGAGCGTTTTCGCCTGATCGGAAAGAGCGGCGTCGCCCGCGGGATCGAGCGGCACCGCCACCGTGGCCTGACGGATGGCGCGGACTTCGGCCAGGCCCATGCCGTAGGCCGAGAGCACGCCCGCGAACGGGTGGAGCATGACCCGGGTCATGCCGAGGGCGTCGGCGACGAGGCAGGCATGCTGACCGCCCGCGCCGCCGAAACAGTTCAGCACATAGCGGGTGACGTCGTAGCCGCGCTGGATCGAGACCGATTTGATCGCCTCGGCCATGCTCTGGACGGCGATGGTGATGAAGCCTTCGGCCAGCGCTTCCGGCGTCGCGTCGCGGCCCGTGGCGCGCCGGACCTCGGCGGCCAGTGCCTCGAAACCGGTCGTCACCGCGGTGGCGTCGAGCGGCTGGTCGCCGTTCGGGCCGAAGACTGACGGAAACTGGTCGGGTCGGAGCTTGCCGAGCATGACGTTGCAGTCTGTGACCGTCAGCGGCCCGCCCCGGCGATAGGCGGCCGGCCCAGGCACGGCGCCGGCCGACCCGGGCCCGACCCTCAGCCGCGAGCCGTCGAAGCGGCAGATCGATCCGCCGCCGGCCGCCACCGTATGGATGCCGAGCATCGGTGCCCGCAGCCGCACGCCCGCCACCACGGCATCGGAGGTCCGCTCATAGTCACCGGCGAAATGCGAGACGTCGGTCGATGTGCCGCCCATGTCGAAGCCGATGACGCGGTCGAAACCCGCTGCGCGGGCGGTCCCGGCCATGCCGACCACGCCGCCGGCCGGTCCGGACAGGATCGCGTCCTTGCCGCGGAAGGCTTCCGTCGCCGTCAGCCCGCCGCTCGACTGCATGAACAACAGCGGGGTCGAGGCACCCAGGTCGGCGCCGACCCGGTCCACATAGGCCCTCAGGATCGGTGACAGATAGGCGTCCGCCACCGTTGTGTCGCCGCGGCCGATCAGCTTGATCAGCGCTCCGATCTCATGACTGACCGAAATCTGTTCGAAGCCCACCTCGCGGGCGATGGTCGCCAGTCGCCGTTCGTGGTCGGTGAAACGCCAGCCGTGCACCAGGACGATCGCCACAGCCCGGAATCCGGCGGCGCGCGCCGCCATCAGGTTCGCCCGTGCCTGCGCCTCGTCCAGCGCGCGGTCGACCACTCCGTCCGCACGGACGCGCTCGTCGATCTCGACGATCCGGTCACAGAGCTGGTCGTTGAGCACGATGTGCCGGGCGAACAGGTCTGGACGGCTCTGCCAGCCGATGCGCAGGGCGTCACCGAACCCGCGGGTGATCGCCAGGACGACGGGCTCGCCCTTGCGCTCCAGCAGGGCGTTGGTGGCCACGGTGGTGCCCATGCGGACTTCGGCGACGAGGCCGGAGGGGAGGGGGCCGGTCGCGATCCCGAGAATCCGGCGCACGCCCTCTACCGCGGCATCGGCGTATTGCTCGGGATTGTCCGACAGCAGTTTGCGCGTCTGAAGAGACCCGTCCGGCGCGCGGGCGACGATGTCCGTGAAGGTGCCGCCCCGGTCGATCCAGAAGCGCCAGCCCGTCGGCATCCCGGTCTGCGCTGCGCTCATGAGGGGGCTCCGACTCGTTCCACGGGATCAGCTTATCGCAGACTTCGCGGCGTCTGTTCGGCTAGAGGTCTGTCGCAAGACCCCTCCGGTTGCTAGATCGACCGGACCACGCCAAGGACGCGCCATGACCGATACGATCGAACTGTCCCACTGGATCAACGGCGAGCGGGTCTCCGCGGACCGGCCCGGCGAGAGCCTCAATCCGTCGGACACGCGAGAGGTGGTTGCCCGAACGCCCGATGGCGGTGAGGCAGAGGTCAATGCCGCGGTGGCCGCGGCCAAGGAAGCCTTCACGGGCTGGTCTGAAGCGTCTCCGGAAGTTCGGTCTGATGTGCTCGATCGCGCAGGGACGCTGGTCATGGAGCGGCGCGAGGCGCTGGGCCGGCTGCTGTCGCGTGAGGAGGGCAAGACCCTCGCCGAGGGGATCGGCGAAACCGTCCGCGCCGGCCGGGTGCTGAAATATTTCGCGGGCGAGGCCCTGCGCGTTCACGGGCAGAACCTCGCCTCGGTCCGGCCCGGCGTGGAGATCCAGACCTATCGTCAGGCGGTCGGCGTCTATGGCCTGATCACGCCGTGGAATTTCCCGATCGCCATTCCGGCGTGGAAGGCGGCCCCGGCCCTGGCCTTTGGCAATACGGTTGTGATGAAGCCCGCGGGGCCGACGCCTGCGACGGCCGAGGCACTGGTTGCCATCCTGCATGAGGCGGGTCTGCCGAAGGGCGTGCTCAATCTGGTCATCGGACGTGGCCGGGTCGGGCAGGCGATTGTGGATCATCCGGACGTAGCGGGCCTCAGCTTCACCGGCTCGCAAGGCGTCGGTGCCGGCGTGGCTGCGGGAGCGGTGAAGCGTCAGGCGCGGGTCCAGCTGGAAATGGGCGGCAAGAATCCGCTGATCGTGCTGGACGACGCCGACCTCGATCGGGCGGTCCAGATCGCCCTCGACGGCTCCTTCTTCGCCACGGGCCAGCGCTGCACGGCCTCCAGCCGGCTGATCGTGCAGGAGGGCATTCATGACCGCTTCGTCGCCGCCCTCGCCGAACGGGTCGCGGCCCTGCGGGTCGGCGATGCGCTCGATCCCCAGACCCAGATGGGCCCGGCGGTGTCCGAGGACCAGATGGAAACCTCCTATCGCTACATCCAGGTGGCCCGCGGTGAGGGCGGCCGGGTGGTCACCGGGGGAGAGCGGCTGCAGATGGAGAAGCCGGGCTGGTACGTCCAGCCGACCCTGATCGCCGACACCGAGGCCGGCATGCGGATCAACAACGAGGAGGTCTTCGGCCCCGTCGCCTCGACCATCCGCGTCAAGGACTATGAGCAGGCGCTGGAGATCGCCAACGGCGTGGAATTCGGCCTCTCGGCCGGCATCGTGACCAGTTCGCTGAAACATGCCCGCGATTTCCAGCGGCGGGCGAAGGCGGGGATGACCATGGTCAATCTGCCCACCGCCGGCGTCGACTATCACGTCCCGTTCGGCGGCTCGAAATCCTCCAGCTACGGTGCCCGCGAGCAGGGCTTCGCGGCGGTGGAGTTCTTCACCCAGACCAAGACCAGCTATTCGGCGGGCTGAGGACCGACCGTCCGCGACCGGCCGTGATCGGAAGCGGCGCCTGCGGGCCCGGTGCAGCCAGGAGGCGGGGCCCCTGTACGCTGGCGCGCCGGGAGCCTTTCAGCGAGGGTTCATCGCCGGCACGGGCATTGTAGGCGGGCACGGGAGATCACGATGAGACCTACAAGTCGGCGGACGGTTCTGGCTTCCGCCCTCGCGCTCACAACCGTGCCCCAGGCCAGCCCCGGCGCATTGACGGTCGACGACTTTCATCAATCCCGAAGCGACGACGACCATGCGGCGGCTTTCAACCTCGCATTCGAAAGCGCCCGTCGGCAGCGGCGCAACCTCATCTGCCGACGCGGACAGACTTACCGGCTTCGCGGGCCCGTGAACATCAGACCGGATGCGACCGGCTGGACGCCGGAGTTGAACCTGAACGGCTCCGTTGTCGTGCTGCTGGCTGAAAATGCCGGGTTCCGCCGGCGCGGAATCAAGGATGGCGAGATCACCAACGTCAGCTCGGGCCGGATCTACAATGGGAGCATCGACGCCAACAACATCACCGGCGGCAACGGCGTGCGCTGCATCTTCGGCTCCAACTCGGGCGGCACTGATGATGCCGTGAGAATCTTCAACATGGCGGGGGGCTATGGGTGGCTCCGGCACTGTTATGTCGATGGAGGAGAGGCCGTCGGACGGCCGCGTTTCAGTGGGTCAGTCACCGGGAGCCGTGACCGCGGGGACGCGCTGAAATGGTACGGATGCGGAGACAGCACCGACGTCACGGTCGCCCTGGCGGGACAGCGGGTCAGCCCCGGCCAGAGTGTGGCCCTGGCGACGCCCGTGGCGGGCGAGCAGGACAGTACGGGATGTGCGCCGCTCGGGCAGACGGCGTACTGGGTGAACCGCCTGAACAGGATCGTTACGGTGCCGTCGGGCTCCGACGCCTCGATGCGCCGGCGGGCGGGTCTGGCCTTTGTCGGGACCGACAAGGTCGTCAACGGGGCCCGGATGGGCGCTGCCCAGGCCGAGTTCTTCCGATCGGGCGGGCGGGACACAGCGACGGGCGCGGTGCCGGCAGTCGGGGCCCTTTTTTCCGGGGTGAGAACGGCGGGCGGCTACTACGGGATTGTGGCCCTGGGACAGCGTGGGGTCGGCGTGGAAGACGCGGAGCTGTCCGATTGCGTGCGCGGGCTTGTCGGACAGTTTGGTGCAACAGGCCTGACCGCAGAACGGGTCACCCTGAGAGGCACCCGCTCGTCGGCGGTGTTGCTGGGATATGGTTCCGGTGGTGCCCGTCTCGCGCAGTTGAGGATCCATGCCGATGCCGGCTGGACAGGCGAAGCGCTGGTCAACATCACCCTGTCGTCAGGAAACACGACCCTGACTGACGTTCAGACCACCACGCCCGCGACGGTGCTGCACGGACAGCACCATGTGTATCTTGGTCCGGGGTGCAGTCATTCGACCCTCTCGGGACTTCGGTTGAGCGGAGACTGCATCAAGGCCTTTGTCGCGGTTGAAAGCGCCTGGGCTGTGGTCCCCACCGTTCCTGAGGCCCGCACGGCCGATGCGACCTACGCCGGGCTGACCGCGCTGGGACTTACAGACGTTGCGATTACAGACGTCACGATCACAGTCCCGGCCGAAACCGATTCGACAGCCACGGCCCTGGCGCTGATCGAAACGCGGGATTCGATCCATGGCGAGATCATGCTCTCGGACGTCCGCGTATCGAACTTCCGCGCCAACTCCGCCAAACATACTCGCGCGCTGCGGCTCGTCCCGGGGTCGGCGGATCGTCCGTTACGGGGTCTGAGATTGAACGGGAACGTCTGGCGTCTGGATCCGGCGACCGCTGAACTCGCCCGGCGACTCTCAACGACCTAGGTGGATCGCCAAGGCGTCGGACGGGGCTCCGTCAGGCCGGGGTCGGATCCGGCGACCTGTCGGGGGGCGAATGGCGGAGAGGGTGGGATTCGAACCCACGGTGCCCGCAAAGGCACGCCGCATTTCGAGTGCGGTACATTCGACCACTCTGCCACCTCTCCGCGGGGCCGTAGGACGCTTGGTCGAGCGAGCGGCTTCTCTAATGGGCGACGGCCTGCGCCGCAAGCGGCGTGACGAGAAATCGCGTCAGCGCTGTGCGGGCAGAGGCAGGCCGAGGGCCTCACCGGTGGTCAGGTCGCCGTCGATGACCCGGAACAGCTCGGCCGGACGCCCGCCGGTGGCAGCGGAGAGGCGGCCCGTGGGCTCGACCAGACCGGTGCGCTCGACGCCGCGGCGGAAATTCTGCTTGTGCAGCGACAGGCCGGTGACGGCCTCGGCGGCGATCTGGAGCTCGGACAGGGTGAAGGTGGCGGGCATGAGGTCAAACAGGACCGGCCGGTACTTCAACTTGCTGCGCAGGCGGCCGAGGCCGGTGGCGAGGATGCGGCGGTGGTCGGAGGCCATGGCGCGGCCGGGCGCGGTCCGGAGCGGTGACCGGTCCTGGTCGCGGGCGGCCTCGGCGGCCAGTCCGGCCTCGTAGAGCAGCTCATAGCGGTCCAGCACCCGGCCTTCGTTCCAGCGGTGGGCCGGCGTGGTGGCGAACAGGGTCTCGATGCGGGCCAGGCGGCGCGGATCACCGGCGGCCCAGGCCGTCAGGTCGTCGATCAGCGGGGCGAGGCAGGCGGGCGGGCCGTCGCGGCGGTCTTCCCACGGGAAGATGTCCAGCACGGGCGTCCAGCGGGCCTCGGCCTGGGCGGCGTCGGCGGTCAGGGCGAGGTAGCCGACCGAGACCTCGCGGCGGCGCTCGGGCCCCGGCGTGGCGCGAGGGCTGGCCCGGCCGAGGTCGCCAAAGGTGTAGAGCTGTTCGACGAAGCCGAGGCGGAAGCCGGTCTGGGCGGTGACGAAGTCGCGCAGCGCCCGTTCAAAGGTGCGGTCGCGGGCCGGGTCGAAGGGGCCGAAGGGCAGGGCGGCGTCGCCGTCCTCGGCCGGCGTGGTCAGGACGCACGCCTTGCGGTCACGCAGGGCGATGACAACCGCCGAGAGGCCGATGCGAACGCCCTGTTCAGCCGGCGAGCCCATCGCCTATTCCGTATGCCAGGCGTCGGCGGCGGGCATCAGGCCGACGGCCTCGGCCAGGACGCGGTAGCGTTCGAGGTAGCGCTGCTGGGCGACGGGCGCGGGCAGGGGGTCGATGATCAGGTCGTAGCCGGGGGGCGGCGAGCCGAACAGGCTCAGGCCCTCCTTCTTGCTGAAGCCCGCCAGTTGCGTGGCCTCGAAATAGGCGCAGGCGACGTCGGCCTTCTTGATCAGGGTCTTGATCTCGACCGGGTTCTTCGGCGGGAGACCGAAGCGGAGGTGGATGGCCCCTTCCAGTCGGGCCTCGAAGGCCTTGTAGTTGACGCCCAGCGCCGCCTTGAACGGCGAGATCATGTCACCGATGACGTATTCCGAGGCGTCGTGGAGCAGGGCGGCGAGTCGCCATTTCGGCTCCAGGCCCGGCCTGATGTGGGCGGCGATCTCCTCGACGACGCAGGAATGCTGGGCGACCGAGAAGGCGTGTTCGCCGATCGTCTGGCCGTTCCAGCGGGCGACGCGGGCCAGGCCGTGGGCGATGTCCTCGATCTCGATGTCGAAGGGCGAGGGGTCGAGCAGGTCGAGGCGGCGGCCGGACAGCATGCGCTGCCAGGCGCGGGGCTCTTTCGCGGAAGGGCGGGGCGTAACGGCCAAGGGTCTGTCCTGCTTGCTGGGCAGGGTTGGTGACGCATCAGGGCGGCGTGATCAAGGCCGGAGCCGGTTCCGCGCGGCGGTTATTCCCCGGCGTTGAGCGCGACGAGGTCCCTGGCGTCCTCGAAGGCGCGTTCGCGATTGCGGTCGCGTGAGCGGACGGTGGCGATCACCAGCGGCCCGCCGACGGGGCCGCGGGCCTCATAGCCGACCAGCCGCCAGCCCGATTCAGAGGCACGGTTGTCGGTCAGCATCCAGCTGGCGCGAGTGGCCTCGCCGGCGGCGGCGGCGCGGACTTCGGCGGCGTCATCCTGGGCATTGATGCTGACGTTATCGCCGTCGGGGCTGGAGCCCGTGACGCGGGCAGAGCCGTCGCTGTCGTCGGCGTTGATCTGGAAGCCGCCGATCCGGACGCTGGCCTTGTCGCCCCGCGTCTCGATACGCATGCCCGGCAGGCGGACGGTGGCGTCGTCGCCGTTCGCCTCGATATCGACGCCCGGGGCACGGACCGAGGCGCGGTCGCCGCCAGCGGCAGCCTGGTCCGCGGCCGCCTGGGCGGTGTCGGCAGCGCGTTGGGCCGTATCCGCGGCGGCCCCGGCCGCGTCAGCCTGGACGGCGGCGGCGTCGGCCCGGGCACGGGCCTCGGCGGCGTCGATCGCGGCCATGGCGCGGGGCAGGTCGGCGGAGAGGCGTTGTTCGAAGGTTTTCAGCACATCGGCGGGCGTCTTGCCGTCCAGCGCCACGAGCTGAAGGCTGACCTCGGCGCCCTTGGGGCCGACGTAGGTGCAGACCGTGCCGCCCGCGGAAGCGGACCCCTTGCGGGTCAGTGAGCCCATGGTCTGGGGGCATTGCAGCGTCTCGACGACCTTGAGCACGCCCTTTTCGTCATTGTTCTCACTGCGTGTCGAGGAGATGCGGACGCCGTCGCCGCAGGCGGCGAGCGCCGTCGCGGCGCAGAGGGTGGGGATCAGAAAGGGCCGGAGGGGCATCGACGTCGTGTCCTGGTACACATTCATCCTGCGCGCACCTGATTCATTTGCCAGTGAAATCGCGGTAAGGCGGGTGACGAAACCTGTTCGTTCGTGTGTTCGACCCGTTACGAGCCGGGGCGTGAGCCTTCCCGGCGGTGAAGGAAGGCGAGGCGTTCGAACAGGTGGACGTCCTGTTCGTTCTTCAACAGGGCGCCGTGCAGCGGCGGGATCAGTTTGTTGGGCGATTTCTCGCGCAGCGTCTCGGGATCCACATCGTCGACCAGCAACAACTTGAGCCAATCCAGCAGTTCCGAGGTCGAGGGTTTCTTCTTCAGGCCAGGCGTGTCGCGGATTTCGTAGAAGGTCTTGAGCGCCTCGGAGACCAGCCGCGGCTTGATGCCCGGGAAGTGGACCTCGACGATGGCCTTCATCGTCTGGTCGTCGGGGAAGCGGATGTAGTGGAAGAAGCAGCGGCGCAGGAAGGCGTCGGGCAGTTCCTTCTCATTGTTCGAGGTGATGATGACGATGGGCCGGACTTCGGCGCGGATCGTCTCGTCCGTCTCCTGGACGTAGAACTCCATGCGATCGAGTTCCTGCAGCAGGTCGTTGGGGAATTCGATGTCGGCCTTGTCGATCTCGTCGATCAGCAGGACGGGGCGGTTGGGGGCGGTGAAGGCCTCCCACAGCTTGCCGGGCTTGAGGTAGTTGCGCACGTCGTGGACGCGTTCCTCGCCCAGCTGGCTGTCACGCAGGCGCGAGACGGCGTCGTACTCATAGAGGCCGTTGTGAGCCTTGGTCGTCGACTTGACGTGCCAGGTGATCAGCGGGGCGTTCATCGCCTTCGCGATCTCATAGGCCAGGACGGTCTTGCCGGTGCCGGGCTCGCCCTTGATCAGCAGGGGGCGCTCCAGGGCGACCGCCGCATTGACCGCGATCCTGAGGTCGTCGGTGGCGATATAGTTGGACGTGCCTTCGAAGCGGTCGGTCGTGCGGGGCATGGCGGTTCCGGATTGTGATCGGTTCCGGGTTAGCGAAGCCGGGCCGGGTTAACAACGATCATGTGGAGCGTCCCCGTCTCCTCCCTGTTCGCGAAGCGAATGGGGAGGAGGCCCGAGCGACTACCCCGCCCGCCGGATCAGCTCGTCGGCCAGGTCTGCCGTCAGATAGCCGTCGGCCAGCCTTCCGTTGGCGATCTGCCAGCGCCGCAGGGCGGCGCGGGTGTTGGCACCGACGACGCCGTCGATGCCCTGGGTGTCGAAGCCCAGGGCCGTCAGGGCCCGCTGGGCACCGATGCGCTGGTCGCGGGACAGGGGGGCGTCGTCCGGCCATGTGGCGACCAGACCGGGCCGGCCCGCGATGCCGTCGGCGGTCAGGCCGATGGCGAGGGCGTAGCTGACCGAGTTGTTGTAGCGGCGGATCACATAGTGGTTGGGCAGGGCCAGGAAGGCCGGGCCGCGGGCCCCCTGGGGCAGGAGGATGGCAGCCTCCTCGAGGGCTTCGGCGGCGTTGGGCGTGCCGCCGCGGGCGAGGCCGACGCCGCGTTGCGCCCAGTACCGCCACGGATGACGCGGGCCCTCGGCCTCGGCGTAGTCGAAGCCGGCGGGCAGGGTGACCTCATAGCCCCAGGTCTGGCCAGGCTTCCAGCCGGCGCGGGCCAGCAGATTGGCGGCCGAGGCGAGGGCGTCGGCGTCCGAGCCCCAGATGTCGACCTTGCCGTCGCCGGTCTGGTCGACGCCGAGGCGCAGATAGGCGTCCGGCATGAACTGGGTCTGGCCCATGGCCCCGGCCCAGCTGCCTTTCAGGCCCGCGCGTTCGCGGCGGCCGTCGACGACGATGTCGAGCGCGTTCTTGAGTTCGCCCTCGGCCCAGTCGCGGCGGCGGCCGTCGTAAGCGAGGGTGGCCAGCGAGCGAATGACGTCATAGTCGCCCTGGATGGCCCCGAAGGCGCTCTCATTGCCCCAGACCGAGACAAGGATTTCGGTCGGCACGCCGAATCGCTGGGTCACTTCCCACGGCACGCGGTCGGTGCGGGCCCGGCCCTGGGCGATGCGGGTGGCCGAGGCGGCGGACTGGACATAGGCCCCGGCGGGGCGGCTGAATTCGGGCTGGTTGCGGTCGAGGCGAATGACCGAGGGGTCCGGGGTCAGGCCGGCGAGCTCGCGCTCGTACTCTGCGCGGCGAGTGCCGCCGTGGCGGGCGAGGAAGCCCTCTTTCCAGCCGTCGAAGCCCGCCTGGTCGACCACGACAGGCGCGGGCGTCGCCGGGCTCGGCGCGGGGGCAGCGGGTACGGCGGGGCCGGGTGCGGGCGCGGTGGCGTCAGAGGTCGGAGTCACCGGCGGCGCCTCCGGCAACATCGGCGCGCAGGCGGCGACGGAGGCGATTAGGATGAGGCGAAGGCTGATACGCATGGCTCTGATCATAGGTCCCCGACGGCGTTCGCGTCATGACAAGTACGCGAGGGCGACAGGCGTTGCTGCAATACCGGGGCCAAAGCGGGTCGTCCTGATAGAGCAACGTGAGGGCCCGTAAAAGTTTTTCCGCAACCTACGGGTCTGTGAACGGTTCTGCCGGTCAGGGCGTTGCGCCCCGGGGCGACAAGATGGGCAAGGACCTGTGCAGGCTGGTCTATCGGAGCGAGTCCCGGATCGATCACAACGATGATGCAGGGCTCGACAGGATTTTCAGAACATCGCTGAAGAACAATCTGCGGGACCGGATTACCGGTGCGCTTGCGCTGCCGGACGGCAAATTCGTTCAGGTCGTCGAGGGCGCGAGGCGGGACGTCGAGGCGTTGATGGTGCGCGTCCGCGCCGATGATCGACATTTCAATGTCGCGGTTCTGGGGGACTGGCCGGTCACGGCCCGGCTGTTCGAGGGCTGGGCGATGGCGCGGCCCGATCCGGAGCCGTTGAGTAATCAAGCCTTCCGTATCGTCACCGAGGACGGCAGCGGCGTGCAGGTGACGGGGATTTTGCTGGGCATGACCCGGGCGCCGGCGACGGCCTGGCTGTAGGGCAGCGGAGCGCGGGCAGTCGCCCCGCGGGGGTGCCGCTGGCGGGCGGTTTCCCTGTTTTGCGTCGTTAACCCTCAATTTCATGGAATATTTGAGAGGTCGGGGCGCAAGAGGGGGCAGCTCTGAGACCCGATACCTGCGGCCTGGTGGCGGAGGGGCGACGCGACGGCGGTGCAACGCCGTAGACCCTCCGTTCAACTCGGAGGCCAGGCCTCCATCGGATCCATTAGCGCTAAAGCCCGCCGTGCGGCGGCCCCTGTGCAGTATGGCGCTCGCAACTTGCCGAACGGTGTTGTGCTGCCGCAATCCGCAGAATAGGCTTCCTGAGCAGCCAGGCAGGGCGGGAGGCATCAACGTGTCGGACAAACCTCCAATGCACCGGCGATCGTTTCTCCGCCGCATTCTCGGCGGGGCCACGGCGGTCGGCGCGCTTGGCGCGGTGACAGGCTATGCACACGCCGAACATACGCCCGTCTGTACGGATGGCGACACCGGCGGCTATGCCGACCCGGTCGGGCGCGGTCGCCGCTGCGGGACAACCACCTCGGGCTGCAGCGACAGCGACAGCGGAAACTATGGCGACCCGAGCGGGAACGGGCGTCGGTGCTCTACGATCGCACCCACCTCGGGCTGCAGCGATAGCGACAGCGGAAATTATGGCGACCCGAGCGGGAACGGGCGTCGGTGTGCGGTTCCGCCGCCGACGACATCGGGCTGCTCGGACAGCGATTCCGGGACCTATGCCGACACCGGAGGCAACGGCCGCCGTTGTGCCGTTGTGGCGCCCACGCCGGCACCGTGCACCGACAGCGACAAGAGCGATCCCATCGGGGGCGGCCGACGGTGTGCGCCGGCTCCCCGGAACTGCAGTGACAGCGACACCGGCAGCTACGGTGACCCGCTTGGGCGTGGGCGTCGGTGCTAGGCGACGACTTGACGACACCGCGACTGTCCGGACTGGCCGACCCGCTTCACTGGCTGCTGGGAGCCCAGGGCGACCGCTTCCTGACGGATGCCTATGAGCGGAAGGCCATCGTCGCGCGCCACGGCGATCCGGATCGGTTCCGCGACCTGCTGTCGATCGCCGATATCGACCGCATTGTCGCCGAGCTGGATCTGAAGCGCGGCATGTTGATGCTGGCCGACTCGGCGCGGCGGCTGGAGGACAGCGCGTTTGTGTCGCCCTCCGGTGCCATCGACCGCGCCGCTGTCGCGCATCATTACCAGCTCGGCGCGACCATCATCCTGAATCAGCTGCAGGAGTCCGACGGCGATCTGGCAGCCCTCTGCCGCGCCCTCGAGAAGCTGTTCAGCTGTCACGTTCAAACCAACACCTATCTGACGCCGCCTTCGTCGCAGGGCTTCCGGACCCACTACGACAGTCACGACGTGTTCGTGATCCAGATCGAGGGTGAAAAGACCTGGACGTTGTATGACCGGCCTGTGGCAGCGCCCTACCGGGGGGAGCAGTTTGAAGCCGCCGCCGATCGACCTGTGGGGGAACCGGCAGAGGTCTTTGTCCTGAAAGCCGGCGACTGTGCCTATGTGCCCCGCGGTCTGTTGCACGATGCGGCCACGACCGGCGACCAGCCGTCCCTGCACATCACCTGCGGACTGATCGTGCGCACCTGGGCTGACCTCGTGCTGGAGGCGGTTTCCCAGGTTTGCGTGGAGGACCCCGAGTTTCGCCGCAGCCTTCCGTCCGATTTCGCGAGAGCCGACTTCGACCGCTCGGGCGTCGCCGCCCCGTTCCAGGCCCTGATGCAGCGGCTGGCCAAACAGGCGTCCCCGGACAGCGCGCTGGATCTGGCGATCCATGAGTTCATTGCGAGCCGGGAGCCTGATGTTTCCGGCTCGATCGTCAGCGCGCACGCCGGACTGGCGGCGGCCTATGCGGCCCGCCCGTCGATCTGGCGCATCGAGGAGGAAGAGGTCGATGGCGCGCCCATCTTCCGACTCATATCCTCGACCGTGAACCAGGCCTTTCCCGGCCTGTCGCGGGCGGAGCTGGAGCGTGTGATGTCCGGCGAACCGTTCGCGCCGTCGGTTCTTGAGGCCTCTGGCGGCGCGGCGCTGATCCGGCGGCTCGTCGCGGCCGGCATGATCGCTGCGTCCGCGCCATAGTACGGGCAGGGGAGGGCCCGGGAATCGGCTTGCCCGATACGGCCGGCCGGGCCAGTTCCCGGTGAGCCTGTCGATTGGCGGCCGAACGCCTGCCCATCTGGTTGACGAACCGGGGAAGCCTCTCTATACGCACCGCTCCGCCGCAGGTTCGTCCCGCGGCTTTTCTGTTTTGCTTTTGCCTCAGGACGACGACCATGAAGGTCCGTAGCTCGCTCAAGTCGCTCAAGACCCGCCACCGCGACTGCAAGGTCGTGCGCCGCAAGGGTGTTGTGTACGTGATCAACAAGACCGACCCGCGCTTCAAGGCGAAGCAGGGCTAAACACGGTCGTCCGCGCCACAGCGCGGCTCGAAAGTTTCAGGGCTGCGGACTTGTCCGCAGCCTTTTTCGCGTCTGGCCCCGACGGTCGTTGAGTCGCGCGGGGCGACGTGGTTAGCGTCCCTTTCAAATCCCCTTCGTTCTCCGACGGCCTCCCGCCGACCCGGAGAGCCGTGTTCCGGAGTTCTCCCTTGGCCGACGACGCTTCCTTCGATTCCTCGCCCGACGTCCTGACCTCGGCCGCCCAGGGCCGGCTGCGCACCGTGATCGAGCGGCTGGAGCGGCTCGAAGAGGACAAGGCCGCCGTCATGGCCGACATGAAGGAGGTCTTCCTTGAGGCCAAGGGGGAGGGCTATGACGTGAAAATCCTGCGCAAGGTCATCCGCATCCGCAAGCAGGACAAGGCCAAGCGGCAGGAGGAGGATGCGATCCTCGACCTGTACCTCTCGGCGCTCGGCGAGATCTGACACTGAAGAGAACCGGCTTCGGCGGGGGCAAGGGCGGCGCGAAGAAGCCGCCCGCCAGCCCGTTTGAAGCCGAACGCAAGGCGGCCCAGCGGGCGGCCCTGAACGCCCTCAGACGCGCCCGCCGCTCGGCAGAGAAGGCGGGCGTTTCGCTGTCCGAATGGGAGGGGGAGTTCCTCGACTCGGTGTCCGAGCGGGTGAAGACCCACGGCCGCGCCTTCGGAGACCCCGAACTGGGCGCGCCGGGTCAGGCGCTGTCCGCCATGCAGGGCCGCAAGCTCAAGGAGATCGCCGCCAAGGCGAAAGGCGAGGAGCCGAAGCGGCGGTGGGGCAAGAAGAGGGATGAGGGATGAGGGAACGTCCCTGCCTACTCATCCCTCATCCCTGTTCCCTCATCCCTAGAAGAGGATTTTCCGGAACGTCAGGCTGACCACGCGGCCCTGGGGGTCGAGGTAGTCGGGCTGGTAGTTCAGCGGGGTCGCGCCGGCGCTGGCGGTCACCTCGGGGCGGGTGTCGAACAGGTTCTGGACGCCGAAATTGACCCGCGAGCCCTTGAGCCAGGGGAATTTCGCCACCCATGAGGCCTGGGAGTTCAGGTCGATGAAGACGTTCAGATTGACCGTCGCCTGATCCGAGAAATTGAGGTCGGGGCCAAGGCCGCCGTCGACGCGGGTGCCCTCGCGCCAGTTGGCGTTGACGAAGGCACCCATGCCGTTGCGGAAGACACCGCCCTGGGCCTGGACTTCGTTGCGGGAACTGCCGCCGCGCGAACCGGTGGCGGCGCCGTCCAGCAGGTCGAGGATCGGCAGGCCGGTGGCGATGACGATCTCATCCTGGATCCGGTAGGTGTGGTAAATCGACAGGTTGAAGCGGCCCTGACCCGGCTGCATGCCGCCCATGCCACCGCGACCGCCGCCTCCGCCGCCCATGCGGAACTGACCGCCGCCGCCGCCGCCGGCACCGGGCGGAGGCCCGCCGCCTTCCGTACGGACCTCAACCCGCATCGGCATGCCGCCGCCCATGGGCGGGCGGGCGCTGCCGGGCGCGCCAGGCAGGGGGGCGGCTGCAGGCGTGGCTGCGCCGAAGGCCCGCGAATAGTTGAAGCCGCTGCGGATGTCCTGGCGCTCGAACCGTTCGAAATTCAGCGGACGGGCGTCGAAGGAGATCAGATTGCCGCCGACGTCGCGGGTGAAGCGGCCGGGCAGGGCGGCCTCGAGGTCCGGCGTCAGGGTCGGGAAGGCGGCGATGGCGTCCTCGGTGAGGCTCCGGGTCCAGGTCGAGCTGACACGGAAGTCGGTCTCGGACCAGGGCTTGAGGTTGAAGCCGGCCTTCCAGACCTGGCGATTGTCCGAGTTCAGACCGGCGTTGCCGCCATCGATACGGGTGACCAGCACCGTCTGGTTGGTGGCGAAGTCGAACACCGGGACGTTGGGGGTGGAGATGGTCGGGTCGTTCAGTTGCGAGATCGACGGCGCACCGTGTTCGTCGGTGTAGCTGAGCTGGAACGACAGGGGCTCGATCGGCGACCAGTTCAGGCCGAAGCCGAGGGTGGTCAGGCCGCCGAAGTCCGACAGGTCCTCATAACCGACGTTGAAATTGGCCGACAGGTCGCCGATCGCGGGCAGACCTCGCGGCGGCGGCTGGCGATGGGGATGCTGAAGCTGGCCTGGCTGTTGAGGCGGTCGCGCGACTGGGAGCGTTCGGTGGTCAGGCCGGAGCGGACGCTGGTGGAGTCCAGGGACCGGGTGTCGGCGCCGATGCGGAAGGTGGAGGAGATGCCGCCGGCCGGCAGATCGAACACGTCGCCGTTCAGCACCAGTTCTGTCGACAGCACCTCTGAGACCGAGTTGGCGGTGTCACTGGACAGGCGGACGAAGTCGTTGGCCGACAGCATGCCGTAGGGGTTGGCCGTCGGGTCATTGGCGTTCAGACGCGTCTGGAACGGGCCGGTGGTGTCGAAGCCCCGGCCGCTGAGGGTGTCGGTTTCGACGCGGTCATAGTTGCCGTTGAGGGTCCAGCGCCAGTCGTCGCCGAGGAAGCCGTCGACGACCACACCGATGCCGCCGGTCAGGCTGTCGGTCTCGCGGTTCAGGGGGAGGGCGTTCAGGACGCGGCTGACCGGGGTGGGCGAGAGCGAGGTCGAGAAGAGGCTTCCGACCGGCACCGTCAGGATGACGCCCGGCAGGCCGTTGAAGCTCAGGCTGGAGCGATCCTCGAGGCTGGCGCTGACGGTAGCCTGGGTGGTGTTGTTCAGGTCGCGCTTGTAGGTGCCGCGCAGGGTGGACCGCTCGCTCTGGCCCAGCAGGGTGCGGAAGGCGTCGACGTCGTCGAACTGTGTCGTGCCCGCGTCGCGCTGGATGTCGCGCTCGGATTCGTACAGCGGGCTGGAACGTTCGTACTCGGCGTCCACCGACCAGCGGATCGGGCCCGAGATGTTCAGGGCATTGCCCTCGATCTCGGTGGTAGTGCGACCGCCCTGGGTGGGCATGCGGCCGGCGACCTCGCCGGTGAGGGAGCGGAAATTGGCCTTGAGCACGAAGTTCACGACCCGCTGGTCAGCGGCGTAGCCGTATTCCAGCGCGACCTCCTCGGGGAGGATGTCCATCCGCTCGATGGCTTCTGGCGGCAGGCCCTGGATCTCGCGGAAGCCGGAGATGCGGCGGCCGTTCACCAGGAACACCGGCATGCCGTCGGCGCGACCGCGCGAGCTGCGGGTCAGGGGCTCCAGATAGGTCAGCAGTTCGGCGATGTTGGAGGCACCGTAGGCAGCGATCTGTTCGGCGCTCAGGGTGACGTCGGGCGGGATGTCGGAGTTGACGCTGCCCCGCGGGCGCACGCCGGTGGTGACCACGGTGTCCAGCTCAAAGGCGTCCGCAGCCGGGACGGCGGCCGGTGCCGGGGTCGCCGGCTGTTGCGGCGGCTGTTGCGGCGGGGGCGTCGGCGCAGTCTGGATCAGGCCGGCCATGAGGCCGGACAGGGCGGTGGTGACGAGCAGCATGCGAAAGGTCCCGGGGAGAAACTAGCCCTGCAACGTGCCCGCCCGACATTTCCGTCGCATTTCAGCGCGGAAACCGAAGGTTGAGATCGCGGCGATGATTCTCCCCTCATCGGGGTTGGATCGACCGCTGGCCAATGACTTTTTGGTCAGATCGCGGTGTTCTGCCGGGCGTTGCCCGAAATCCTCACCCGACTTCCTTGAGAATGCCTTCCAGTCCCTGTTCGCGGACCTTGCGGTACAGGGTCGAGCGGCCGATGCCGAGGCGGCGGGCGATCTCGGACATATGGCCGGCATAGACCTCGATGGCGTGCTGGATCAGGTCGCGCTCGATCTCCTCGAGGGTGCGCAGATGACCGCGCTCGTCGAGGATGCGGATCGGGGTTTCGGGCAGGGGCGGGAGCTCGATGGAGCTGGCACCGACGTCGGCACGCTCCGTCTCGCGACCGTCGCCACGATCCACCTCCCCCACGGGAGGGGAGGAGAGGCCCGAGATGGCCGGGAAGTCATGCGGCTGCAGGAAGGGCGCATCGGCCAGGACGATGGCGCGATAGACGGCGTTCTCGAGCTGGCGAACATTGCCGGGCCAGTCAAAGGCGCTGAGCAGGGCGAGGGTCTCGCCGGCGCAGCCTGCGACGCGCTTGCCCTCCTCGACATTGAAGCGGGCAATGAAGTGATCGATCAGGGCGGGGATGTCCTCGCGGCGCTCGCGCAGGGACGGGGCCTCGATCGGGAAGACGTTGAGGCGATAGAACAGGTCTTCGCGGAAGGCACCGGCGCGGACCTGCTGGGCCGGGTCGCGGTTGGTGGCCGAGACGATGCGGACGTCGACCTTGACCGAGCGTTTGGCACCGACGGGGTCGACCTCGCCCTCCTGGAGGGCGCGCAGCAGCTTGACCTGCATGTCCAGCGGCAGTTCGCCGATCTCGTCGAGGAACAGGGTGCCGCCGTTGGCCTCCTGGAATTTGCCGAGGTGTTTGTCGTGGGCGCCGGTGAAGGCTCCCTTCTCATGGCCGAACAGGATCGACTCGATCAGGTTGGCGGGCAGGGCCCCGCAATTGACGGCCACGAAGGGTTTGCCGGCGCGATCCGAGGCACCGTGCAGGGCGCGGGCGATGACTTCCTTGCCGACGCCGCTCTCGCCGGTGATCAGGACCGGGATGGAGGATTTGGCGGCACGGGCACCCAGCGACTTGACCATCCGCATGGGCGGGCTCTGGCCGACCAGATCGTCGAAGGAGGTGCGGCCGGAGACGTGCTTCTTGAGCCGGCCCACCTCGGCCGTCAGGCGGGTCAGCTGCAGGGCGTTGGAGACGCCGACCAGCAGGCGTTCGGCGGAGACGGGTTTGACGAAGAAGTCCTGGGCCCCGGCCTGCATGGCCTTGACCACCGCATCGACGCCGCCCGAGGCGGTCAGGACGATGACGGGGGTCGTGACGCCGGCGGTGCGGATCTCGGCCAGCGCCTCCATGCCGCTCATGCCCGGCATGACCATGTCGAGCAGGACCACGTCAGCCCCGCCGCCCCTGGTCAGGCGGTCGATGGCTTCGCCGCCGGACTCGGCGTGGACGACGGCATAGCCCTCACGCTCCAGCACGGCCTGCGCGAGGCGGCGCTGGGTGGGATCGTCGTCGACCACAAGTACGGTCTTCGCCATGGGTTCGGCCCCTTCAACATCACGGTTTCGGCCGGTCCTCGTTGAAGCGGGACTGGCTCATTCCGGGACGTTTTAGCCGTCACAAGGTGAAGATCGGGTTGGGGGGCAGGGTGAGTGGGGGGTTAACGGCGGGACTTGGGGAATAGGGATGAGGGATGAGGGATGAGGGATCAGGTCCGGGATCAGACCCTGGGGGGCGGGTTGGGAACGGGGGCGCCGTTGCCGGCCGCGCTGTTCCCTCATCCCTCATCCCTCATCCCTTGCGCTCAGCCGCCCGCGAAACTTTGCCGGGCCTGCATCATGGCGGTGATCAGGGACTGCTCGGCTTCCGAGAGATAAGGATTCCAGACGTCGAAGATCAGGATGACCCGCATCGCGTCGGCGTCGTTCCAGGCCTCGTGGTCGATGGTGTCGTCGAAGACCCAGGCCTCGCCCATCTTCCAGTCGCGCACCGTGTTGCCGACGCGGAAGCGGGCCGGCCCCGGCAGGATCAGGGGCAGGTGGGTCAGCAGACGGACGTTCGACGAGCCCGTGTGGGCCGGGATGTGGGTGTGGGGCTGGAGCGCCGAGAAGACAGCGGTGGGGGCGAAGCCGTCCTGGCGGCACATGGGCAGGGATTCGAGCAGAGCGGCGGTCTGCGGGCAGCGCTCGCACACGGCGTCCTGCCGGGCACCGTCCTTCCACAGCCAGAGCGAGCTCCATTTGCGGGAGTGGTTCAGCTCGCCCCACTGATTGACCGGAGCCCCCTTGGGATAGGCGATATAGGGGGCGAAATCGTCCATGCCGCCGGCCAGCAGGGCCTCCAGCTCGGCCGTGATGATGGGGGTGGCGGCCTCCAGCGTCTCAAGCCAGGGGAACTGCGCGCGGTCGTAGAAGGGGATTGCGGGCAGGCGGGGGTAGTCCAGCAGGAGTGGCTCCTGCTTCGGCGCGGTCTTCAGGCCGGCGTAGATCTCCAGCCCCTCATCGAAGCGGTCGAGCGTGGCGGCGTCGACCTGGCCGCGGAGGGCGGCGACGCCGACGCGCAAATGGTCACGCAGGGCCTCGGCATGGCGGCGGACGACGCCGGCGGCATGATCGATCTGGGCCTGGATGACCGGCGGGCAGCGCTCGCGCGGCGGGGAGATCTTCAGCGCGTTGCGATAGACGTCGGCGGCGGACCGACCCTGGCCGACCTGCTCAAGCATGGACGCCTTGCCCAGCAGGGCGGCGAAATCATAGGGCTGCATCGCCAGGGCGTCGTCGAGCACCGTCAGCGCGCCGTGGAAATCGCCGAGCAGCCGCAGGGCCAGCGCCCGGTTGAGCGTTCCATCGTGGGTCGCGCCCATGGCGTCGGCCTGATCGATCAGGCCGAGGGCGGATTGCGGATCGCGGCGCGCGAGGGCCTCGGCGGCCCGGCGCAGCAGATCATCCTGAGCGCTTCCGCCCGACTGGTTCACGTGGGGTCCCCCGATCCCGTTTTATGAACTCAGTGTAATGTTGTTCCGGTCGTCCCGGTCAAGAGGAAGTCGCGCCTCCATGTCTCTCAGGGCACCGGTTTGGCCGGGATCGAAACGGCGGTTCGGCTGCCGCAGCCGAGGCGGTGGTCCGGCGTGAACCGGGCGGGCTGCTCGCCTTCCTCCAACACGAGGTCCGGCCAGGCCGGACGCACGGCGCGCAGGCGGCCCGTGCGCAGGGCCTCCCGCGGGTCGGACCGGGTCTCGCCCCGGCAGGTCTGGTCGAAGCGGCCGAGGCGCGTCCACCGGCCGGCGGCGAGGGCGTAGACCGCAATGTCATCGTGGCCGACGATCAGCAGTTCCGCCGCGCCGTCTCCATCCAGGTCCCTGCGCGTCGCCAGACAGAGATTGGCGTACTGGCAATGGTCGAGGTCGCCCTCGCCGTTGGCCGAGGCGACGAAGCCTTCGGGGAGGGGCTCAGCGCCGACGGGCCACATTTCTATGGAGAAGGCCCGGGCGGCCTCCTCCGGGCTGATGAGGTCCGCTGAACGACTGTCGGCTGTCTGCGCGGCCCTGGCCCGGGTGGCGGTGTCCGCGTTGCTCGACCGGGTCAGCCGCTCCAGCGCCGCCTCTCCGGCCTTGCCGCTTTCGAAGCGGAGGAAGTGGTAGTCGAATTCGTCGGGCGTGACCGCGCCGCGCTCCAGGCGGGCGACCTGGTCCATGACCGAAAGGCGGGACGGGTCCACGAGCGGGCTGAAGAGCAGGAGGATGACGGCCACGGCGAGGGCCGCCGTCCAGATGGTGGTGGGCTCCAGCGGGCGCATCCAGTCGCCCTTGCGCCAGAAGGGGCTGAGGGCCGCCCAGCCGTAGCCGGCGGCAAAGGCGGCTCCGACGAGGGCGCAGGCTCCGGCGATGATGCGGTCCGGCGTCAGGCCATGCTGGCCGATGCGCAGCGCCAGACCCCAGACGGCGATGAAGACGAGCGGTGTGATCAGGACGGCGGCGAGGCGCACGGCGACCCGCAGCACGGCGGGCGGGCGGTTGTCGGGGCGGCCGTCCTGATAGGTGGCAATGATGAGGAGGATCAGGGCCGCTGCGGCGGCGAGGACCAGGGCGGTGGCGCTGCCGGTCTCCCACAGGCCGTCGAGCCCGGTGAAGGGCAGGGCGGCCACGAAGCCGGCGGCGAGCACGGTCATGACCAGCAGCAGCCAGGACAGGAGCATCAGGCCGACCGTGCGGACACCCCGGATGAGGCCGTCGCGAACGTCTGTCAGGTGCACGGCGGTGGCGAAGACCAGGAAGGTGATGGGAATGGCGAACCAGTCCTTGCGGAGCAGGTCCTCGAGGAAGTTGAGACCGATGACCTTGAACAGGGCCGCGCCGAGCGTGAGCAAAATCCAGAAGGCACCGGTGAAGCCGATGGACAGGGCCAGCTGTACGACCGCCTTCGAGGTGACGTCGAACAGCGTCGGGAAGTTGGGGATGCGGCGTTGCTCGAGATCAGCGGCCGCCACCAGATGGTGGTTGATGAACAGGGCTGCGGCCGAGAACAGGACAACGGGGGCGGACAGGAAGGGCGAGCCGCGCAGGGTGTCGGCGCTCTGGCGGGCGATGTCGTGCAGGCCGAGCAGGGCGAGGGCGACGCCCGCCACGACGGTCCAGATCGCCAGGGTCACGGGGCGCAGGCGGCCGACCCCGGCCAGCAGCACCAGGGGCAGGAAGGCGACGATCAGCAGCAGGGGGCCGAACAGCAGGGGCTCGGTCGCGGGCCAGATCTTCAGATCGTTGTCGGCGCTGCGGTGCAGCCAGAACAGGCCGAGGCCCTGCAGCAGGCCGATGCCCAGCCGGATCGGGCCCAGCAGGGGGGACGCGGTGCCGCGGAGGCTGTCGCGGCCGGTGGCTTCGGTGGTCTCGGTCATGATCGCTGTCCCTCGATGCGCGGATGTGAGCCCTTTTCGACCCGCCTGCATAGTGTCCGCTTGAGTTCTGCGCGGTTGCGTGTATAGAGCGCGCCTCTTCCGCCGCAGCTTCGGCCGCGGCGGTCCTGTCCGAGAACTTCGGGGTCCGGGGGCCACCCAGACCGTAAATGCCAGAGAGCCCTCT
>Ga0187843_10000245_pt1 | contig 43371 bp, 41 predicted proteins | sample SpaLakP09_SKY_43_FD_134516 | JGI IMG/M metagenome (GOLD analysis project Ga0187843, IMG submission 134516) | Oligotrophic lake water microbial communities from Sparkling Lake, Wisconsin, USA - SP09_SKY_43 | ecosystem: Environmental > Aquatic > Freshwater > Lake | place: USA: Sparkling Lake... | reverse complement strand
CACATGCAGAGTGACTGCAAGCACGTCCGAGGCACGGGACCACGTAGCGTCCAGAGTATCCATGGCGGACCGGGAGGCCGATGATCTGTATCGCAGCAACATTCAAATCGCCGAGCTGAATGCCATGAATGCCGTGCTGGCGGTGCTGCGCTGGAAGAGGATGTGCGGATATTTGCTGGATGACAGCGGCGACCATGACTGCACCTTCACTAGCAGTCTGAACAGGATCGTGAACAGCGAGGTCAGCCTATGAGTCAGGCCCGCTTTGCGCCGCAGTTCGTTGAATTCCTGCCGGATGACATTGGACCTGGCGTCCTCTATGTGTCGATGGCGTACGCGGTTGCCGCGCATCGATGCGCTTGCGGATGCGGCCGAGAGGTGGTGACACCACTGTCGCCGACGGATTGGAAGCTGACCTTCGATGGCGAGAACGTGTCTCTCGATCCGTCCATCGGCAACTGGTCGTTTCCTTGCCGCGCTCACTACTTCATCAGGGGTGGCAAGGTTCAGTGGGCCGCGAGCATGTCTGACGCGGCGATCCAACGTGGACGGCTTAGGGATCGGGCATCAAAAGTAGCGCACTTCGCCAAGAGACCGTCCTCCGCGAGGGGGCCGACGGAAGGGGAAGCGGCACCTGCACGAGAGGAAGCATCGCCGGCAGAGAAGCCACGCGCGTCAGCTCTGGGCTGGCTGCGGCGCTTGCTTCGATAAGTCCATAGCCTGCTGGCGACCAGTTGCCCGGTCAGTTCGCTGCGAGCCTCAACAGTCCAGGTCTCCGATGGTCTTCGAGATGGCTGTCAGATCGGTCGTCGCCGTTGCTTTTGGCTCGGCAGCCACTGCCCGCTCGTGCTGCGTGCGTCTCATCGTGTCAGCCGGCCGTGGTGACCTTGCCTCTGGCCTTGGCAGCCGCCGGTTGGCTGATTCGCGCCAGCAGTTCTTTGACCATGTCGCCCTGCGACTGCGCCGTGGCGGTGGCGCCCGCCAACAATCGCTCAAGCTCGCCGTTGCGCTGCTCAAGGTCGCTCGCCCGGGCGCGAAGGGTTTCGTACTGCTGGACCGCTTGCTGAACTTGGCCGCGCATGTCTTCCACGAGTTGGTTCTGGACGGCGAGGCGCTCGGCCGCCGGCTTCAGCTCTCGCAGCTGCTCGTCAATCTGACGCCGCTCGGCCCGGGCCGCCGAGAGAAGCGCCAAGAGATCCGTCTTCTCCTGCAGCACTGAGCGCAGTTCGGTCTGTTTGGCCGTCAGGGCCTCGGTGGCGGTGGCCACTTCGCGCTGCAGGTACTGCAGCTGCTGCTCGTGCTGGCGGGCCTCCCGGTCGCGCTGCTCGCGCGACGCGTTGCGGAAGTGTTCGAGGGCCTCGCGTGCATGAGTGTGCTTCTCCTCCAGCGAGGCCACCTGGGCCTGGGTGGCCTTGAGCTGCGCCTGAGCACCTTCTAACTCTGCGGTGAGCCGCACGGTCATCTGGCCATGTTCCAGGCGAAGGGCGGCCAGTTCTGCCTCCACCCGCTGCCGGGCGCTGCGCTCGGTCGACAGCTCGACTTGGCTGCGCTCCGCCTCGGACCGGCCCGAGCGGGCTTCGCTGCGGGCCTTCTCCAGCTGTTCCTTGAGTCCGCGGACCTCTTCAGCGTGGCCAGCCCTCAGCGTGTCAAAGCGCTCCTGCGCCTCGAATTCCAGGCGTCCGGCCAGGTTGGTGACGAAGGCCAGCAACTCCTCGCTGACCGCCCCCTCGGGTACGCCGGCGCCGCCCTCGTCGGCCTCGATGTCTTTGAGGTGGCGAAAAATCGTCGCCTTCGACCCGGTGTTGCCGAGTCCGATGCGGATTGCATCGATCGACGGGTGCTTGCCCGCCTTGATCAGCGCCATCCTGACCCTTTGGACCTCGCCCTTCGTCACGCCTGCTCGTGCCATTGTCTGCCACCAATTTCGTATGTATTACGTATCGTTAGTATTACGTACCACGATACAGGCGTCAAGACTCATGAATTGGCAGATGTATGAGAAGGCTTAATATCGGATTATTCCTTCTGAGGTCGCTTTGTGTGACGCAAAGGCGCCCGAGCCCGCACACAACCCCGGAAATGACCCTGGTTAGCCAAGACACGCCCTTTGCAAAATCAGGTTGCGGCCGTGCCTATGCGTGGAGTGTCTGCTTCCAAACGCATCTATGCCGCAGCGGCCACACGGCCGACGTGATCCAGGAGCAGAGCCCCGGCGACGCCGAGAAGCTGCGTTGCGCCAGCTCGCATTGGATGCGCCACACATAGGCCAGCCACGAACTGGCACGCGGCGCGGAGTTGACAACCACGTGCGACAACCTTCGCCATGTGTTACTTGCCACGACGTCGATCCACCTGCATGGCGACAAGGTCGGGCGCGCCCGGCAGCTGCGCGCGGCTTTCCCCGCGAAGTGAGCGGGGCCTACGTACGTCAAAAAATAGCCCCGGCCGCATGATGACCGAGGCGCAAAGCCTTGCGCTCTCGTGCAGCAAAGGCTCCTGCTCAGGGAGGTGAAGCAGGGAGCCAACTCTCACGAGCCAGCCCGACGCGGATTATCGGGAGAAACTTGGTCGGCACCCTGGTGGGGCTGGCTGAGGTCGTTCGGCGCGCGCCAACGTGGCTCTTTACCAGAGATCCCGGGCTTAGATGGTGAGTTGGTGCAGTCTGGGCCATGCCTCTTTGCGATCAGGGTGCATCTCGACCTTGCCAACCCATTTCGCCAGCATCACATAGTCATCGCCGATGACCATGGCGCCGTTGTGCGTCGGCGGTCCGCCGACTAGCAGCGGGAGCACGGCCTGAGCCGACGTGATGTAGCCACCGCCTCGGATCTTTTGCGCAGTCGCCAGCTCTACCAGGCGTTCGATCCAGTCGAGGCCTCCCAAGCCGACTTCCCACATCGCCAGGATCGACGCCCGGCGGTCGTCGGCATGAGGACGGCTGCGCTCTTTAGGGGTTTGGGTCGAAATCACGATCCACCAGTCGATCATCTTGACTCTGACAACTGGTTTGCGGATCAGCGCCCGAGCGCTGCGCCAGTTCACCTTGGGTGATTGTTGCAAATCCCAGCAGCAGGCGATGAACTTCCCGAGGGCCGGCCTGCACCCAATTTGGCGACAGCCGACGCCAGGGAAGCTTTATGCAATGCGCATCAATACGCCGCGGCCGTTAGAACTTGAAGGCTTAACGTACAGAATTCTCCGTTCCTTGAGGGTGACCCTTGCTTGCGTCGACGTAGCCACAGACGCCTCCGTTTCATCCTCGGCAACCTGTAACGGCGGCGTGGCCGGCGTCACTTCGATGCGAGCACGGATTCGGCGGCGGTAGGTGGGTAGACCTCGAAGGAGATCGTTATGAGGGTCGGCCATCGCGTTGACCACCCAAGCCTAGCGGTATTCCAGCGCAAGCGCGACGACGGTAGTCCTGACGTCGCGTGTCGCACTGCACATGGAAACATCTGCGCGCTTGCGCGCTTATCCACATATCCGGCTCGCCAGGGGAACACTTACCTTGGGATTATCTTTACCCTGCAGCAGCATTCAGGACCTATTGCTGGCCAATCCTTTTAGACGCCGGCATTTGTCGCGCCGCCGTCAACGACCTGAGGAACTCAACAATATCAGTTTTTTCTGAGTCCAAAAGAATTAGCGGCTTACCACTGACGCGACCGCGGTAGTACACCTCTAAATCTACTGCTTCAGCCAAGCTTGAAACGCTCCCGTCGTGCATATAAGGTGCGGTGAGCGCTACGTTTCTAAGGCTTGGCGTCCTAAAGCGGCCGATATCCTTCGGGTCCCGAGTTGCAACATACCGACCAAGTGTAGCAAGGTCCGGCGTTTCGGCGACCATCTGGTCATACGAGGCACCTTCACTGCTGAGCTTGTGAAAAATTTCGACAAGCCGAGTAGTTGACAAACCGCGCGCTTGCCGAGGAATAAATACCGAGTGAAACGCTTGATCGGTTAGCGATATTGGGGCACGCGATTCGACGCGGTGACATTCGATGCATCCCGCTCGCCCAGCGAATAACACCCAACCGCGCTTTGCGGAATCAGAAATAGCTGTTGAATCACCATCAATCAGATAGTTTTCGAAGCCGTTTCTACCGTCGACCAGCGTCTTTTGGAACGCCGAGAGTGCGGCGCTGACGGTTTTGAGTTCGCTTCCTTTCTCCAGTGAATTCTGATATTCCGGCATGCCGCGCAGCATTTTGACAAGAACTGCTTCCGATGTGAGGCCGTGCTCCGCAACGTTGAGGATTGGATCCAGAGCCTGCTCTTCCAAGCTCGACCTTCGTCCGTCCCAGAAGAGTACTGTTTGGCTGGCTACATTCAGCAGGCTCGGCGCGTTGCGAGTGCCGCGTCGAGCGAAAGCTCCCACAGACACTTGCCGCCCATCTTGAAAGGTGCGCGAGGGTTGATGGCAGCTCGCACAGGCGGTCTTGCCGTCCGCACTTAGGCGAACGTCAAGAAACAATCGCCGTCCTAACTCTTCTAGCGGCATCGTCGGCTCTGCTGCGGCCGCGCACGCGATCGCGATTCCCACGAGCACCAAAACCGCACCCGTAGCGGTCTTGAACCGGAATGCAATTCGGGGAATAAATGACAAATTCATTTCAGTTTTTTGGTGAACTTTCACCTTGCGCCCCCCCTATGTCCTCGGATTCCAAAAATTCGACGTTCCCAGTAGTCTCTATCGGAAATTAAATTTCCGCAATGGCTTGCACCGTCCTAACAGGTTGAAAGCATGAATAATCTCGCTAAGGCGCTCAGTTTGCATGCCATTTCTAAAGCCATAGCGGGGTGCTATCTTTTTCTTTCAATACTCTTTTCTGTATGCACCAGTCAAGCTTACGCTGCTGATGTCATCCACTATTACGACGCGCTTGGAAGACTGATTGAAACCGTGGGGCCTGATGGTAGTAGCGTCCAGTACGGACACGATGCAGTTGGAAATATAACGTCCGTTAAACGCAAAACTGCTGGAGCTCTCTCGATTAGCGGTTTCGTTCCAAATTCAGGCGATGTTGGCACCGTCGTAACGATATTTGGTTCTGGATTTAATCCAGTTGCCGCTGGTAATAATATTAAAATTAATAGTCTATCGGCCGTTGTTTCCGGTGCAACGGCTACTAGTCTAAGCTTTACAGTACCTTCAAGCGCGACGAGTGGCCTCATCCAAGTATCAAACGCGAATGGCACGGCGTTCAGTGCAGCGCCATTTACCGTTGTTGCGGGAAGGGCGCCGCCAAAAATAGCCACGTTTGACCCAAAAATTGGCCCCCCCGGAATGCCGGTCACGATCACCGGAACAAATTTCCAAGGTACTGCAATCAACAATAAGGTGCTGTTCGGACGGGGAGTTGCCGGGGTATCTTCCTCAACGGCAAACACGATTTCGACCGCAGCACCAAGTGGCGCAAGGTCAGGCCATGTTAGCGTGACGACGCCGTATGGGACAGCTGTATCGACCGACGACTTCTTCGCCATCCCAGCTGAATTCTTGACCTCGGACGTAGCAGCTACAGCGCGTCTTCAACTTGATAATCCCGGTCAGCCATTCACGTTGGCCGCAGGCAAGAGATCCGTTTACATATTTGACGCAACGTCAGATAAGTATATATCCGCTGGCATAACAGGCGGCTCCGGTTCCGCCACATTGTACCACCCGAGCGGAATAGCATCCGAGCTCGAAACTACAGGCGCGATCAGGGCTGCAAATGACACGTACACAGTTGTCGTAAGTGCTCCTTCGACTGCCATTTCAGGAACCCTGTATTTGTCATCAGCGATTGTTGATTCCTTGACTGCCGGGGGGGCTGCAAAAGTCTTCAGCACGTCCCGTAACGGGCAGCAGGGTCGATACACATTCTTTGCCCAAAAAGGGCAGTCTGCCGTCATCTCATTTTCCAGCCCGGCATTTACCTCGGGCGGTAAGGCAGTTTTGTTTCAAGAAGGCAAGGCATTCCAGATGGAGACGAACTTGTCCAGCACTTCATTTCTTCGCATTCCAATCGTCCCTGAGGATGCAGCTTATACAGTGCAAGTCATTCCATACTTAGCAGGCACGGGCAGCGTAAACGTTACTTTGCAACCACGCGACGAGGCCGCTTTGGCTCTGGACGGCGCCGCCTTACCCGTAACACTTAATTCTTCGAAGCTTGCAGGCACGTACACGTTCGACGCGTCGGCGGGAAACACAATCGGCCTTGGCATCTCAGATGTGTCGAATTCTGCCAATTCGGTTGTTGAGTACTACGTCTTGGCCCCAGACGGAACGCCAATTTTTTCAACAACCTCCTCCGGGGCTATTAGCACATTACTGCCCCTCCCAAGCACCGGAAAATACTCGGTGCGGATCATTCCGCGGTCCGCTACGACACTGAGCCTTAAGCTCATTGCGTCAAACGAAATCGTTACCCCAATAACCGTAGACGGCGGCGCGATATCGGCCAGTTCTACAAGGGCCGGACAATCTCTGCGTTTCACGTTCGACGGCACGCCAGGACAGCGGCTGACCATTGCAACTGCTGCCGGCGTAACGTCTCCTTACGGCGCGATTTTGACGTATACGGTGGTGAATCCCGATGGCTCCGTCCTTTATACAACCGACGATACGTACGGTTTTCGGAGTGAACTGCCAGTTCTGCCGCAGAGCGGAAAGTACAGCTTAAGAATAGTTCCTCGCAACGCAGCAATAGGATCAGGAGCAAAGTTCTGGATTACAACACGACAAACTGGAGCTATAACCTTAGACGGAAACTTTATACCAACAACCCTTGCGCCTGGGCAGGGTGGAACGTTTACTGCAAACGTATCATCCGCGCCTAAATGGGTTAATGTCGGATTTGATTTTATGGCTGGCTCTGGAAGCTTCTACAAAGATACTCGCGGTTATTTCGCTTATTATTCTGGCTCAAATGCGATATATGAGGTTCGCGTGGCTGGCGCGGTGGATTTGCTCATCAACGCCTTCACTACCAATCCATCAGCTCTCGGATTGCGTGTGTGGCTAAGCAGCACTGTAATAGGAACAATCACACCTGACGCCGCGCCGCTTACTTTCACCACCGGTCGACCCGGGCAAGGTGCGAGATACTCATTTCCCGGCACGGCAGGACAAAAGCTCACTCTTTCGATCTCCGGCAATACCTTTAACAGCGGGAAGATTTCCGTGGTGAAAAGTAATACGAGTCCCGTGGCGTCTGGAACATTTGCCGATACCACCTTAAGCATAGCTAGCCTTCCGGCCACTGAAACTTATACCGTGATACTCGATCCGGATATGTTCAGCAAAGGGTCTATTCAGGTTCGCCTAACCCTAAATTGACCAAGCAAATCTGAGGTGTGTTATGAAAACGATTCAAGCCCTTGATGTTGCTAAAGGCTACGGCGTTAAGTTTCGCGGGCTGCTACTTGCTGTCGGGATGGCGCTTGCTGCTGCACCAGATTCCGCTTTGACTGCGGGCGCTGTGGCAGCTAAACCGGCACCGGTTGTGCTCAACACGACCCGCACTGAACTTCCGAGCGGGGCAACGCTTTACAGCGGCGGCTCCGATGGGAGTGGAGTTGCTAGCGGCTTACTGTCCGTTCTTCCGCTTGGTGCGGAACATGCGACACCGTTGACGTTGGGGCTCATCCAAGCTCGATCTGGACACACATCCACTCTGTTGCCTGACGGGCGAGTGTTCATTCATGGCGGAGGTAGGACACCTCCCGGCCAACTGGCTGCACAGTCGGAAATCATCGATCTAGAAGCTGGAATGGTCGAAGCGATGCGACCGACTGGCCTTACTGCGAGATCAGGCCACGTTGCGACTGTCCTCAGTGATGGCAGTGTGCTGTTTGCCGGCGGTACCGGAAAAGATGGGGCTAGAGTTCAAGCGATTGAGCGATTTGATTCGGTGAATGGATCTTCAGCTCAATCCAAGGCGGAACTACCAAGCGGATTTACTACCAGCTCAAGTAGGCTTCTTATGGACGGAAGCGTCTTGATAACAGGACACGTCGGCGGAGAGCAAGTTTCGGCCTTAAGGTATTTTGCAGAGAAGGACTCAATCGAGATTCTCTCGATCGATGATCTTAAGAAGATCCTCTCTGTAGATTCCCCCCCAAATTCTGTGTCCACTGTTGCTGCAACATTTCCTCGAAATGGAGCTGGTGATGTTGCCCCAGATGCCCGGATCGTTCTACGGTTCACCACACCGATTAAGCTTGAAAGCATCAATAGGAACACCGTCACGTTGCTTGGGCCAGATGGTGAGGTAGACATACGAGTAGTTCCCGTTGACGACGGTATGTTGGCGTTTATCACACCGGGTCAGCAGCTGCTTCCTGCAAGTGCCTATAGCATGTTTGTAAAAGGTGCAAGAGATCGCCTTAATCGCGAAGTTCCCCTTGTCGCAATGAGTTTCGAAACTACTCAATTGATACCCGGCTCGGCATTGGACCACTCGGGAACGACGGATCAAACAAGCCGAGGCAACTTGAAAACGGCTAGTAGTCAAAGCTATAGGTCTTCCGAACAACCGGCGCGCGCGATCGCTGAAGCAGAGACCGACGAAGCCTGGGTGCCTAGCGCGGCTGACCGGCGTGGCAACTGGCTGAGTCGTCGCGCCCATCTCGCGCACCACAACTTGCCAATCAACTCAGAGCTGCGAGAGCTAATTAAAAGTCATACACCCCATGTGCATGACGCTGCAAAGCTGATACATCACCGCAGGGCCTCGCGTGATACCGTGCATGAACGGCGAGAAAACTGGCGGAAGATGCATGATGCCTTCGTGCTTCAGACGGATCCGATGAACCTTCGAGCGTTGAGAAACACGTCGACTGCCGGTGACGGAACAAGTCTTTCAGGGCAATTGTTGAAATCAAATGGTGCGCCGCTCTCCAATGCGACGCTTCGTGTGGGCAACGTTTCGGTTCTTTCAGACTTCAATGGTGAATTTACGTTGCGTGGCATTCCTTCCGGAAACCAGGTAATTGTTATAGATGGTCGCACGGCGAATACGAAGAACGCTAGCTACGGAAGGTATGAGTATGCGCATTTCATCGAAGCTGCCAAGAGCAATCTGTTGCCCTTCACAATATGGATGCCGAAGCTCGATACCAAACATGCAATTCGCATCAGTTCGCCGACCAGGCGAGACACCGTAATCTCCAATCCAAGCATGCCCGGCTTGGAGATCACTATTCCAGCAGGGTCTGTGATCAGAGATGCAGATGGGAGAATTGTCACCGAAGTAACTCTGACTCCGATACCGGTGGACCAAGCGCCTTACCCGATGCCGTATGCGGGTGTTCCGCTTCACTACACAATTCAGCCGGGAGGCGCTGTTATACAAGGCATTGATGGGAAGCCAAAAGGTGCGGTAGTGAGATACCCAAACTACACTGATTTTGGGCCTCAAACGCCGGTTCAACTTTTTGACTACGATGCCAAGGGGCGAGGGTGGTATGTCTATAGGGAGGGAAAGGTATCTGCTGATGGCGCGTCCATCACGTCGGATCGGGACTTCTTAATCTACCAATTTGCGACCACCAGCTATTCTGCCGGAGGGCCACCCCCGCCGCCGCCGCCGCCCCCCACGTGCAGCGGACCTGGTCCCGGTAGTGCTTCGCCCTCCAGCACCCGTCATGGGGGAGGATCCTCTGGTGCAGGCAGCGCACGATCTGGCTGTGGAGGTGACCCGGTTGATCTGTTCAACGGTAGCTTCAGGCAAACCGAGCGGGATCTTTATGTTGAAGACATTATCCCGATCGACATCCTGAGAACTTATCGGGGGGGGAGTTCCACTGACGGAAACTCTTCGCTGAAGAAGGCGTTTGGAACGGACACCACGAACCAGTATGAAGTATATCTATACTTTACCCCGAATGGGCCAAAGCAAGTCCAAGTGGTGATGGCAGACGGAGCGCAGATCAACTTCGGCAATCCATCGCCGTCGGCGTCCTACGCCACTTCAGTGTTTCAAAGCACTTCATCGCATGGTGATTTTCGAAATGCAACGATTCACAAAGATGGATCGATATATACCTACATCCTGAGTTTTCGCGATGGACGGCGATGGGGGTTCTCGATCTATTCGGCGCGTTTGACATGGATCGAAGATCGTCTTGGAAATCGGATGAGTTTCACTCGGCCCAGCAATAGTTCGTATATCAAAAGAATTACCAGTCCGAATGGGCGTTACGTTGACTTCACGTACAACAACAGTTCAGGGCTCATAGCATCTGTGATTGACAATATTGGCCGTCAATTCACCTACTCTTACTCAGGCACAGATAATCTACTAACTGCAACAGACCCGGATTCGAAGACTCGAACCTACGTATGGGATACGTCGAATCGCCTCAAGGAGGTAATCGATCCAAACGGCAATACCGTCGTTTCTAACACCTACGAAGTTGTTGACATTCCCGCTGTCGCATGTCCGGGGGGTACTACTAGCAGCCTCACAGGATATAAGACCTTTCGGGTGGTGCGCCAAACGTTGGCCGATAGTTCATCTTTTCTATATAAATATTCCAGCAGGCCAACAATGGTGCCTATTTGCAGCGTTGACCAGGTCGCACTGGCGCCTTCTAGCACCACGGATATTACGGATAGGCGCGGTACTGTACGGCGCGTAGAATTTGACACCGCCGGCAATGTGGTGCGGAATACAGCGGCCTTCGGCCTGCCTGAACAGCAGGTCACGACTTTTGAATACAATAACAACCTGTTAACGCGTCGAACAGACGCCTTGAACAGGGCAACGGTGCTGGAATATGACACTGCTGGTAATCTTTCAAAAGTCACTCAGCTTGCCGGTACTATCAAAGCAGCAAGCGTGAGTGCTACATATGATTCCGTTTTCAACCAACCTTTGAGCATCACCGACCCGTTGGGTCATAGCCACTCCATGAACTATGACCCTCGGGGTAATCTGATATCCGTTACCGACGCCTTGAGGCGCGTAACCAAATTTGAGTACAACGATCAGGGGTTACTTGCCAGTGTAATCAACCCTTTATACGAGACGGTCCGGTTTAGCTATTCAGGCGCCGACTTGGCCGGCACAACTGATCCAATAGGTCGCATTACACAGCAGCAAACCGATGCTGCTGGTCGTGTTCTCTCGACTATAGACCCCTTGGGTAACGTCACGCTCAACACCTGGGATAGCCTCAACCGCCTCATTCGGGTCACTGATGCTATGGATGGCATTACTAAGTTCATTTACGACAACAACAGCAACCTGCTCAGCCATATCGACGCCAAGAACCAGCGTACCGACTACACCTATCACCATACCGGTCAGGTAAAAAGCAAGACCGACCCGTTAAGCAATACAGAAACCTACCTCTACGAGCCTGGTGGGGGGCTTAAGCAACGAACTGATCGGAAAGGTCAGGTCAGCGGCATCACCTACGATGCGCTAGGACGCGTGAAGTCGATTGGCTTTGGGGCGACAGCCGCGGCGCCATCGGCTTTCTCAAGCACCATCCTTCTTACATGGGATAACGCTAACCGCTTGACCCAAATCGTTGACACCGAGGCTGGCGCAAGCACCTCCACCTTTCTTGAATACGATCTGTTTGACCGTCTGACCAAAGAAAGCACGGGGCAGGGCACCCTTCTCTATTGGTATGACGCAGCGGGGCGCCGCACAAAGATGATGCTCAAGAATGGTGGAGGAGGGTTTCCGAGTCGAGATCAGCCCAGTGTGAACTACACCTGGGACGACGCTAACCGCCTCACCCTAATCGAGCAGGCAGCCGGGCCGAGCAACGCCAACCAGGCGCAGACTGTGGCTTTCCAGTACGACGACGCAGACCGCGTCACCAAGACCACCTACACCGGCGGCATGAGCGTGAACACGACGTACACAAACGCGGGCGAGGTCAAGACGCTGAAATACCTCAAGGCAGATGGCAGCGTCATCGCACAAGGCGGCTACACCTACGACTTGGCCGGGCGGCGCACCGGTGTCTCCGGGGATTTGGCCAACTTCATCAGCACGCAAGAGCCGGACATCACGGACGTGAGCTACAACGCGGCCAACCAACTCCTGAGCTGGGGCGGCAAGAGCTTCGGCTATGACGCCAATGGAAACATGACGGGCGATGGGGCCACCACCTACACATGGGATGCGCGAGACCAACTCGTCAACATTGCCAACGCCACTACCCCCGCCAGCTTCAGGTACGACAGTCAGGGCCGGCGCACCGCGCGCACCGTGGGCTCAGCCACGACGGCCTTCAACTTCGACGGCGACAATTTCATTCAGGAGTTGGATGCGTTGGGCAGAGGCAGCAGCATTAGGGCCAACCTCATCACCGGCGGCATCGATCAGCACTTCATGCGCCAGACCTTCACTACGGACGCGCAGGGCAACAAGGTGCCAAGCCTGAGCTGGGTGATGGCGGAGGCCAACAACAGCACGGTGGTGCAGGCCGACGGAGCCGGCAATGTGCAGAAGGCGTTTCAGTACACGCCGTATGGCAGCAGTATTGCGACCACTGGCACAAGCACTGACAGTCAGCGCTACACCGGGCGAGAAGAGGACGGCACCGGCCTGTATTACTATCGATCCAGGTATTACCGCCCCGACTGCATGAGATTTATTTCTGAAGATCCGCTTGGCTGGGCGAGTGGCCAAACAAATGGGTATGCGTATGTCGGGGGTGATCCCATCAACAACACAGATCCGAGTGGGAACTTTGGTATCCCTGGTGCAGCGATCGGATTTGTCGGAGATGTTGCGCTTCAGCTTGCGCTAAACGGGGGGAACTTTAGCTGCATCAGCTGGGCTCAGGCAGGTATCAGCGGTGCGCTTGGAGCCATTGGTGGGGGTGCGCTGGGTGGTGCTTTTAAACACTCCGCTTCTGGGAAGACCTGGGCACAGTCAGCGAAAGGATGGGGTGCTGTCTCTGAACGGTACCGTCGGGCTCAAGGTATCGGAAAAGGTAGTGACATCGAAGTGCACCACTGGCTTATTGAACGCAATAGCCCCATCGGAAAGATGGTGCCTGACTCGGTGAAAAATCATCCTTGGAATCTAAATCCGGTTAGCAAAGGCTTTCATTCAGAACTTCATAGGATGGGTCCGGTTGGCAGAACAATGCGTGGGGCTCCGGATTGGGCGCAGGCTGCTGGAGCGTCAGCAGGTGCTGGAGCAATCGGAACAGCGGTCAATGCCGCAGGAAATGGCGAATGTGACTAAGAGGCAGATTTTTCTGGTGTTATGGGCGGACAGCGCGAAATGTCTTCTGCGGCCACAACGTGAGGTCAATTCTGTAGTCTCGGAGCGCTTGGATTTTTATCTGCGTAAGGCATTCGCTTCGTCCAAAGTCCTTGACGAAGATGGAACAATCGCAAGGATTTCTGGCACGAAGTTGCTTGGCGTTGACTGGAGCGTGAACAAAGAAAGTGGGCCAATCGGAGCAATCCTGGGTTCAATCATGGAATTGGCGACTCTTAGCCCACTTGTGAGGATTCGTCTTTCTCTAGAGCCAGTTGGCAAATTAAGCACCATAGAAGCTCGCGCCTTTTTGATCGAAATCATTAGGAGGAACGATAGTGCATACACCCATGCCCCCTCGTCAGAAATCATTTCTCGACTAAAACGAGCAAAGACTATTAGCGAGATGTCAGCCGAATTTTATGGGGATTAATTTGATTGTCCTTCTCACAAGTCTGCCCGACCGAGATCCAAATCGGGCGGCACTCGGACGAAGCGACCATTCGTCGACCTCCCGGCGGCATGCTTGGCGATTTCATTGCAATGCCCAGGTCCCGTTAAATCCTTCGTCTCCAACATGATCCCCCGCTGCCGCGCTCACGGCTTTACGTTGCTTGAACTGCTTGTGGTCATGGTCATCATCGGCCTGCTGGCTGGATATGTCGGCCCGAAGTTCTTCGGCCAGATCGGCAAGAGCGAAGTCAAGGCAACGAAGGCGCAGATTGACGCGCTACAGAAGTCGCTGGATCAGTACCGCCTTGACGTGGGGCGATACCCGAGCACCGAGCAAGGCCTCGCAGTGCTGGTAGCCAAGCCGGCGGACGAGGCGAAGTGGCAAGGGCCATATCTAAGCAAAGCCGTGCCCAAAGACCCATGGGGGAACGACTACCAGTACCGCTCTCCCGGCGAGCAAGGCCAGTACGACCTGTTGAGCCTGGGCAAGGACGGCCGGCCTGGCGGCGAAGGTGAGGACGCAGACCTCACTTCTTGGTGATGGCTGTCTATCAAGCGCGCGTTTTGCGCGCTGGGACAGTCAGCAGCGAGCGCGTGGAAGCGCCTGACCGCGCGGCCGTTGCTGCGCTGCTCGGCGTGCCGCCGCAGCATGTACTGGAAGCGCGCGAACTCACGCAGGCTGCGTCCGCGCGACCGTGGCGTCGCAACACCCGGTTCCCTTTTCAGCTATTCAGTCAGGAGTTGGCAGTGTTGCTGGACGCTGGCGTGACGCTGCTGGAGGCCCTGAACACGCTGCGCGAGAAGGAGGGCCAGCAAGGCGTGCGTGCAGCACTTGACGGTGTTATTGCGCAGATCGAGCAGGGTCAGCCGCTGTCTGTGGCGCTGCGCCAGCAGTCGCATGCCTTCGATCAACTCATCTGCGCAATCGTCGCGGCCAGTGAGCGCACCGGCCAGTTGTCGGTGGCGTTGGCTCAGCATGCGCGCTACCTCGCCTGGGTCGACGCGTTGCGCTCGCGACTCGTCGCGGCGCTGGTCTACCCGCTGATGCTGCTTGGCGTGGGCGGGGCGGTCGTCCTCTTCTTGCTGCTTTACGTCCTGCCAAGATTCGCCGGCATCCTGGAGCAGACCAGCGCCAACTTACCTTGGGCATCACGAGTGCTCATCGAGTTTGGTCAGACGGCGGGGACGCATCCGGGCCTCGTCCTCGGCGGCATTGCCGCTGTGGGCGTCGCGGTTTTCTCGCTGCTGCGCCAGCCTTTGGTGCGAGACCGTGCGCATGCAGCCCTGTGGACGCTGCCCGGTCTAGGGCCTCGGCTACGGATTCTGGCGCTTGCCCGGCTATACCGCTCGCTGGCGATGCTGCTGGCCTCGGGGGTACCGGCACTGGCAGCGCTGAGGATCGTCGTTGATGTCGTGGCCGCGCCGTGGCGTACTGCGGTGCAGGCGGCGGCCGAGCAGATCGAGCGCGGCGAGCGCCTCTCCGCCGCGTTCGACGCGCAAGACCTCGCCACGCCTGTCGCGCGCCGCATGCTGCGCGTGGGCGAGCGCAGCGGCGAGGTGGCGGCCATGCTGGAGCGGGCCGCAGCGTTTCACGACGAAGAGGCTGCGCGGCTAACGGACTTGCTGTCGCGCCTCATAAATCCAGCGCTGATGCTCATCATGGGGGTGTTGATCGGCGGGATCATCGTGCTGATGTACCTGCCGATCTTCCAGTTGGTTGAGCAGGTTCAATGACGACTTCACTAGCAGATTGGCTACCCAGCGAGCAAGGACCCTGGCACCTCGACTTCGAGCGATGGCCTCAGGCGCAGGCGCAGCGCTGGCGCGCCGTTCTGGCCGTCAGTGCCGACAACCGGTGCGTGCTGCTCGCCGAGCGCGACGAGGACATGATGCTGCTCCAGAGCGTCGAGTCGCGCCTCAATGGTCCGGTCGCTTGGAAGCTTGCGTCCAGCGAGGCTGTGTCCCACTTCCTCGGCGCTGGCGAAGCCGACTTCCGCGCGCTGTCCGATGTTGAAGAGGCACTGCCGGCCATCGAGGACCACACTGAGGAGCTGTCCGCGCTGGCACTCAGCGAGCAGGCCAGTCCCGTCGTCCGCTTGCTCAACGCCACCATCTACGACGCGCTGCAGGACGCTGCCTCCGACATCCACATCGAATGCTCGGCGCGTGGCGCCACCATCCGCTTCCGCATCGACGGTGTCATGGCCGTCGTTCGCCAGGTCGAGGGCGCGCAGGTCGCCGAGCAGGTGGTGTCGCGCCTGAAGGTCATGGCCGAGCTGGACATCGGCGAGCGCCGGCTGCCGCAGGATGGCCGATTCAAGCTGCGTGTGCAGGGGCGGGAGATCGACTTCCGGCTGTCCATCATGCCCAGTGTGTTCGGCGAGGATGCGGTCATCCGGATCCTCGACCGCGCGGCCATCGCGCGTGCCGGCGCATTGACGCTGGATGCGCTCGGCTTTGGGGATGAGGAACGCGCCGCCATTCGCCACCAGGCCCGCCAGCCCCACGGCATGCTCCTGGTGACCGGCCCCACGGGCTCGGGCAAGACGACGACGCTCTACGCGACGCTCGCCGAGATCCACACCGGCGCCGACAAGATCATCACCATCGAAGACCCCGTCGAGTACCAGCTCAGTGGCGTCGTGCAGATCCCCGTCAACGAGAAGAAGGGCCTGACCTTCTCGCGCGGTCTGCGCTCCATCCTGCGCCACGACCCCGACCGCGTCATGGTCGGTGAGATCCGCGACGCCGAGACGGCGCAAATCGCCGTGCAAGCCGCGCTGACGGGCCACCTTGTCTTCAGCACCGTCCACGCGAACAACGCCTTCGACGTCCTCGGCCGCTTCATGCACATGGGTCTGGACCTCTACAACGTCGTGTCGGCGTTGAACGCGGTGCTGGCTCAGCGCCTGGTGCGGCTGACATGCAGGCAGTGCGCACGGCCGTTCACGCCGGAACCCGCGACGCTGGCGCGGCATGGTGCTACGAGCGGCCAGTTTCTCAAGGGCGAGGGTTGTGGTCACTGTCGCGCCACCGGCTACAAGGGCCGGCGCGCAGTGGCTGAGTTTTTGAAGCTGGACGACGGACTGCGCGATCTCATCGCGGCTCGCGCGCCGATGTCCGAGATCAAGGCCGCCGCAAAGGCGCGCGGAATGAAGTCATTGCGCGAGATGGCGCTGGCTGCCGTCTGCCGCGGCGAAACCACTTTCGAGGAGCTGGAGCGTGTCACGCTCGATGAATAAGCGTTTGCGCCAGATGCTGAGCGCGCGGCTGGCCAAGCCGAAGCGCGTCTTCGTCACGCCCGGTGGCGACGAGTTCGCGGCTTGGTGCCGCGAAATGCCCGGTACCGCTGTCGAACTCGTCGTCAGCTCGAAAGCACTGCACGAACTGATCGCGGAGCCCGGCCTCCCGCTCGCCGACCTCGACGCCGTGCAGGGCTATGCGCAGCAACAGTTCGCCCACTACTTCGGTGCCGCTGCGCAGCGCTTTGCCAATGCGCCCTGGCAGCTTGGCGAGGCGCGCGGCGCCTCCGCGTTGCACGGTCTGGACCTGGCCGCGTTGCTCGCGCAGGCCGACGCCGCCCAAGTTCGCCTCGCCGCCGTGCGCCCCGCCTGGGCCGTCTGGCTGGCTGCACTGCCGGCGTCGACGCGCTCGGGCAATGGGCGTGCCGTGTGGCATGACGGCGACATGGCAGTCGTCATCCAGCTGGATCACGGCCGTGTGACCGGCTTGCAATCGCGCCGCGTGCAAAACCTCGCCGATCTGGGTGTGGAGGCACCGCTGGCCATCGGTACACCCGACAGTGACCTTGCACCCCAGCCCGGCCCTACAACTCCCCAACCCGACTTCCTGCCGCGTCCGGCCCGTTCGCCGCTGGCCTGGCCCCTGGCCGCAACCGGCGCCCTAGTGCTGGCTATGGCCGCGTGGAGCGCCGTCGACAGCCATCGCGCTTTGGACGTCGCCCAGGCCGCGCGCAACCGCGTCGCCGCGCTGCGCCCGGCTGCCGCGCCCAAGCCCGTCGCGCGCCGCGCTGAACCCGCCGAGAACCGGTCGGCCAACGAGGCGCGCATGCTGCTGGCCATGGCCTGGGAGCCGCTGCTGACGCGCGTCGAAACCGCCGGTGCAGACGCCAAGACCATCGCTTGGCTGGGCATGGACGCCAGCGCCGGCCGGGGTGATCTGCGCCTGGAAGGCTTGACGCCCGACAAGCTGCTGGCGCTTCAACTGGCCGAGCAACTCGGCACGACGCCCGGTTGGAGTCAGGTCGTGCTGTCGCGCTTCTCGACGGCGGAGACAGGCCTCGTTGGCCAGCGCTTCGAGATCAATGCTCGCGTGGTGAGCGGAGGTGGCTCGTGAACCTGAGACTCCTCTCGAAGAAGCTGGGCGCCCCGGGCTTTGCCGGCCTCGCGGCGCTGTTGCTGGCGGCCATCGCCCTGGTGCTTGGCCAGCACTGGGACGCCCAGGCCACCGCGCTGCAGGCCGAGGCCCGTGCGCTGCGCGCAAAGGCCCGGCCGACCGCTGCTGCCACGGCGATGCCAGTCAGCGTGCAGCAATGGCAGGCCACTTTGCCCGCGTCGGCGCAACGCCAGCAGCGGTTGGCCGACCTGCTGGAGATGAGCATCCGCCTGGATCTGAACAGCGCCCGAACCGAGCACCGCCTGGCTACCAGCGAGGGGCTGGAGCGGCTGCGCGTGACGATGCCCGTCACCGGCAGCTACGCCCAGGTGCGGCGCTTCATCGGCGCCGCTCTTGAACATGACCCGGCGCTTAGCCTGGATTCCATCAAACTGCGCCGCCTCAGTCCGATGAGCGCCGAGGTCGACGCCGAGTTGCAATGGTCACTGCACGGGAGGTCCGCGCCGTGAACTCGCGCCATCTCGCACTTGGCGGCGCATTGGCCGCGACGCTGGCCGTCACCGCATGGGTCGCGGCGCGGCACGACGACGATGCGGCGACGACGCCCACCGTCGCAGCGCTGCCCACCCGCAAGCCCGCCGCCTCGGCGCCGCAAGCTGCGAAACCGTCAGAACCTCGCCAATCCTGGGCCGAGGCCAGCTCAGCCCAGCTTGCCGCCTGGCAACCCCCACCACCACCGCCTCCGCCGCCACCTCCCCCCGCGCCGCCGCTCACCGCTGCCGCGCCGCCTCCACCGCCGACGACACCGCCCGTGCCCTATCAAATGATCGGTCGCGTCGTCGAAGGCGACGGCGTCAAGGCCGTCGAGGTCGCGTTGCTGGCAGGGCCCAACAAGGCGCTCAGCGTCAGGCGCGGCGACGTCATCGACGGCCAGTGGCGCGTCGAACAAGTGTCGGCCAGCGGCGTGAGCCTGACCTGGCTGCCGGCCAAGCTCCCACAGAACATCGTTTTCAAGCAGGTGCCATGAAGCAGCTCATCCTCCTCTTCAGCGTCGTGCTGTTGACGGCCTGCGCCAACCCCGCGTTGCGTCAGGCCGAAGACCTCGGCCGCACCAACCAGTGGCCCGCCGCGCTGCGCGTGCTGGACGACGCGCTCGCCAATGACCCTAACGACCCACAGCTGCGTGCCGCACAGGTGCGCGCCAGAGAGCAGGCTACGGCCCGCCTCATCCTGCAGATCGAGGCGTTGCGCGGCGCCGGCCGCTGGGACGAGGCGCAGGCCCTGCTGAGCCAACTCGCGCTGGCCGACGCCAGGCACCCGCGCCTGGCCGCGTTGAGTGTGGACATCGAGCGTGGCCGCCGCCACGAGGTCCAGCTCGCCACCGGCCGCACCGCGCTCAAAGAGGGCCGAGTGGAGCGCGCCGACGCGGTGGCGCGCGACATCCTGGCCGAGTCACCCCAGCATCCCGGCGCGCGGCTGTTGGCCAGCCAAGTCGCGCAGTCGCGGCCGCTGGACACTGCGGTCGGCGAGCTCGCCCCCAACTTCCAGAAACCCGTGACGCTGGAGTTCCGTGATGCGCCGCTGCGTCAGGTTTTCGAGGCGTTGTCGCGTTCCAGCGGCATCAACTTCGTCTTCGACAAGGACGTGCGCACCGATTCCCGAGTGACCGTCTTCCTGCGCGGCGTGACGCTCGACGAGGCCATGCGCGTCATCCTTGGTACCCAGCAGTTGGACCGAAAGCTGCTCAACGAGAGCTCCGTGCTCGTCTTTCCCAACACGGCCGCCAAGCAGCGCGAGCACCAGGAGCTCATCACCCGCACGCTATATCTGACCAACGCCGACGTGAAGCAGGTGCAGGCCATGGTGCGCACCATCGCCAAGGTGCGTGACATCCACATCGACGAGCGCCTGAACCTGCTCATCGTGCGCGACACGCCGGAGGTGGTGCGGCTGGTCGAGAAGCTCATCGCCTCGGTCGACCTGCCCGAGCCCGAGGTCATGCTGGAGGTGGAGGTGATGGAGCTGGCCACCGACCAGGTCGACGCACTTGGCCTGGACTGGCCCGACAAGGTGAACTTCGGCATTCCCGACGCCACCGGCCAGGTGTTGCTCAGCGCGCGCAACCAGTTCCGCGCCAGCGTTGCCAACCCGGCCATCGTGGCCAACCTGCGCGGCACCGCGGGCAACAACAACATCCTTGCCAACCCCAAGATCCGCGTGCGCAACCGCGACAAGGCCAAGGTGCACATCGGTCAGAAGCTGCCCGTGTTCACGACGACGACCAACTTCACCGGCTCCACGTCGGTGGCCGCGTCGGTCAGCTACCTGGACATCGGCCTGAAGCTCGACGTGGAACCCACCGTGCAGCTCGACAACGACGTCGTCATCAAGGTCGCCCTGGAGGTCAGCAACCTGATCCGGCAGGTCACCGGCCCCGGCGGCACGACGGCCTACGAGATCGGTACCCGCAACACCGCTACCGTGCTGCGCCTGGCCGACGGCGAGACCCAGGTGCTGGCCGGCCTCATCAACGACGAAGATCGCAAGGCCTCGTCGGGGCTTCCCGGCCTGTCGCGCATCCCGGTGCTGGGCCGCCTCTTCGGCACGCAGACCGACACGCGCAACAAGACCGAGGTGGTGTTGCTCATCACGCCGCGCGTCGTGCGCAACCTGGCCGTGCCGGACGCCTCACTGACGCGCCTGGCAAGCGGTACCGACGCCAGCCCGGGCGCGTTCAGCAGCCTGCTGCGGCGCGAGGCGAAGGTGGGTGTTGGGCCGAGCGGCAGCGTCGCGACGACGCCTGCCGCTGTGCAGGCAGCCCCGGCTGCGCCGACCGAGGCGGTGCTCAAGCTCGACGTGACGCCGCAGATCCCCGCCGGCGGCACGATCTCAGTCGCGCTGCGCAATGACAGCGGGCTGCAGATCAGGGGCGAGCTTGAGTTCGACGCCACCCGCCTCATGCCGGCCCAGCCGCAGCAGGGTGGTGCGGCGGGCCGCTACCCTATCGAGCTGCCGCCGCGCGGTGAGCGCGTCGTCGTGCTGCGCGCGCTGCCAGCGGCTGCGGGGCAGGTGCTCAACATCGGGCTGAGCGGGCTGTCAGCCAGCGGAGTCAATGGCGAATCGGCGCCGGTGCGCATCGACGGGACAGGCCTGTTGACGGTTGAGGCCGCGAAGTAGCCGCGATGCGAACCCGGGGCTTCACGCTCATCGAAATGCTGGTCGTGCTGGCTTTGCTGGGGGTGCTCGCCTCTGCGGCTCGGCCCTTGCTTGAGTTATCTGTGCAGCGCAGCCGCGAGCACGAGTTGCGCCAAGCGCTTCGCACACTGCGCGAGGCCATCGACGCCTACAAGCGCGCGGCGGAGTCGGGCAGCGTTGTGCAGAGCCCTGAAGACAGCGGCTACCCGCCGAAGCTGGAGGTACTGGTTGACGGGGTGGCCGACGCCAGGTCGCCCAATGGTCGCAAGCTCTACTTCCTGCGCCGCCTGCCGCGCGACCCCTTCGCGCCTGTCGACCAGCCCGCCGCCGAAACCTGGGGCCTGCGCGCCTACGACAGCCCGCCGGACGAGCCGCACGCCGGCAGGGATGTCTTCGATGTGTTCTCGCATTCGGAGAAGCGCGCACTCGACGGCTCGAAGGTGAAGGACTGGTGATGAAGTGCCGGATGTCATCGCCTCGACGGCAAGCCCACGGGCGCCTCGCTGAGCAGGAGCGAAGCGCCGAAGCAGCGGACCGGCGCTTGGCTCGTCGCGGTTTCACGCTCATCGAGCTCATCGTCGTCATGGCAATCGTGGCGCTGCTCGCGTCCATCGCCGCGCCGCGATACTTCAACTCGTTGCAGAAGGGCAAGGAGACGGCGATGCTGCAGTCGCTCACCGTCATGCGCGACGCCCTCGACCAGTACGCCGCTGACAAGGGGCGGTATCCCGACTCGCTGCGGGAACTGGCTGCGGCGCGCTACATCCGCGACGTGCCTGAGGACCCGCTGACCGGCAGCCGGGAGACATGGGTGGAGCTGCCGCCGCCGGACGACATGCAGGCCACGGGCCGGGTTTGGGACGTGCGCAGCGGTGCGGCCGGGAGCTCGGCCGACGGGCGGCTCTACGCCGACTGGTGATTTCGATGAAAGTCCAGCGCGGCTATACCTACGTTGCCGTCCTCTTCCTCGTCGCGCTGACGGCGGCCGGCCTTGCCGCGATGGGCCAGGCCTGGCGTACCGGCTCACAACGCGAGAAGGAACGCGAGTTGCTGTTCCGCGGCGGCGAGATCGCCGACGCTATCGAGGCCTATGCGCAGGCCACGCCCAGCCCACCTCGGCAGTACCCGAAGCGTCTGGAAGACCTGCTCGTCGATTCGCGCGGCTTGAAGCCCCGGCATCACCTGAGGCGACTCTACGTTGACCCCTTCACTGGCGCGGCGGACTGGGAACTCGTCCCCGAGCCCAGTCAGCCCGGGGCCTTCAGCGGAGTACGCAGCCTTTCGACGCAGGCACTGCTGCGCGAGTCAGCGCCCGATGGCACACCTGTGAAGGAAGCACGCGACTTGCTCTTCTCGGCGCAGGGAGCGCGAGCCAATCCCGCTGCGGCCTCGGTGCTGCTGGCAGCGTCTGCCGCTCCGCGCTGAATTCAAACTTGGACGGTCAAACTTTGGTCGGCGCCAACAACCGGAATTACCGACATGAATCTGGCCATCCACGAGGCCAAGGCGGCGCTCGTCGGGCTCCGCGCGGCTCATCAGTTGCAAAAGCTGCACCTCTTCGTGAGGGCACCCTCGCACTTCGCGCTGGCGCTGGGCAACCGCCTCAACAGCCTCGGCGCCCCACAGCTCTACGGCAGGGTCGACACCGCGTACGTGCCCACGGCGGTGCCGGAGTAGCGACCGGAACAGGGGCTACTGCAGGCCGGTCGGCCGCGCATTTGACCAAGGATGTCGCGGCTGAGCGGCTCCGCCCCCGAGCGTATGCCGTATGAGGCCGCAGACGAGACGCCATCACGAGCGCCCCATGTCGGCCGGAATCGATCACCTTACACAACCTGCCAGAGTTGCTAGTGGCCGCCAACAGGGTGGCAGCTATGGTGCCTGGCATGCCGTCCGGGTGTGGTTCGCTGACCGGGTGACGTCCTGGGAACGCACCTTATCAGGTGTAGTCCTTTAAGGTACGTAATGAGCCAATGCGGGCGGTTTGACGCCCGCAATGAGTACCAAGGCTTCCGCTCCCAACTTCGCCAAGGCGCTGCGCGCCGTGAGGTTGGAACGCGACCTCTCCCAGGAAGATTTCTACGAGGTTTCCGGGCGTACCTACATCAGCCGTCTTGAGAATGGCGGCGCTGATCCCACGCTGTCCAAGATTGTTCAGCTGGCTCAGGTTATGGGCACTCATCCGTTGACGCTGCTCACGCTGGCGTTCTGCGGCAAAGGGTCGCAGGCCGAGGTCGACCGCCTGCTCGCTGGCGTGAAGGAAGAGATTGCTTCTTTCGAAGACTTGCGCCTGGACCGGTGTGACCGCCGCAGGCCCGCGGGATGACTGCTCGGGCCGCGTCAGGTCCGGTCTGCGCTGCGTTTCTTGAAGAGCTGGTCCGGCTGCGCACTCAAGCCAGGCTCAGCCCGCTGGAACTGGCCGAACGCCTGGGCGTCACGGAGAGCGCTGTGACGCGCGGCGAAGCCGGCACCCGGCGCGTGGGCGTGCTGGAGTTGCAGCGCTGGGCCTTCGCCTGCGGCTCGACGCTCGAAGAGTTCGGCCGGCGCTTGGAAGCACGCAACCTTCAGTAGAAGTGCCGCAGGATCACCAACAAGCTGTACCTGCGCTGTGCTGAGCAGGCCGGGCTGGCGCGCATGCACTGAAACAGGTCCTTGCTGGCAGACAGCACCTGGGCGTACTGGATCTGGAGCGGATCCAAGTCGAGGTCGCTGCAGTCCTTGAGCGCGGCCACTGACGGGTAGCGGCCGAGCAACTCGGCCGACTCGTCACGCCAGTGTTGGGACAAGGTCGCGTCCGCCGACAGCTCTTCCAGCGCCTCCCGTCCCCAGATCAGGTTGCGCCTTTTCTCGTCCGGCGTCGTCATCGACGCCCCTGTCGTTTGGCGGGCTTGGCCGCCGGTACAGGCACGGCCGAGACCGGATCCATCGAGAGGCCAGCCTGCACGAGCTGGCTCAGCGCGCTGCGCGCGAGCCGGTGGGAAGGCTTGGCCCGAAGGCGCATGGCTTCGAGCAGCCGCAGGTCCGCATCCAGCTCGTTGAGGAACTCCAGGAACTCGACACCCAGGGCGGCAAGCCACTGCCGAAGCTCAATGATGTGGAGGGTCGTTTGGCCGGATTCGACGTAGCTGACCCAGCCCTGGCTACGACCAAGCAACTTGCAAAGGTCGGCTTGACGCAGCCGGCGGGACTCTCGCAGCTTGCGAAGCTTGTCAAGGAAGATCTTGTTGTGGCGGCTGTGCAGGGCTTTGGACATGGACGCGATGGTTCTCAGCCTCGCACCGTATCCGAGCCGGCGCCATATCAAGAATTTTGATATGGCTAGGTGGTCCGAACAATTGATCGAACTTCAACAATCAGACCGCCGAACTTCTTGCTGTTCGCGGCCGCCCACTCAATGTTCGTCTCTCAGCCTCAGTACGAGTTTCCATTTCCACCCGACCTTGAGCAGCCCGGCTCCCAGCACTGGCGCGTCGTCGAACTTACCTTGCACGCGCCCTGGTTCCTGCTGTCGGTGGAGATCTTTGACGCCGAGATCCGCGATTGCAGCATGACCCGCACCATATGCATCGCCTGGGACCATGACTTGGCCGACGTGCTACGCGGGCTCGAGCCGGATCGCGTCTTGGGGATCGTCTGCATGATGCCGGCCTGGGCATCTCCCACCGGCCAATGGTCGTCGCGCGAGGTCCGGGAGGTGTGGACGTGCACGTCGGACGCCGGGCAAAGCGTGCTGCTGTGCGACGCGGCCGGCCAGGAGTTCGACTGCGGCCCGGTGCCGGAGCACGTTGAGCCGATGAAGAAGGACTTGCTGCTGCGCGTCGCGCCGGCCAAGCCCCGGCGCCCCACATTCAGCCAGCGCAAAACGCCACCTTCAGGCAACCGCCGCAATCGCCGGGCCAGCACGCGCAAGGCCGAGGAATGAGCGTGCGATCGGCGTCAACCAAGCGTGTGCGAGCCGGGTGACTCGGCCTGCTCGGCCATCACCTCCGTCAATGAGAGAGACGCGCCGTATGGCGACGCGCAGCCGCGCATGGCGGTGCATTCCTGGCGGCTGGTCCGCACGCCCGCGGGGTCGCTGCACCTGGTGCCCCTCAGGGCGCGCCAACCGCAGCGGCCACCGAGATCAGACTCCAGTAGACGTTCGGTTGAAATTGCTTATGATTTACAACTGTGTGTTGTAAATAGATGGCATGCCAAGCCCATGCGCGAACTCAGAGCACTTGCGACCCTGTTGAAGGCGGCCGAACTCGGCAGCCTCACCAACGCCGCCGCAGACCAGGGCATCACGCCCCAGGCAGCGAGCAAGACGCTGGCGGAGCTAGAGCGGCAGCTAGGCGTGAAGCTGCTGGAGCGCACGACGCGGCGGCTGGCACTGACGCCCGAGGGCCAGGTGCTTGTTGACGCATCGCGGCCGGCGCTGGAGGCCATGAACGCCGCCCTGGACGCCGTACGCAGGGTCTCGCTGAAGCCGCTCACAGGGAACCTGACCATCGCTGCGCCACGGGTGGTGGTGGCGTCCGTCCTGGCACCGGTAGTCGAGGCCTTCGGTGCCATGCATCCCAAGCTCACCCTGCGCGTCAGGTCGGTCGACCAGGCCACCCCCGTGCTCCAGGGCGACGACGAGGTCTGCTTCAGCTTCGGGCCGGCGCTGGAAGCCGACGTCACCAGCACCGCATTGATGGAAGTGCTGGTGCTGTACTGCGCATCGCCGAGCTACCTGATCAAGCATGGCGTACCGTCGTCGGTGGATGCTCTGGTCGCCCGCCAGGCCGGCGCGCTGTCGCACGAGGTCCGGGAGGCCGTGGGCGGCACGCAGCGCACGCCGATGCTGTCAACCAACGACGATCAGTTTGAACTGCAGATCGCTCGCTCGGGGCGGATGGCCATGGAACTGATCTCCCTGCTGGCCATGCCGTGCATCGAGGACGGCACGCTAGTGCCGCTACCGTCTCTCGGCTTGAACGCGACGGAACTCTTCCTGTGCCGCCACAGCGACGAGGTGCTGCCGCAGGTCAGCGCCTTCGTCGAGTTCGCCCTCGACCGGCTGGAAGGCAGCCAGGCCTTTGCGCCGTCGAACTCACGCTTGGCTGCGCTGGAGCGCGCCGCCACACGCCGCCGGCGTTCGGCCCCGAAGGCGAACCGGCTGTTGGCAGTGAGCCCGGCGCCATGAGCGCCACCGTCGAGCAGTACGTCCTCGCAGCCGACCGGGATAACACGGTCAAGACCTATGCCGCTGCACTGCGTAACTTCGAGGAAGTCTGGAAAGGGCTGCTGCCGGCCACCGCCGACACGGTGGCGCGCTACCTCGCCGAGCACGCCGAGATCTACCGCCTCAGTACGCTGCGGCTTCACCTGGCCGCGCTGGCGCGGTGGCATGCCGACAATGGCTTTGCCGATCCAACGCGGTCGCCGCTTGTGCACAAGGTGCTGCGCGGCATCCGCGCCAAGCATGCGGTCCCCCAGAAGCGGGCGCGGCCGCTGCAGCTCGACGTGTTGGAGGGCGTGTCGGACTGGCTACTGAAGGCGCAGGCCTCAGCACGCAAGCATGCTCGCAGGACCGAGTTGTTGCGACGCAGCCGCGATCGAGCGCTGCTGCTGCTGGGCTTCTGGCGCGCCTTCCGGTCGGATGAGTTGGCCAACATGCGCATCGAGGAGGTCGAAGCTCAGCGCGGCAAAGGGCTGACCTGCCGTCCACGCAAGACCAAGACCACCGGCGAGGGCGAGGACCGCGCCTTCCACTGCCCGGCCCTGTCGCGACTGTGCCCGGTGGAAGCCTATCTCGACTGGATCGAGCTGAGCGACCTGAAGACCGGCCCGGTTTTCCCAGGCATCGATCGCTGGGGGCGCGTGTCCGGCAAGCACATGCTCAGCAAGGCTGTGCTGCCGCTGCTGCGCCGAATCCTGCACGAGGCTGGGGCCGAGGAGGCGGCCAGCTATTCCAGCCATTCGCTGCGACGCGGCTTCGCTAACTGGGCCAGCAGCAACGGCTGGGATCTGAAGGAGCTGATGGAGCACGTTGGTTGGCGCGACGTCAGCTCCGCGTTGCGCTACGTCGACGTGTCACAGGACTCCCTCAAGGAGAAATTCGAGCGCGGCCTGGCCGCCAGCGCGCCGCCGGCGCCCCAGTCGCCGCCACCGGCGCCGACGTTCGCCGAGGCTAAGGCTTCAGACCGCCAGGTTGCAACGATTCACCTGCGACTGCTGCTGACCAAGCCGGGCGGGTCCAGGCGCGGCACGGAGCGAGCTCAGAAGCAGATCGCGACAGCGCACTTGGCGAAGTTCGGCGTGCGCCAGATCGACCGTGACGGCAAAAGATTCGAACTCCAAGTGCCTTTTCATGACCGCGACAACCTGGACGACACGCTGCTGGAGCTTCTCGATGAGCTGTATCGCGTGGCGCTGGCCTGCGAATGCCTGCTCGAAGCCTCGCTGCACGAGCCCGCGACCGACAGTACGTGGGACTGAGGCCAAGGTCACCGTCCATGGGGTGGTCGCATGACCGCCGCCAGGGACACTGCCTATCCGTATTTCAAGCCTGAGATCTCGACGGTCGAGCTGGAGCGGAACTACACGCCGACGGAAGACGAGCTGAAGTTCGTGCAGGGCCTGGTGAGCGGCCCAGCGCCGCAGACTGCCATGATGGTTCACCTGAAGATGCTTCAGGTCATGGGGCAGCTCATGAAGCTGCCCGCGGTCCCGCAAGTCATCCGCGACCACATCGCGCGCTGTTTGACCTTTGCGCGGTCACCGACCTTGAAGGAGATGGCGCGCTTCGAGCGCGGCGGCAACCGGGCGACCAAGATCCGCAAGCTCCGGGAGTTCTTGAACATCCGGCCATTGCAAGAAAAGGGCTTCGCCTGGCTCAAGCACGTCGCCGAGGAGGCCGCCGAGATCCAACACTCGGTCGCAGACATCATCAACGTGATGCTGGAAGAACTGGTCCGGCATCGCTACGAACTACCGGCCTTCGAAACTCTCAAGCGGGCTGCGCTCGCCGCCCGCGAGAAAAGCAACGACCAGTACTTCAACGCCATCACGTCCCAGCTCGGTTCTGTGACCAAGGCCCAGATCGACCAGTTGATGAGGGTCGACGCTGGCGCGCAGACCAGCGCCTGGCACTCGCTGAAGCGCGAACCCAAGAAGCCGACCAATAAGGAAACGCGGATCTACCTGCAGCACGTCGAGATGCTAAAGGCGATTGTCGAGACGCTGCCCAAGCCGGACATCCCCATCCCCAAGCTCCGCCAGTTCAGGTACATGGCGCGGGCGTTGGACGCCTCGGAGATGGCCGAGCTGAAACCCCAGAAGCGCTATGCGCTGGCCGTGGTCTTCATCCGGTCGCAATATTCGAAGTCGCTCGACGACGCCGCGCTGCTTTTCATCAAGATGTTCGGCGGCCTGGAGAACTTGGCCCGCAACAAGCTGCTGATCCACCAGGAGGGTCGCGCCGAAAAGGTCGACAGCCTGATCGAGCAGCTGCTGAACGTCATGCAGGCGTACAAGATCGACGGCACATCGGACCAACGCGTCAACGCTATCGACAGCTCAATGACCTGGGAGGTCGACGACGTCATCAAGGAGTGTCTGGAGCACCTGGCCTATGCCGGGAAGAACTACCTGCCGTTCATGGCGGAGCCCTACAAGTTCATCCGTGCCCAACTGCTGAACTGCCTGCTGATTGCCGACCCGAAGTCCAGCAGCGACGACCGTGTCACCGACCGGCTGCTGTCGGCTCTGCGGCTCCTCAAGAACAGCAGAGCCGAGCGGGTGAAGTTGGAAGAGCTGCAGTTGGTCGAGAAGCGCGACTTCGCCTGGATGCCGCAGCAGTGGAAAAAGCTGGTGTTCTTGAAGGCGGCGGAGGCCGGCACGCCTGACGTGCTACACCGGCGCTTATTCGAGATCGCTGTCCTGCAGATGGTGCGGGACGAGCTGAAGTCCGGCGACTTGGTCGTGCGCTTCGGCGAGCAGTTCGACGACTACCGCGAGCAGCTGGTCGACGAGGAGACCTATGAGCGCGAGCTGCCCCGATATGCCGAAGTCACAGAGCTCGACACCGACCCGAAGGGTTTCTGCGAGGCACTGAGAAATGAGCTGCTCGCCGTGTCGTGGGAAGTGGACCTGGCCTGGCCGGAGAACGCCCATGCCGAGATCGTCGACGGCAGGCTGTCTCTGAAAAAGCCCGCGAAGATGGCCGCGCATCCTGACGCTTCGCAGCTGCAGGAGGAACTCGACAAGCGCCTGCGGCCTGTCGGCATCATCGACGTGCTGATGGCAGTCGAGAGCTGGCTGGATATGCACAAGATGTTCAGACCGCTGGCAGGCACCGAGAGCCGGCTGGAAAACCTGCGCGTGCGGGTCATCATGGTGCTGTTCTGCTATGGCTGCAATCTCGGGCCTGCGCAGCTGTCGCGCTCGATTCGCAGCCTCAGCGCAAAGCAACTGGCCTGGATCAACCTGAAGTACGTCACCGAGGACCTGCTGGACAAGGTCACCGCCAAGGTCATCAACAAATTCAGCGAATTCGAACTGCCGAGCTACTGGGGCACCGGCGAGCATGCGTCGGCCGACGGCACGCGGTTCAACCTCTATGAGCGCAACCTGCTCAGCGAATACCGCATCCGCTACGGTGCCTACGGCGGCATCCAGTACACACGCGTGTCCGACCGGTTCATCGCGTTGTTCAGCCACTTCATCAGCTGCGGCACCTACGAGGGCCTTTTCATCCTCGACCACTTGGACGTCGAAGAGTCCGACCAGGCCTCGATCCGGCCGAGCAAGCTACATGGCGACACCCACCAGCAGAGCTATGCCGCCTTCGCGATGTCCAAGCTGATCGGCGTCCAGCTGATGCCGCGCATCCGCGCCATCCACAACCTGGACTTCTTCAGGCCGACCAAGTCGGCCAAGTACGAGAACATCGATAGCCTCTTCAAGGGCACCATCGACTGGGACCTGATCGAAACCCACTTGCCGATGATGTTCAGGATCGGCGTGTCGATCAAGCTGGGCCGGTTGACGCCGTCGACCATCCTGCGCCGACTGGGCACACACAGCCGCAAGAACAAGCTGTACTTCGCGTTCCAGGAACTGGGCAAGGTCCTGCGCACGATCTTCCTGCTCAAGTACATCAGTGATGTTGACCTGCGCCGATTCATCAACGCTGAGACGAACAAGAGCGAGCAGTTCAACGACTTCCTGAAGCTCAGCTTCTTCGGCAACGGCGGTCTGATTGCCGAGAACGTGCGGCACGAGCAGCAGAAGGTCATGAAGTTCGGCCATCTGATGGCCAACATCCTTATCCTCTACAACGTGCACGACATGGAACGGGTCATCCGGGAGCTGAGGGACGAAGGCTTCCCGGTGTCGGCCGATGTGCTGAAACACCTCAACCCCTACCGGCTGGGGCACGTCAACCTGCTGGGAGACTACGCCGTCGACAGGCGCCGGCGTGTCGCCGATCTCATCGTCGAGCCGATCCTAAGGAAGAAGTCCAGCGGTGGCGGAGGGAAAGCGGCCACTGGCGCGGCATAGCTGGGCAGGTCGGGCGGCGTCTGGCGCATTGACCCGGCGTCGAGTGAATTCCTGATTTTCCTTATGCCGACAACGGCTTAAGCCATTTTTGGCGTGAAATCACATGAATCCCGGCCGACCCTCAGCATGGCGGGCGACGCCAGGCCGGTATCGCGTTGCTGGCGCACCAGCACGACATCCTCGTCGGCGCGCCACCGGGCGAGGGTGTCGTCGGCAGTTGGCGGAGAGGGCGAAGAGGGAGCAGAGGTCGTCATGGCGGCAGCTCAAGGGATTGAGCCAACCATTCTGCGCAAACGCGCAGAATGTCGCTGTCCCCTGGGTTCAGGCGGCCAGACGCATCGGCTCGCTAACGGCGCGGCGATGCGGTGCGGTCAGCCGCAGCTCGTCCAGCACCGGACCCTGCCAGGGCAGCAGATAGACCAGCGTTGCAAGCGTTGCACGCCGCCGCGACGACAGCAGCGGACGGCCGCGGTCGTCCAGCAGCAGCACGTTGGAGCGCACGTTGAGCGGGTCGGCCTGGCAGACCGTGCCTTCGTCCATTTGGACCCAGTCCCACTCCACCCAGGCGCTGACGTCGGCGTAGCAGCGCTCCCAGCGCGTCATGCCGCCCACGGAGCGCTCGCCCGAGGTCGAGCGGACCACCCGGGTCTTGGCGTGACGGACATCCTGGGCTGCGCTGGACAACGCGGCCACGGGCCAGCAAACACTGCCTTCGGGCAGCTGGATCAGGGATGACATGGGGAGTACCTCGCGGTCGTGTGGTTCGAACGGGAAGTCAGTCTCTGGTCACCGGGGTGCCTGAACAAGCTGGCAGACTTGGCAGGTATGGGCGTTCCTGAAATGAACTATCAGCAGCTGATCGACGTGGGTCTGAGCGAAGACTTTGAGAGCTTCGAGAAGCGACTTGTGGCGACTGCCGATGCAATGGGTTTCCCGATCATCTCGGGCATGCTGATGCGCGGCGTCCTCAAGGACAGCGCCCGGCAGATCACTACCTATGGCAATACGCCCGCAAGCTATTTGGAGGCTGCCACGGATAGAGATGACGCTCTAAGAGACCCCGTGGTCGAGCATCTGATGACGAAAACCGTCCCGGTCATCTACGACCAGGAGACCTACGTCCGGGCGAATGTCGGCGAACTCTGGGAGATCCAAGCGCCGTACGGCTACAAAACAGGGATCGCCGTCAAATTGCATCTACCGGGGGACAAACATTTCGTGCTTGGCGTCGACCGTAATGAAGCCCTTCCCGCCGCAAGTGCAGAGCTCATGCAGATGGTCGCCGGCCTCCAGCTTCTGGCCACACATGCCCTTACGGCGGCCGACCGTCTATTGAGCCCAAAGCTCAAGACGGGCGATCTGCCCAAGCTCACAAAGCGCGAACTGGACGTACTCAGCTGGACGGCCCAGGGTAAGACTGCGTGGGAAGTCAGCGTCATCCTGGGGATGAGCGAAAAGACGGTGAACTTCCATCTCGGCAACGCCATGCGCAAGCTAGAAGTGAGCTCCAAGCACCAAGCCGTGCTCAAGTGCGTGGCTGCGGGCATCCTGTGATGCATGCAACCTAGCAGACTTGCCAGGTTTCTAGGGGGGCAAAAACAGAGACAGTCCAGGCAAGCGATTCCCGCCTCGTCCTGTTGGAGCCACAAATGAGCCTTATCGACCTCGTCTTCGAAATCCTCGGCGTTCCCCGTTTCGGTAGCTGACCCAGTGCTGCTTGGTCGAGATGCGAGCCACGCCGAATCGTGAAGATGCCAAGCTCCCTGGTCCGAGATCCACATTTGCCGCAACTTGGATACCGCTGCACTCGGCCGGATTCCCCATGCCCACCAGCCTAGGCACCGTGACCATCTCCCCCGAAACCTATGCCCGGCTGTTGAGCCTCGCCGACCAGGCGCCCCTTGACTGCCTTCCATTGACTTCGCGTACCTTGGACCGAGCAAAGACGCTGGGCTACAACCAGATTGGCCAGATCCGATGCACGCCCACTGACCGACTTGTCGGCGACCTGGGCGAAGAACGCGCCGAAGAGCTCCACCGCGCGCTGTATGACTTCGGCATGCGGCAGATGGGCACCGCCGACTGACGGCCCGGTCCAACTGCATCGTGCAGGAGTCCTTCATGCGAAACCCAGACGCCTTGGCGGCCTGGGTTTTTTTCATGCATGGGCATGCGAGCATGCGGGTCCATGCAAAAAGACCGTGACATCCCCCTGGCCGCCTGGCCGCGCCGCGCCGCGCTAGAGCACTTCCGCAACATGGCCCAGCCGGCCTTCAGCGTCACCGTGCCGGTGGACGTGACCTGCCTGCGCGAGCGCGCTGCCCGTCATGACGCGACGCCATGGCTCGCCTACCACCATGCGGCGCTCGAAGCCGCCAACAGCGTCGATGGCATGCGCCAGTCCATGTTGGCCGACGGCAGCGGCGTGCGCGAGTTCGCCGCCATCCACGCCAGCACGACCGTGCTGCGTGACGACGGCAGCTTCGGTTTCGTGACCCTGCCGCAGGAGCACTCCCTGGCGGCGTTTGCGGCGCGCGCCAAGCCGAATGTGGAGCGCGTGCGCCGGGCCAGCGGTGACCTCTTCGCCGCCGACGAACCCGGCGACGTGCGCGAGGAGACGCTGGTGCACATGACCGCGCTGCCCTGGCTGGCTTTCGCCGCCTTCACCCATGCACGCGGCGTGGGCGATGACCGCCCCAAGGTCGCCTTCGGGCGGTTCAGGGAGGAGGGCAGCCGACTGCTGATGCCGGTGGCTGTGGACGTGCACCATGCGCTGTGCGATGGCGTGCACGTGGGCCGCTTCTTTGAGAGATTCCAGGCCAACCTCGACGCTATCTAGCCGCTGCGGTCGAAACCTCGACGGCTCATCCGTCGAGTGAGACTGGATAGCGACTGAAAGGAAACCAGATGCCCAGCGAAGACAAAGTCAAAGGCCCGGCCTCCTACTTCCCATCCATCGAGAAGAAGTACGGCCAGCCCATCGCGCATTGGGAGCAAGTCATCGCCCAGGCAGGCCCGCTCAAGCACATGGAGCTGGTCAACAAGCTCAAGGCCGAGCACGCCATGGGCCACGGCCACGCCAACGCGCTGGTGGCCTACTTCCTGGCGAAAAAGTAGCTCAGCCGTCGATGGTCACGATGACCGGCGCGTGGTCGCTGGGCCGTTCGTTCTTGCGCGGCAGCTTGTCGATCTCGCAGGCCGTCACGCGGCCTTTCAGCGCCTCGCTGACGAGGATGTGGTCGATGCGCAGCCCCTGGTTCTTGCGAAAGGCCAGGTTGCGGTAGTCCCACCAGCTCCAGCTCTTGGGCGGCTGCTCGAAGAGACGGAAGGCGTCGGTCAGGCCCAGCGCGACAAGCTGGCGAAAGTGCTCGCGCTCCTCGGGCGTGCAGTGGATCTGGCCGGCCCAGGCGACGGGGTCGTAGACGTCGCGGTCTTCGGGGGCGATGTTGAAGTCGCCCATCAGCACGAGCTCCTCGTGCTGCTTCATCTCCTGCGCCAGCCAGCCGCGCAGGCTGTTCAGCCAGTTCATCTTGTAGGTGAACTTGTCGCTGTCCGGCGCCTGGCCGTTGGGGAAGTAGCCGCCGATGACGCGCACACCGCCCACCGTTCCGGCAATCACGCGCGCCTGCTCGTCGGCAAACCCGGTGATGTTCTTGCAGACGTCGTCCGCTCGCTCGCGGCTGATCAGCGCCACGCCGTTGTAGGTCTTCTGCCCGAACCACTGCACCTGCCAGCCGGCCTCACCGATCTCCATCGTCGGGAACTTGTCGTCGGTGAGCTTGGTCTCCTGCAGCACCAGCGCGTCGACGGGGTGGGCGGCCAGCCAGTCCAGCACCTGCGGCAGGCGAACGGCGAGGGAGTTGACGTTCCAGGTGGCGAACTTCTTCATGGCGGCGATGTCAGAGCAGGTGGTTCGGCCGGCATTGTGACCGGCGCGATCCGCTGCACGACATGGGCCAGCAGCTTCTGCAGCCGCCCGAGGCGGCGCAGGTCGCGGTGATAACCGACATAGACGTCGCGGCTGGGCGGCGCGTCGCTGTAGTCTGCACGCCTCAGGCCGGCGTGCGCGTCGCCGAGGCGGCGCGGCAGCACCGTCCAGCCGCAGCCCGCAGCGCACATCGCGGCCTGCACCTCGCGGTTGTTGCTGCGCATGGCCACCCGGGCACGCGGCAGCACGCGCGCCAGCCACTGCACGTCGGGCATGTCGGCAAAGGCCGTGTCCATGGTGATGAGGGACAGCCCATCGCCGTCGCCCCAGGTGGGCTCGGGCTGGCCGGGCGCGCCGTAGAGCGCGTAATCCAGCGTCATCAAGCGCCGCTGCACCACCTCCGCGCCTTCGAACGGGCGGATGCGGAACACCAGGTCGGCTTCGCGGCGCGCCAGGCTGAACAGGCGCGAATCGGTGAGCAGCTCGATGCAGACGCCCGCATGGCGCTGGCGGAACTCGGCAAACACCGGGGCCAGCACATGCAGGCCGAACCAATCCGACGAGGACACGCGAATCAGCCCCTGCGGCTCGTCACCCTGGCCGGCCAAGCGCCGCGCGAAACCCAGGGCCTCCTCTTCCATGCGCTCGGCGTGGCCCAGCACCTCCTCGCCAAGGTCCGTCAGCACGAAGCCAGCCGCGCCGCGCTGGAACAGCGGCGCACCCAGTGCTGCCTCGAAGGCCGTGAGCCGCCGGCCCATGGTGGGCTGTGACTGCCCGAGCGCGCGTGCCGCCCCACCCAGGGAGCCGGCCCGCGCAACGGCCAGAAAGACTTTGATGTCGTCCCAATCCATGGCGTTGATCATACGAACGTGCATGACCATCTTGCGATGTTGTTTGTTTCCATTCTGTATTGCATGGGCAAAACTGATTCCATAGCAACCCACCAGAGTTCCAACATGAGCGCATCCACCTCAACGATTCCATCAACCATGCGCGCCCTGCGCGTCGAGCAGCCCGGCGGCGACTTCATCGCCGTGGACCTCCCCATCCCCGAGCCGGGCGCTGGCCAGGTGCTGGTGCGCATCCATGCCAGCGGCGTGAACCCGCTGGACACCAAGATCCGCGCCGGCCAGGCTGCCCATGCACGGCAGCCCTTGCCGGCGGTGATCGGGATGGACCTTGCCGGCATCGTCGAGCAGGTCGGCCCGGGCGTCACGGGCTGGCGGCCGGGCGACGCGGTCTACGGCATGGCCGGTGGCATCGCCGGGCTGCAGGGCTCGCTGGCGCAGTACATCGCCGTCGATGCCAGGCTGCTGGCCCGCAAGCCCGAGCGCCTGTCGATGCGCGAGGCCGCCGCCCTGCCGCTGGCCGTCATCACGGCCTGGGAGGGGGTGATCTCGGTTTAGGTGCACAGACTGGGGTTAATGGATGCGGGTATTCCCGTAATTGTTTCCCGTCTCGGGCGTGACAAACGCGTTCGGTAGTCTCCTGCGCCAGGCCTGACAACGCCCGGGCCGTGAGGAGACGAGGTTGCCCAGTTTTCACTTGCGGTTCGTCGGCCGGGATGTTCTTCCCAAGACCCTGTCTGCGCGCGACGTTGAAGAGTCATTTGGCCTGAGCGGTGACGACCTCCTCGAACTCAAAAACGGGTTCCGGGGCAACGCCCGCATCGGCGCCGCCTACCAGCTGGTGGTGCTTCGAGCCACAGGCCGCTCCCCTGATGCGCTGACCGGCATCCCGAAGGCGCTTCTCGCCTACATGACCTCAGCCATGGGCATGCGGGCGACGGACATCGCCTCACTCGCTTCCTTGTACAAGGACGCTCACACCAGCGGTCAGCACAAGGAATGGGCGAGAACTCGCGCTGGCTTCACGCTCGTCGACGACGACGTCAAGGCCACCCTGCTCGACTCGCTGCACCGACTGTCGGCCACCGCCATCTCAGTCGACGACCTGGTCAGGCAAGGCGAGATGTGGCTCTACGAGAAGCGGCGAGTCTTGCCCAGCGACCGCGTGATCCGAGACCTCGCGCGCGAGGCCTTCGCAGCCCATGAAGCCGCAGCGATCCAGGCGCTGCTGACCGGCGTGCCGGCCGCCAACCGCGGCGCTGCGATACGCGAGCTGTTTACCAAGCGACCCGGCCCCGGCAGCGTCACCATCCTCGAATGGCTGCGCACCCCGCCTGGCAAGCACGGCCGCGCCACTCTCAAAGAGATCATCGAGAAGATCCAGTGCGTCAAGAAATGGGACACCGAACAGTGGAAGCTCGACGGTGTGCCACTGGCCCGGCTGCGGGCATATAGCCAGGAGGTGGTCGCTCGCGCGCCGTCCGATACCAAGCGCCTCAGTGAACAGCAACAGGCCTTGCAGCTGTGCGCTTTCATCTACGTCACGCTGCTCGACCTGAACGACATGGCCACCGATGTCGGTGGCCGCTGCGCCGTCGACCTCAATCGCAAGGCCTCCGGCCGAGTGATGCAAAAGCAAGCCGGCACGGCCGTCGACCTTCGTGCCGAACGTGTGAAGGTCAAGTCCATCCTCTACGACGGCCAGCTCAAGGACAAGGAGATCGTCGCCGCCCTGCGGGAGTTGATGCCGAAGGATGAGCCGGATTTCTCCGGCACACGGGCGTCGCTGATCCGCGAATCCCTCGTGAACGACGATGCGCCGCGCGTCACCGCGCTGTTGAACTCGCTGTCCATCCTGGACATCCGCGGCGCCGACGACGAGAAGGCGATGCAGCAGCTTCAAATGCTGAAGTCTCTCAACGAGCGCGGCGCTACCACCCTGCCCGACGACTTCGACCTGTCGATGGCCGATCCTTCGTGGCACAACCTGCTGGCGGACCCCGATCGCAAGAAGGCATTGGCCGCCCTCAGGGCATGCGCGATGAATTCCATCCGCAAAGGCGTCAACGCCGGCAAGCTCTGGATCGCCCATAGCACCAAGCACCAGAGCAAGGAGCAGCAACTGATCCCGCCCAAGGAATGGGAAGAAAACTCCAAATCCCTGATCCGAGCGCTGAGCTTGACCGACGACCCGGACAAGTACCTGGAGCGCGTTCTCTCCCGCCTGAACGAATGCATCAAGCAGCTTGGCGAGTCGATCAGGAATGGCATCGTCACCGTCGACAACAAGGGCGAGATGCATATCGACCCCATCCAGGCGCTGGAGGTCGAGCCGTAGGTCACGCGGACGCGTGACACCATGTTCCAGCAAATTGGCAACCAGCAGTTCGCCGAAATGCTTGTCGAGGTCGACGCAAAAACCGGGTTGAGCGAGGTCCTGTTGGGCCGCCGGGCAAAGACCTTGGACGAACTCAAGGCGCTGTACGGCGCGTTGTTCGCACATGGCACCGAGAACACTGCCAAGGGAGTGTGCGCCATGATCCCGGGCCTGCAGGTGCCCCAGATCACGGCGGCCATGCGGGCGATGGAAGCCCGAGGCCGGCTGCGCGATGGCAACAACGTCGTCGTCGAGTTCCAGCAGTCCTTCCCCATCGCTTCGCTGTGGGGCAGCGGCGAGAAGGCCTCAGCGGATGCGATGACCTTGGATACGTCGCGCCACCTGCACAGCGCACGGGTCGAGCATCGGCGCAAGACCCACGGCATCGGCATCTACGTCCACATGAGCGACACGTGGAGCCTCTTCTACGACCAGCCCATCGTCCTCAACGATCGCCAGGCCGGCAGCGCCGTGCACGGTGCCGAGGCGTACAACGTCTCCCGCCGCGAGGATCAGATCCGTCTCCAGCTGCTGGCAGTGGACACCCACGGCTACACCAACGCAGCGATGGCGGTCTCCAAGCTACTTGGCTTTGACCTGTGCGTGCGGTTGCAGCGCTTGTCCGAGCGCAAGATCTATCTGCCTTGGGGCACCCAGGTGCCCGAGGACCTGGAGCGGCTGAACGTCGGCAAGGTGTCGTTGAAGAAGATCCGGGAGGGTTGGGACGGACTGCTGCGGCTGATCGCCTCCATCCGCCAAGGCAAGCTGACCGCCCGGGAGGCGCTCTCGCGGCTCGGCAGCGCGGCCAAAGGCGACCCGGTGCATGCGGCCGCCGACGAGCTCGGCAAACTGCTGCGCACCATCTTCCTGTGCGACTACTTCACCAACCCGGAGTTTCGGCGGGAGATGCATGCGTTGCTGAACCGTGGCGAGTCGGTTCACTTCCTGGCGCGCGCCGTATACCACGGGCGCATCGGTGTCACGCGCGCCCGCCGCAGCGATGAGCTGATGGCCATCTCCGGCGCGCACACGCTGCTCACCAACGTCGTGATCGCCTGGAACACCATGAAGATGCAGGAGGTGGTCGACACATGGCGTGCAAGGAAGCAGCCTACCGAGGACGCCTGGATCCGCCGCATGGGTCCGGTGCATTTCGAACACATCAACTTTCGCGGGATCATCTCGTTCAACTTCGACCCCTTTGCGGACGCGCTGTTGGCCAAGGAGTCGAAGAGGCGCGCCCGCGCCGCTGCCTAAGGGCGCCTCTGCGGTCAGCCAAGGCCTTTGTCGAGATCAGTCCCAGGTCGTGTCGGTCGCAGGCTCGTGCAGCGACGCCTCGAGGAGGCAGTTGCAGCTGCTGGCGGTGCGGAACAGCTCGTCCAGCAGCTCCAACATGGTGTTGTCCAGGGCACCGCGGTCACGGAAAGGCACTCGAAGCACAAAACGTCTGCCATCCCGGTCGATCTGCCGCACGCCGTACTTCTTGAGGTGCACTGCTTCGATCTGCTGCTGCACGCGCTCCGTGCCGTTGCGCGAGCCGCCAGGCTTGGTCAGGAGCATCCCCAGGTGAACGACGGCGACCTGTTCGGACGGCGCAGGCTCTGTGGGCGCCGGTGCTGTTGTGACTGCAGCCGCAGGCGCGGACTTCGCGAGGCCCTGTTCGAACTTCGCCTTGAACTTGTCCTGGGACGCGTCGATGTAGCGCATGGCGGTGCCAACGTCACGCCAGCCCACGTGCTCCATCAGTTCCTTCACATCCCAGCCGCTGGACGTCGCCCAGTTCGCGAAGCCACGCCGCATCGAGTGACTCGAGTAGGCGCTGGCCGCATCAACGCCGGCGTCTTGCAGGATCCGGCGCAGCAGCGGAATCACGGCTTGAGGTTGCATCGCGCTGTCGGAGACGTTGCCCCACATGTCGATGGCGGGGAACGCCGGGCCTGACTTCAGTCCACTGGCTTGGATCCAGTCGACGTACGCATCAACCGGGCAAAGCCGTGACAAAGCTGGGCACGTGAACTCGCGGTCTTCCCCTTCCGCTACCGTCTTGGTGCGCCGGGGACGCCAGGTCCAGCGGACACCGCGCCTTGCCTGCACCTCCTCGATGCGCATGCTGGTGAGTTCGTCGGCGCGAAATGCGCGCCAGAAGCCGAGCAGCAACAGCGAACGGTCGCGCGCGCGGCGCAGCACCTCGGTCTTGCGGCCGAGTTCGCCGGCCGTCGCCTGGGACGCCAACAGCCAGTCTGACACCTGCTCCAGGATCTTTAGCTCCAGGGGCTTGGCTCGTTTCTGGGGCATGGCGTGCTTGACCCGGACCCCCTTGAAGACCCGCTGGACCAGCGCAGATCGCGTCGGATCGGGGAAGCCGTGGTCGGCGTGCCACCGGGACAACGCGGCCAGGCGCTGGCGCAGCGTGCTGATGCTCAGCGTCGTGGCGTGTTCTGCCAGGTAACGGGCGACGCTGTCGCTGGTGGCCGGCAGCAGGCCTTTCCAGGTCGTCTCGAAATGCTTGAGGGCATTGGCATAGCTGCGGACCGTGTTCTCTCGGTCCGCAGCAAGGACATAGTCCTCGATTGCGTCAGGGCCAGTTGACTTCAGAAGATGGACCGCTAGATGCTCGCACGGAAAAAGTTTAGGGCTCCGCCACAACACCTGCAAGTCGTCACGGTCCTCGTGCGTAGTTGTCTGCGGCCCTTTCATCTGCCAGGCTGATCGCTAAACTTGCGACGTGCGACGCGTCATCGTCTATCTGCTGCTGATCGTGCTGCCGCTGCAATTTACCTGGGTCGCGGCATCGGGTTATTGCGCCCACGAGACGGGCGTCGCAGCCGAGCACTTTGGCCATCACGACCACAAGCACTCGGGCACAGCGCATGCAACAGAGCAGTCCAAGGCTGGGAGCATGACCCATGCCGATTGCGACATGTGCCATTTCGGCTTCAGCTTGCCAAGCTTGGGGGTTCTCGCGACCCTCGAAGCTCCACTGACTCAGTTCAGGAGCTTTGAGCCGCTGGAGCCCCCGTCGCACATCCCTGCGCTGCCAGAAAGACCGGCCAGAGAGTGCGCCGCCTGACCGGAAAAGACGCGCACGCCCTCGCTTGACCTGGCCGACACCTTGCCGGACATGAGGCCGGTCCCTGCTACCGGATGTTTTGTGTGGAGCGACTGCGCATGCGGTGCTCTGGGCTCTCTCGCACCGGTCTTAGCGGCAACCATGGATGACGCGGTCGGCGCATGCTTTGGTGGGCGGGATGCGGACTGCCAAACCGCCGCGGCATGCCCAACTGTTGGGACCCTCAAGCGATACCGGCACGGCGAACGATCGTCGGACGAGCGCTGCGTACTCTGCTTGGAGGCGGTCCACGGGAAATATTGGATAGCGCGGCGCTGCCGCACCATCAAGGAGCTTCAAATGGGAATCTTGGAACGCTTGTTGCACAGTGTGGTGAATCGCCACGACGGCGAAAGCAACCATGGCGATTCGCGCTCGCACGGTAAGTTCGTGTTGAGCGTAGACAGGCGCACGGCGATGGTGAGCCTCGCAGCCTTGAGCGGGGTGCAGCTTACCGGCTGCGCTGAACCACCTCGTAAGGCGGCTGATGGCCGGTATTGTTATCACGCCAAGACGCATTCTGGGTCGCGGCCTACCTGCACGCCCGGGGCCGTGCCGGATTTGACGGCAGACGCACAGGCCAAGCAGTTTGTGCCGGTGCCGGACAAGCTGGTGGTCTACGTGGTGCGCAACCGCTGGGGAGACGCGGTGAACGTGGTGAACCTGGCCTTTGACGGCGGGTCCCTGGTGTCCACCACGCCCGCCTCGCTGGTCAGGTTCGTCTTGACGCCTGGGACGCACCGCCTTGCCTTTGAGTGGAAGAAGGGCCGGGGCGACCTTGAATTTCGCGGGGAGGCAGGCCAGGTGCTGTTCGTTGACCTGGTGGGCAGCCTCTGGTTCTGGGGCGAGTCGTACCGGATGGAGATCGGCGGGCCGGCCCTTCGGGACAAGGCATTGAAGAGTCGGCTGGTGGCCGACGTCAATCCGGGTGAAACGAAATGAGGGACCTGAGCCGCCAGGACAGCAGGACGGAACACATTGAGCCTGACCTTCCCCCCGAATCTGCGGCCGCGCATCTCGAAGCCCTCAGCAAGGGCATCGGTGACGTGGACGTCATCGTGCAGGGCCTGCTATCCAAGATTCCACCGAACAAGCCCTGGCAGCGCCTACTCCGCTCTCATCTGCACAAGGCTGATCGACACGTCGAGATACTGAGGCTGGCGATCTCTCTCGAGCGCGACGCGACCGAAATCCGGGAAGCGGCTCGCCAGCTCAAGCAGGTGCTCGAAGTGGCCAGCGTGCAGACTGCAGCGGGCAGAGCCGACGGTTGGACCCGGACCGCGCTGATGGTGGCCCACCGCAACGCTTCGCTCGTGAGCGTGCTGCTCTCACCGTGAACTTGCCGATGGGGACGTAGCCCATCAACGCGGCGCCGCCGGCTGTTCCGGGGTAGATGACAGATTTGTAATGGGACAGGCACGCCTCTCGTCAGTGTCGAATCTCTAAAGTTCCTTCCATGGTGAACGTCTCAGGTGGCTCCCCCGAGCGACCCGTCCGCCGAAGAAGGAATCCTCATGAACCGCACCTCTTCTGCCTCCGCCCTGATCGCCGGCCTCTTGTTGGTCGTCGGTGCTGCCCAGGCCACCACCGGCGGCAACCAAGTGATGATCAACGGCAAGTCCGTGCACGGCGAAACGGTCGCTGCCACGCCGAACGCCCGTGTCGTCAATGTCGATGCTGGCAAGGCCATCAACGTTAACTGCGGTGACGTGGTGACTTTTCAAAGCGCTGCCAAGAGCTTCACCTGGAAGTTCAACTCCGCCACCCACCGCGCCCTCGATGTGCGCGACATCGCACCGGCTGGTTTCAGCGACAAGAAGCTGACGGTCTACGTGTCCAGGAACGAGGGCGAAGGCGCCTGATGTCGGCTGCCTCCGATCCGCGGTCGGGACCGGGCTGCGGATCGCGCAGACACCTTCCGGTAAGGCAGAGCAAACGCGCCTTGCGAACGATTTCACCGAATCGGAAATCTCCGATTCACCCTCCATTCACAGATTCAAGACACAATCCGGTCCATGCGTCGCTGGCTGACCATCCTCCTGCTGTTTGTGCTGCCCGTCCAGTTCGCCTGGTCGGCAGCGGCAGCCTATTGCCAGCACGAACAGGTACCGGCCAAGACGCACATCGGGCATCACGTCCATGAGCATGAGGCCGCCGAAGACGCTGGATCCAAGGCATCCGGCAAGCATCTCGGCGACAAGTCGGCGTCCAAGAGCATCAAGCTTGTGGGCGACAACGACTGTGGGTACTGCCACCTGAGTTTGGCGAAGCCACTGGTGTCCGTCGCGATGACGTTCGACGCCCGAGCCGCCTTCATCGTGGACACCGCGTCCAACCAGGCCTTCCGT
>Ga0187843_10000244_pt1 | contig 43428 bp, 43 predicted proteins | sample SpaLakP09_SKY_43_FD_134516 | JGI IMG/M metagenome (GOLD analysis project Ga0187843, IMG submission 134516) | Oligotrophic lake water microbial communities from Sparkling Lake, Wisconsin, USA - SP09_SKY_43 | ecosystem: Environmental > Aquatic > Freshwater > Lake | place: USA: Sparkling Lake... | reverse complement strand
TTAGGAATGGTCATCTTCAAAGACCCAGTATCTTTAGCTCGCGTTACCGCAATCGCATTCATCATTGCCGGAGTTATTCTCTTAAACTTCTCAAGCTCTAACCACTAACGAATTGGATTTGTTTTAGTTTGTAGTTGTTTGAGGGCAAAAGTGAGGGCAAGTGCCTATTTTTAGGCGTAAATGGAATGTGTCCGGCTTATAGGGCGACTCTTCTTTATATTCAAGATAACTGCAAGTAACTAAGTATTTATGACATAATTAAGCTGCACTTCGGGTTTGGTAGTAATCGGGACTTGGTTAATCGCCGAGTCCCTTTTGCTTTCTTACACAATTCTTATCCACACGTTCGCTAGAAATCGAATTTTAGAAGTAGGCAAAGTCTTAACTTCGCTCCCGTGTTGGGGGCGTGTTGTAATTGGCAGCAATCGTGTTTACCAAACCCGAAGTGCGGGTTCAAACCCCGTCGCCTCCACCACAGTCTTAGTTAGCGCAATTCGATCTATTGGTAATGGTCAAAAGAATTGCAGTAGCTGTGCATGGGAGAGCCTCGAGAAATCGGGGCTCTTTCCAATTTCCTCTCCTTCTGGGCGAATCTCCTTAATTAATTGAACGCTTTGCACCTAGATACCAGGTCACACCAGCGACGACATGCATTGACGCTAAAGCCATTGCAGTCTTTGAATCATCTGATGCCGCAAATGGAGCTGCGGCGGTAACTATGCCGAAAACGAGACCAATAACTGGTGATTTAGCGAGAAAACCTTGAGATTTCTTTCCAATACGAGAAGCAATAAGAGCTGCAACAACTAGCCCAAACAAAGTGGAAGCTAGGACCATAGGTAATGCAATTTTCTGAGCCCCACTTTGGTTTACGATCATTGTCGCATCCGAGCCCTTTGCGATGAGGTAAATAATCGAGTTTATGATTGCAGCAATTGATGCATAAACTGCAAATTTACGAACGTTGAGTGACTGTGTCATGAGTGTTCTCCTTTTTGTTGAGTGGATGGTGTTCTTTCATGTGTTTGGAAATTGCCTCGGATATTTCGATTAAAGTCTTCATCTGTGCCTGGGTTAAGACATCGCTAAAGCAATGGTTAATCTCCCTGGACTGTAGAGGAATTGCTGAATCTGCGATTTTTCTTCCTCTAGCAGTAATGGAGACATCGAAACAGCGAGAGTCATCAAGATTCTTAGTTTTTTTAATTAGACCCGCATCCTCCATTCGTGAAACTTGATGGGACATGCGACTAATTTCCCATCCAAGTACGCGAGCGAGCCGATTCAGGTTCATATGTGGGACCGTTGATTCAGAGAGCGCCACGAGCACTACGTATTCGGCTCCTGAAATGCCAGAGTGATTAGTGATCTGCCGGCCAAGGTGCGGAAGGAGACTTGTCCCGATTTTATGGAAGGCACGCCACGCCTTGGAATCGAGCTCCTTCATTCCCCTTTGTGCCACAGATAAATTAAATCAGAAATAGTTGATATGTCAAGTAATTACCCTTAATCTTATTAATGCTGAATCTATAGATAGCTTTGAAATTCCAACAAAAAAGCAGAATTTGAATTCAGTGTTACCTTGAAGACTGAATTAATTGCAAAATTGGATAAATTCTTTGGTCAACTCCACCAGGAAAAGTTAATCGACGAACAACATAGGCAAACACAATCCTAGTCTCAGGATCGGCAAAAACAATTGATCCTCCTGCTCCGTCATGTCCAAATGCTGATGCTGAACCAAATGGTGTGGATTTAGTTGGCTTCATAAAGACGAGCCCGTGGCGACGATCTGGGATTAGTTGGGCGACATCAAAGCCATGTACATGAGTATTTGCGAATTCATAAATGGTTTTTGAACTTACACCAGATGAAAATTCTCCAAACCCAGTTGCCCAGTTGAAGACAGCAGCGAGTCCGCGAGCACTCGCTACGCCCCCAAAAGCTGGCCCGCCAAACGCAAGTCTTTCGGGGGTATATATCAAAGTGTCAATTCCCCCAGCTCGCCGCATCGCATTTGCAAATTGCCACCAAGCTTTTTCCGAAAGGGAATTCTTCGCCGGGAGCGGTAACTCTCGGTTTGCAGGGAGTGGTTGTAGAAACTTGTGCTGAATATTTAAAGGAAGGCCAAGGTAGGCATCTACATTTAATTTACTTCGAATTTCCCGCTCATAATAAATCTGAACAGACATCCCAGTTATTCTAAATATCAACTCACTAATTAAAATTCCGATAGTTGTAGCATGATAACCAAAGGCACTGCCTGGTTCCCATAATGGAGCTGTATTAGCTAACATCGCGGCCGCCTCATGATCAGTATGAAGCTGCTCAATCGTTAATCCAGCTTCAGTTTCAACTAACCCTGCCTGATGGCTAAGTAACTGACGAACAGTAATATTTTCCTTACCCGCAGATGCGAACTCGGGCCAGTAACGGCAAACTTTTTCATTCACATTCAACTTTTCCTCATCAACTAATTTTGCTAAAGCAATAGCACAAAGAGCCTTGGATACTGAAAATATTCCCGTGACTGAATCTTGGTCTATCTCACCTGCGATATCTACAACTTTCTTACCATTGGAATAAATGACAAGCTGCGCTTGGTCTTCTACCGGAATCAATCTATAAAAGAGATCTTCCACCGCGTTAATAGTTTGAACATTCATGATTTCACTCAATTCGATCTTGGTTTTGAGGTACTAGAACGAATAACCAATTTTGCACTTGTAAGTACTTCAGTAGCTGGCGATTTTTCATTATTTATCCTTGAAATTAGATTTGAGATGGCTGCATCTGCCAGTTCTACCGCATCCTGATGTACCGTCGTTAGATCCAAATATGGGAATTTTGCGACTGTATCGTCAAAACCAATAACTGAAATCTGTTTCGGAATTTTTATACCTGCTTTAGCGAGAGTCAAGATTAATCCCAATGCTACTTGGTCATTACTACAAACTACCGCAGAGGGCATTGTCTTTTTTGATATTAAAATACTACCGGCAATTGCTCCAGCCGATTCAATATAACCACTTTCTATAACTATAATCTGCGAATTCAGATTTGACTTAGCCATAGCCGCCTCATATCCAGCCAATCGGAATTGGTTTTCCATCATTTGAGGAGTACTGACATAAGCAATGGATTTATGTCCTAGTTCAGTCAAGAATTCAACCGCTTCAAATATTCCCGCACCGCCATCTGAGGATACGACCCCACAGTGAAGGCCAGAAACTCTTCGATTTATACTAACCACCGGACTGTTTTCTGAAATTTCTTTCAATCTTTTTGATGAGAGCTCACTGGATACTAAAATTAAACCATCACAGCGATGCCCAATTAATTCCTCAATTGCCCGTTCTTCAGGATGATTAGTTGAGATCATACTCAAAACCAAGCGAAAACCATGAGCTCCCGTGGCTCTGTAGAGAGCAGGAATTAAATCGTGACTTGAACTATGAGAGGAGTTATAGGCGACTCCTATATATTTTGATCCATCGCGTCTTAAAGATTGCGCGGCCAAGTTTGGCGAGTAACCAAGTTCGAGTGCAGCTTTTCTAATTTTTAATGCTGTTTGTGGACTAACTCCATTCGCATTGCGGAATACTAAGCTCACCAATTGCCTTGATACTCCAACCTTGGCTGCTACATCCGCCATAGTTGTGGCAGACTTAAACTTTCTTGGCGCTTTCTCTTTCATGGGTTAACTCTGGGCGATAATCTCTTGAGTCCACGTCACTGCACTTTCATTTGGCAGTGTCCCAGTTTGTGCATCATGTCGACCATATTCACCAATGCGACTCGCTCCCAATGAAGTTAGAAGGGCATCAATATGCTCACTACCCCTACTGTAATTTTCATATGAACTATCTCCGAGACCAAATATTGCATATTCAATATCCGACAAGTCTGGTGTGAGTGACTTCATCGATTCGTACAATGGCACTGCACCACTGGGAAGATCCCCTTCACCATGTGTAGAACAAATTAGAATATACAAATTAGTCGATTCGAAATTTTCCGAAGAGAAATCAGACATATCGAAAACTTGGACTTTACGGTCAGTAATTACAGCTGCCATATCTTCCGCTGCAAATTCAGCATTTCCAGACTCTGTGCCAAATAGAATTACAACATTTTTACTCAACGAATTTCCACCTTTCCTTGCATTTTGGAGTAGTAATCACTGCAGATGGCGTCACTTACATGCTTGGCATCTGCTCGACTCACCGGGATAGTTCCTACCGGTCCGCGCCTAAACCAGCCGACACAATAGAGGCCATCATCTAGAAAGCCACGATCCAAATCGAATTTCCCTGAAGTGTGCTCGGATTTCTTTATTGAGGCACTTTTAGCTTCCTGAAATCCGATCGCGGTATAGACGGTATCTACGGAAATTCTCATTTTCTTCTGTTTCGACACTAAATCAACACCAGCCACTCGATTGGATCCAAAAAAAGAAAGTGTAGACCACCCAAAATAAAAATTTACAATCCGTTTAGCATTGGTTGGGGAATGAGTAACTAAAAAATTAATAGCTTCGCTTCTTTGCTTCGAGTCTTCATCGATAATTTTTGTGTAGTCAATATCTGAGGTGAATTTAACATTTGAAAATTTTGAAATTTCTTTAATCATAGTAATATCAAATTTCGCTTTTTCGATGGGCGAACGACCGATTACAGAAATTGTTTTCGAGTCCTGTTTGCCCATCAAATCAGCAATCTTTCTTGTCACTCCAAAAGATCGCAATTCTTCTGAATCTAATAGTGAGAGCCTTAACAAGTCTATTGCCACATTACCTTGCCCAATAATGGCGATATTTGATCCAACCAAAATTCCTTCACTATTTTCGTTCGGGTGAGAATTCAATAATCTAGTTATGCGTCCTGCACTATAGATACCTTCCAAATATTCCCCACTTATCCCCAAAGAACGGTCTTCATTCAATCCAGTTGCAATTACTACGATATCGAATTCACTTCTTAACTCACGCAGCGATTTATCTTTTCCAATTTCCATATTGCCAATAAATTCGACCCCATCTCTTTTAAAGAGTCGTTCAAATTGTTGAGCTATTGCTTTAGTGCCTATGTGATCTGGCGCGACGCCAAATCTGAGCAAGCCATAAGGGACCGGGTCGCGCTCGAAGATTGAGATGCGCGAGTCAGGGAAAGCTTTGCGCAAATATTGGGCTATGTAGCATCCCGACGGGCCACTTCCAACAATGGCAATCGATGGAGAGCTCAATGTAATTACCCCTAAATTTCCCCAGAATCTTGACAGGATACTAGCACGTGCTAGTCTCACTATTTAATTGCCCGATCGGAGAAAAAATAGTGCCAGAAAATACAGAGCAGTCCGCAATTGAAGTGGACGCAAACAGCCAGCTCAGCCATCCTCACTTGAAGCCTCCTCGCGGCGTAAATATTTTCTACGACCCATTGTCCTATTCAGTTTATGAACACCCTTACGATATTTATAAGCAATTGCGTGATTATGCCCCGGTCTATTTCAGCCCTCGACTCGGCGTGTACGTTTTATCGCGGTACGAAGATGTTAAATCTGCCTTCAAGAATCACGAACAAATGGTTAATCGCCTAGGAAATGATATTGATGGTACCCACGATTCCTACGGCAAAGGAAATCTAGTTGCCCAAGATCAACCACGGCACACGGCTTTGCGCCAAGCATTGCGCAGAGTTTTTGCACTTAAAGAAATTTTAGAAAAAGAAGATGGGATTCGTTTACTTGCCCGTCAACTTATTGTTGAAATGAAGGATAAGGACGAAAGCGATTTTGCTACCGATTTTGCACTTCCATTAGCTTTTGCTGTTACCACTAAACTTGTTGGCTTGCCTGATGGAAAATCAGATATTAGTTGGCTCATAGACCATTTATCTAGATCAATGGCACGTACTGTTGGTGAGTTAGGAGTTCCCGCAGATGCGGCAATCTCTAATCATGAAACCGAGGACTTTTTTCAAACCGCTGTTACCAAACGGATGGAAGAATTAGCGATGAGTGCTGATTCAAATATCTCCGACGTCATCACTCAAGTTCTAAATGCCATGGAAAAAGGCAAAGTAGAATCCGATGAAATAGTCGGTCTCTCCCATCTTGTGTATTCTGCTTCAACTGATGCGCCTTCTGCGCTACTAACAAACGCAGTCGTGATTTTAGATAAGTACCCTCATCTTCAGGTATTTCTTAGGGAAAATCCTAAAATGATTGGCAATTTCATTGAAGAAGTTCTTCGCTACGACACTCCAGGTCAGAACGTATCTAGACAAACAACTGTAGAATTAACATTCTCGGGTGTCACTATTCCAGCTGATTCTAGAGTTATGCTTTTACAGGGCTCCGCAAACCGAGATGAGCGTATTTTTGAGAATCCCGATATGTTTATTGTTGATCGGGACTTTAGCCAGAATGACAAAATTCTATCTTTTGGAGAAGGAATTCACGCATGCATGGGAGCGCCCCTTGCTAGATTGATGGCGAGAGTCACTATTGAAACCCTGCTTGAGCAACCGGATGAAATAAGAATAGTTGGTCACCCTGAGCGATGGGTAAAACAGTTGATTAGAGGTTATTCCAAGCTACCAGTGAAATTTATACCTCAAGGTACGAAATTCCCAGAATGACTTTAGAATCAGGCCGGACTTGAGATTTTGTAATAATTTCTTGGCCAATTGAATTCGGCAATTTTACTTATCAATCCTTGAGGGAATTCTTGTCCGTCAGAATAAGCAACATTTCGATCTACGATATCCAGGGCATTCATCCCTGGGATAGTAGTAGAAACACTAGGGGAGCTTAGTGAGTAGCGGATGGCCGCCTCAGCAAGAGTCGAAAAGTAGGGCCTCACGACCTCTTTCAAAGCCTCAATTTTAGTATAAGTTTTTTCAAATCGATTTCCACCAAAGAGTTGCTCTTGAACAGAACCTTTCATCCAAGAAGAAGGAGTATCTAGAGTCCACGTTCCTGAAAGTGCTCCAGAATCCAATGGCACGCGCGCGATTGCGGCGATTTTGTTATTACTGCAAGAATCAAAAAGTCCTTCAGTAGCAGGACGTTGCTCAAATAAGTTAAATATCACTTGAATAGAAGAGACAAGCCTTAAATTTGCCAAATCTATTCCCTCATTTGGGCGATAGTCACGGAGTGAGACTCCAATTTTATCAATTTTCCCTTCAAGTCTCATGTCATTTAGAACTTCTAGCCAATCAAGAGAATGGACTAAATCTGGTGCCCAACAATGCAGTTGCAATAAATCCAATTGTTCTAATCCAAGTCTTCGCAATGATCCTTCAATAGTTTCTCGAACATACCAAGCGGGGTAACGACCGCGCATCTCTGGCGAATCGTCATCAGGGTCTGGCCATCGAATCGGGCGGATTTTGGATGCAATGTAAATCTTATTCCCATGCCACTTTTTCAATGATTGGCCAATGACTGACTCGCTTCTACCTTCGCCATAAAGTTCTGCAGTATCAACAAAATTTATGCCTTTTTCGTATGCGTGAAGTAAAATTTTAATAGAATCATTATCATTTACTTCTCCCCAGGTTCCACCTAACTGCCATCCACCAAATGCAATCTCACTTACTTTCCACCCAGTATCACCAAAAATTCTGTACTGCATCGTATGCTCCCTCGTATATAAATACCTAGACTTATTGAAAATCTCTGCTCAACCAACAATTTGTAGATTGTGTTGATTTTTACGACACGAAACCCAGCTTCCAATAGATTCTAACCATTCTTAACGCTGAATCTGTAGATAGGTAGTGACTAAGGCGATAATGAAGATTCCAAGCGCAGCACCAAAATCTGCAACCTTATGCTTACGTGAGAAGTGGGAGTACAAAGCCCCAACAAAATAGAGGACCAGGGCAGCAGATGAGAGGACTCCAAAGAATTTGCTCCAGATTCCTAGAATCACTCCAAGCCCACCAGCAGTTTCGAGTGTCGCTAGGGCAGGAACGAGATGTGGTTTAACGCCGACCTTTTCCATCGCTGCCATCACATCGGGGACCCTCTTGAGCTTTGAAATAGCTGATCCGATGGCTGCGAATGCAAGTAATGAACTGAAAATAATGAGTGCAAGTGTCATAGCCAAAGTTTAACAAGTGGCTAGAATGATTATATGGATGCCCCTCAAGTTCGATCTGAAATTATCGATACTGGCAATTCCAAAGTCAAAGCTGCACGAATAGTCATCAACGCTTCACCAGCAAAGATTTTTTCAATCCTCAATAATCCTAAGCGCCACAGAGATATTGACGGAAGTTCCACCATTAGGTCAAGTATAAGTGGGCCTCAGGAGCTAATTCTGGGTTCAAGGTTTGGCATGAAAATGCATGTGGGAATTAATTATCGAATTAGCAATATCGTAGTTGAATATGAAAAGGATAAACGTATTGCTTGGCGTCATTTAGGTCGTTGGAGATGGCGCTATGAACTTAAAGATTTAGGCAATGGCTCTACTGAAGTGACAGAAACTTTTGATGCCACTTTCGCACCATTTATCTCTCAGTTATGGCTTACCTTTCGGAAGGCATATCCGTTTACTCAGCTTGCAGTGGCAAAAACTCTCGTTCGCCTCAAAAAGTTGGCTGAAGAGAATTAGTTTCCATTACTATTTCGCAATGAAATTTCTCATCTCGGTAATTGATAATCTCTCTAATTCTGGAACTCCGGATGAGATAGTCCATATCGATGCCTTCAACGACAAGCTACGAGCAAATGGACATTGGATATTTGCATGGGGGCTGCAGGCGCCTGAAACTGCAACAGTGATTGATAACAGTGCAGGTGCAAACCTAGAAACAGGTAAGCCGCACTTTGACTCACAGGAGCATTACAGCGGACTGTGGTTGATTGAAGCAGAATCCCCTGAGATTGCTCGGACACTTGCATTTGAAGCATCAAAGGCATGTAACAGAAAAGTTGAGCTACGCCCGCTTCACTAGTTAAAGAAAGCGATGATTGCGCCAGCGACAGTTAAGTTGATGGCATCGTTTGCTGTTTCGATAATCCATACCTTCAGGCTGTCTCCACCAAAAACTCGGTGTGAAAGAGATGCAAACATGCCAATACCAACACCGAGTGCAAATCCGATGCCGGCGCCATCTGAGATACCGATATCTGTGCCAGCGTGCTGTAACGAATTAATGATCAACGCAAGGGTTAAAGTCTGAATCAAAACACCGATGATGGTTCCACCGAAGAGGACGACAGGCTTATTTTGATTTGAATCGAGCTGACCCGAAGCAATTCCACGGCCCTTCATCCAGATTGGATAGAAAGTTTTAGGGCCGAACCAGATTGCTCCGCTTACGAATGAGAATCCAAAAGCCACGATTACACCAATGATATTGAGTCCCGTAAAAGTCATGAGGTAATTATAGCCATTCATTTATTGACATTAGAAAGTGCCCATAAAACACAGGCAACGATGCCGACTGCAGATAAAACCATCGTCATCGTGACTGTTTCTCCAAGGAGAAGTGCTGACCAACCTAGCGTCATGATGGCTTGAAGTTGCTGGACTTGAGATCCATGTGCGACACCGAAGTCGCGAAGTCCGCGATACCAAGCAAAGAATCCGAGATACATAGAAGATATTCCGATTGCGAATAATCCGAAGAGTGCATCCCCATGCAATGAATATTCGGAATGGGTGCGAGCATAGACAATTACTGCAGCAGGAAGTGCGATAGGAAGACTTACAACTACAACCCATGAAATGACTTGCCAGCCCGGCATAAATGAAGTCAGCGATGCGCCTTCGACGTAGCAGTAAGAAGAAGCTATTACGGCACCGAAGATAAGTAGATCCGTCAAGAGATCAGAGTTAGAACTTCCACCTCGTGAAATGGAGAATGCAACTAGAAGAGCAGTCCCCAACGTAGATGCAATCCAAAATGAGGGACCAGGGTGCTTCCTATGTTTTATGACAGCAATAATTGCTGTAACGAGTGGCATAACGGCAGCAATGACTGAAACATGCGCCGAAGTAGTTCGTTGAAGAGCGAGAGCAATCAAAATGGGCCAACCGAATACTGCCCCGCCGGTGGTAAATGCAGTTGGTCGCCAGAGTTCGCGGGGAAGTTGAGGTACCTTTGCGATGAACATGAAAGGAATCGCTATAAGTGCTGCAATCACGGGGCGAGCAAAAGCTGTAAAAAGAGGATCAAAACTTTTTAACGCTAATTTTGTAAATGGAAGAGAGAGCGAGAAAGCGAATACTCCTAGGAAAGCGTAGAAAAGACCATTGCGTTGAACTTTGCTCAACTTCGTTGCCATCATGCAATCCTTTGATTCATAAGATCACAAGGTAGCAGAGCCAACCAATCTACAGAACTTATTGATAATCAAACAGATTGAATATTCGTACTTCCTGTGGCCCTACCTGACTCGAGCCTTGCGATGGGCACTCTAAACGGCGAACATGAAACATAATCTAGTCCTAGGTTATGGAAGAAATGGATACTCCTAGGATCTCCACCGTGCTCTCCACAAATGCCAAGTTTAAATTTCGGTTGAATTGCACGTGCCTGATCTCGAGCAATTTTGATCAGAAGTCCAACTCCATCTTGGTCGAGTGACTCAAACGGATTAAATGGAAGTAATTCTAAATCCAAATATCTGGGTAAGAATGTGGATTCAACATCATCTCTGCTAAAAGCCCAAGTTAATTGGGTTAAATCATTAGTTCCAAATGAAAAGAAATCTGCATAGTCTGCGATTCTGGAAGCAGTGATGGCAGCTCGTGGAGTTTCGATCATTGTTCCAATTGGGATATTGAGCTGCTGACCTGAACTAAATAACGCTACCTCAATTTCTTCTTCGAGCGACTTTCTTAAGTGAAGGAGCTCACGTTGCGTTGCTACAAGCGGGACCATGACTTCGGGAACTGGATTGTGACCCAATTTTCGAACTTCAAGACAGGCGTTGACCAAGGCTCTCACTTGCATTTTAAATAGCTCTGGAATCAAGATTCCGAGCCTTACGCCGCGTAGTCCCAACATTGGATTTGATTCATGCAACCGTTTGACTGCCGTATAAATTGCCAATTCTCTGGCAGTCAGTTCTTCCCCGAGAGCTTCAGACCGTGCCACGCGAGCCGAAAGAGTAGCCAAATCTGGGAGGAATTCATGTAGCGGAGGATCGAGTAAGCGAATAGTCACAGGTAACCCGGACATCGCCATAAGAATTCCTACAAAATCTTTGCGCTGTAATGGTTCCATCTCAGCGATAATTCCTCGCTGAACTTCATCATTTTCAGCAAGAACTAGCCTTTCTACGTAGATTCTTCGCTCGCCAAGGAACATGTGTTCAGTTCGACATAAACCAACCCCTTGCGCTCCTAGAATTCTCGCCCTCACTGCATCTTCGGGTGTATCGGCATTTGCACGAACCGTAAGATTCCGCACCTCATCTGCATATTTGAGAATTTTGTCTACAGATTTGACGACTGGGGAAGCGCTTTCGCTAGTTTCAGAGAGCCGACCCTCAAGATAGGCAGTCACTGGGGATGCAATAACTGGCACGCTTCCGAGATACACAGCTCCAGTGCTCCCATCAATAGAAATTTCTTCGCCTTCATAGACGGTTACTGAGCCAGCCGTAAAAAAAGAGCCGCGTTCATCAACAGAAATAGAATCTGTGCCGCATACAGCAGTTTTTCCCATTCCGCGTGCAACAACAGCCGCATGCGAAGTTTTTCCTCCACGACTCGTAAGGATTCCTTCTGCCGCAACCATTCCTACGAGGTCGTCCGGACTTGTCTCTCTCCGAACAAGAATTACTTTCTTGCCGGCTAAGGCAAGATCTTGTGCCCTATGGGAGTCAAAAACTGCTTGCCCAACGGCAGCGCCAGGAGAAGCAGGAATTCCGCGCGCAATTTCGTGAATTTTCGCTCTCGTATCAAATTGAGGAAACATGAGTTGAGCCAATTGTTCACCGGTTACTCTTTGTAGTGCCTCAGACATTGAAATTTTATTTTCGTCAACCAATTGAGTAGCGATACGAAAAGCAGCTTCTGCAGTTCGCTTACCAACACGTGTCTGAAGAATCCAAAGTTTGCTCTTTTCAACGGTAAATTCGATATCGCATAGATCTCGATAATGGTCTTCGAGTAAATCCATTACTCTCTCAAGATCTTCATGAACATCAGGTAAAAGATTCTTTAGATCTTGCAAGCTGACTGTATTTCGTATTCCTGCAACGACATCTTCTCCCTGCGCCTTTTCCAAATAATCTCCGTATGCCCCAATCTCTCCAGTAGCAGGATTACGCGTGAACGCAACTCCCGTCCCGGAATCAGTCGTGAGGTTTCCAAAAACCATTGATTGAATATTTACCGCTGTACCCAAATCCGAAGCAATTCTTTCTCTTCGCCGGTATAAAGTGGCTCTCTCTGAATTCCAAGATTTAAAGACTGCCTCTATGGAAGAAATCAGATGAGATCGAGGATTCATATCGAAAGGTTTTCCCGTGTGAATTTCTATGATTTTGATAAATGCCTCACCAAGCAACTTCAAGCCGTCTGCATTTAGCTCCTGCAAAGTCTTTGCTTGTTGAAGTTCACAAATTCTAGTCTCAGCCTTACGAAATTCATCTGATTTGATTTCAAAAACTATCTTCCCATACATTTCGATAAATCGTCTGAACGAGTCCCAAGCAAATTTATCGTTACCAGAAATTTTTGCTAATCCGTCTGCGACTTCAGGAGTGATTCCGACATTGAGAATAGTTTCCATCATTCCCGGCATTGAAAACTTAGCGCCTGATCTGACTGATACCAGAAGTGGATTATGAGGATTTCCAAATTCTTTTCCTAAACTTTTTTCAAGTTCAAGAATGGCTTCATTTAATTCATCAATAAGTCGATCTGGAAGTGAGTCACTTTTCAAATATTCTCTGCAGGCTTCGGTAGTAATAGTAAAGCCTGGTGGGACCGGCAATCCAAGTTTTACCATTTCAGCAAGATTTGCACCTTTGCCGCCCAACAAATCTGATTGATTCTTATCGCCTAAAGTGAACGGGTAAATAAATTTTTCCATGTTTGATTCTAAAGCAAAATAATTTTCAAGAATCACATTCCAAATATTTTCCGTGCCAATGTTATTGTAATTAAATCAAAATTTGATATGTCCAAAAATTTGATATGTCCAAAAATCAACTTAATTTGAAAATGTAAGCCATGGAAAATGTGAAATTATATTCACTCTTATTGCGATTTTGGTTTGTCCATGTAAAGTTCGGCACATGTCTAAATCTGAAAAGCAAATTTTTGTCCCCGATCTTCTGGCTACTTGTTGGACTACAGCGGGGACTTCTAAGCCCGCTGTCGGCGATGAATTAAGTCCGCTTTCGCTTCAGTACAGAATTGAAACTGCCTCGAAGCTTGGTTGGCAAGGTTTTGGAATCCTTCACGCCGATTTAATGAGAGGCGTGCAAGAACTAGGGGTTCCTGGATTGAAAAAGCTGATATCTGACAATGGAATTCAATACGTAGAGCTTGAGTGCATTAATGACTGGTTCACCTCTGGATCTAGAAGGGAAAAATCAGATTACGTAAGAAAAAATCTGCTGAATCTTGCTGCTGAATTAGAGGCAATCCATGTAAAAATGGGATCAGAGACGGATGGCTCGATCTGGCCATGGGAGAAATTAGTTGAAGAAGCTCATCAACTTGGTGTTGAAGCTCAGGCTGCTGGTACGCGAATTGCGATTGAATTTCTTCCATTTTCACAAATCGACTCTTTGGAAACAGGAGTTAAGCTCGTAGACGAAGTGAACCATTCTGCAGTCGGACTTTTATTGGATATTTGGCATGTAGTACACGGTCACACTCCAATTGAAGTAGTCGCGCGCTTGCCCAAGAGATACATATTTGGAATAGAGCTAAATGACGCATTGCTAAAAATCGAAAATGACCTCTTTTACGACACAGTTCATAATCGTATGTACTGCGGAGAGGGGGAGTTCAAGGTCTCCGAGTTCATCGCTGCCATTCTTGCCACCGGCTATGAAGGTCCTTATGGGGTAGAAATCCTCTCCGATGAGCACCGCTCCCTAGACTTGGATGAGGCACTCACTCGTGCACGAGATACCGCCCTAGCCCAGTTCATAAAAGCCCAGGAGAGTTGAACCCGCAAAGGTTGACTCCAGCCACTCTTGTGCAAAGAGAACTTGGCCATTATCTTTGGACCGCTCCAAAATTTCAACCAAGAGGGATTACATATGACCAAGGTAGCGATCACCGGTTCTACGGGATTTGTCGGTGGAAATATTGCAGCCGCTCTCATGCAATTGGGCTTTGAAGTTGTTGGTCTCGCGCGTCAAACTCCTGAGAGTGAATTGCCATGGGAAGTTCGGGTAGTTAATTTTCAAGAAGAAGCATCAATTGCCAATGGATTAGATGGATGCCAAGCAGTAATTCATTGTGCCATCCATAATGATTTTAATAAGTTAGTCAATGATCGGGTTTTCGCCTACGACTCATTTGTAGGAATGACTCAACGCGTTACTCGCGCGGCAAATTCAACAAAAGCACAAGTTATCTACATATCATCTGATTGGATCATGGATGGAAGTAGTCACTTTACTCAAGAATCAGATCCAGGAAACCCTATCAATTTTTATGGAGCACTCAAGTCTTTAGGAGAGCAGGTAATTAGGGATCTAGCCCCAGACACTGGAGCAGTTTGTCGAATTGGTGGAGTAATGGGATTGCATAGAACTCGTAAAGAAATGCCACGTGGACAAGATGTTGGATTTGGATATTTTGTAGCATCAATAGTTCAGGCAATTAAAGCTGGAAATGAGTTCACTGTATGGACTGGAGAAAGAGTGAATCAAATTGCTACACCATCCTTAGCCTCGGAAATTGGAGCTCAGATTGCCCGCATCATTGATTTGAAACTTGCAGGGACATTTCATCTTGTGTGTGATGAAGCCGTTACTCGAATGGAATTAGCCGAGTTAACATGCGAAATTTTTGGTTTGGATTCAAGAAAGCTTCGCATTGGAGAACCTCCGGAAGAGGCTTTGTTCCCAAGCGGAGTGCCTATAGATTCCTCTCTCTCTAATCGAGAGACCAAGAAGAGATTGCAACTTGGTCCTGCTTCGCTTGAAGATTTACTTAACTCCTTTAAAGTTGAGTGGGAAACTGGAAATGTTGCACCCCTAACAAAAAGGCTTGTGCGATGAATTCCCCAATTAAGCGCCCTACCATTCGAGAAGTTGCCGCCGAGGCAGGAGTTTCTAAATCACTCGTCTCACTCGTCTTCTCTTCTCCACAAAGCGTAAGCGAGAAGAGAAGAAATAAGGTTTTAAAGGCGGCTGAAAAATTAGGGTATGCGCCCAATTTCCTTGCTCGATCTCTTGCTGCCGATTCAGGTACTTTTATTGCGATTTTAGTTGCCGATCTTCATAATCCGCTTTTTGCGGAAATTGCAGATCAGATACGCATCCGATTAGAAAAAGAAGGTCGGTATTACTTCATCACATCTGCAATGATTCGTAATCAAGCGGGACTTCCGTTCCTCGACAAACAAACGCTAAAGTCAATTATTGATCTCCGACCAGAAAGCTTGCTTGTTATTGGTTCTATTCCAAAAATAGAATTGCTAGAAAGTTTGCCAAAAAAACTTCCAATTATTATCGCGAGTGGTATACCGACTGGAATATCAAGAGCATCCACTGTTAGAACTAACGAAGAAATTGGTTTGCGACTTGTTATTGATCATTTAGTCGAATTTGGACATAAAAATATTGTCCATTTAGCAGGGTCAAAGCCGGGAGTAGCTAAAGACAGAATAAATGGGTATGAAAAAGCAATGCGAGAAAATGGACTTGAGTCTTTTATTCGAGTTGTACATTCAAAGTCAGATGATGAAAATTCTGGTTATGAAGGAATGTGGAAATTAATCAAAAGCGATAATCCTCCCACTGCGATTGCATGTTTTAACGACTTGCATGCAATTGGTGCGCAGGCTGCCACTATTGAAGCAGGCATCGAAATCTCTATAGTTGGTTATGACAACACTTATCTTTCTGGGCTAAATCAAATAAGCCTGACATCTGTAGACCCTGGCAACCGTGAAATTGCTGATAAATGTGCTGACTTACTTCTTCAGGACGAATTTGTTCAAAACAAATTGCACTTTGCTACTCCCACTTTAGTTACCCGTGCTTCTACTAAAAGGATCTCAAAATGAAATCATATGAAAGCAAGCTTCTAATTAACGGCGCATGGGTTGATTCAATAAGTAGGAAGATTGAAGAAATCAAATCCCCATTTGATGGAGTAGTGGTAGGACAAGCTGCGGTTGCATCTGTGGCGGATGTAGAGATTGCACTTCAAGCAGCCTTAAGCGGGGCTGAAATTTGGCGTCGAACCCCAGCTCATCAGAGATCAGCAATAATGTTGAAAGCGGCCGAACTAGCAGATCAACGAGCCGAAGAAATCGCCCAGATTATTTCATCCGAGAATGGAAAATCTCTCATAGAAGCTCGTGGAGAAGCAGGTCGCTCGGGAGAAATTATCCGTTTGGGGGCATTTGAAGGTGCACACCTATACGGTTCATCACTACCGCTTGATGCCAACAAGGGCACTGGTTTAGATAAAATTGGATTTACACTGAGACAACCAGTTGGTGTAGTAGTTGCTATTAGTCCATTCAATTATCCGGCGCTCCTGGTGTTACACAAATTGGCGCCAGCACTAGGTTCCGGAAATAGTGTCGTTCTTAAACCCGCTCGGGCAACGCCGCTTACTGCGCTCGCAATTGCGCAATGTTTTCTTGATGCGGGTTTACCGGCTGGAGTTCTAAACGTTCTTACCGGTTCTGGTAGTGAGCTTGGCGATGCGTTATGTAGTGATTCACGTGTTCGAAAGATTTCTTTCACAGGTTCAACATCAACGGGAACTTACATAACTCGAATCGCAGGAGTAAAAAAATTATCTCTTGAACTCGGCGCTTCTTCACCAGTGGTTGTTTTGCCCGATGCAGATTTAGAATTAGCTACTCGAGCAGTAGCGCTGGGCGGTTATATTAATTCGGGTCAAGTTTGTATTTCAGTCCAGCGTGTCATCGTCCACGAAAAAGTTAAAGATGATTTCTTGCAAGCTCTCAAAGTGCGAGTAGAAGCGATAAAAGTTGGCGACCCCAAGGCAGACGGCATCGAAGTCGGCACTCTGATTAATGCAAAAGAAGCCGAAAGAGTCGCTACATCGATTCGTGTTGCAATTTCTGAAGGTGCCACCTTGATAACCGGTGGTGAGCTCGATGGATCTATCGTTTCCCCAGCAATTGTTGCTGATGTCAATCCAAGTGCTTCTATTGCTCAAGATGAATTATTTGGACCTGCTGTTGCAGTCTCAACGGCTACCTCTGTTGAAGAGGCTCTCGATTTCGCCAACAGCACCCCCTATGGATTGGGGTCGGGTGTATTCACGCGAGATGTTGACTCTGCAATTCGAGCAGCGCGAGAGATTGATTCGGGAATTGTTCATATCAATTGGACTCCACTGTGGCGTGCAGATTTGATGCCATATGGAGGTTTAAAGGCAAGTGGAATTGGAAAAGAAGGCGTTAAATCCGCAATCGAAGAAATGACAGAAGTTAAAACAATCATCCTGCATGGAAGAAACTGGTAAAGGGGAAAAAATGACAAAGCCAAATTATGGTGAAACTGTACGTCTAACTGTCGCTCAGGCGGTTCTCAAGTTTCTCGCGGCGCAATATTCTGTCTCAGATGGGGTTCGTAGGAGATTCGTCCCTGCAGCAATGGGAATTTTCGGTCATGGGAACGTTGCTGGACTTGGTCAGGCGCTTGATCAATACAGTGACATTCTCCCTTTCGTCCAAGGAAGAAATGAACAAGGTCTGGCTCACGCAGCAACCGCATTTGCCAAAGCAACCAATCGCAAACAAGTAATTGCAGTTACTGCTTCAATTGGACCAGGAGCGATGAATATGGTTACGGCGGCTGCTCTTGCAACAGTAAACCGTGTTCCACTATTGCTATTACCAGGTGATGCATACGCGACTCGACGTCAAGGCCCTGTTTTGCAACAGCTCGAAAATCCAAATCAACCTGACTTGACGGTCAATGATGCCTTCAGGCCAGTCTCACGATTTTTCGATCGCATTTCACGCCCTGAACAATTGTTGTATTCATTGCCTCAAGCTTTTCGAGTTCTTTCAAGCACTGTCGACACTGGTGCGGTTGTTCTTGCTCTTCCACAGGACGTCCAATCGCACGCGTTTGATTGGCCTGTTGAGTTCTTCAAAGAACGTGAGTGGAAAATTCGTCGCCCCGTACCTTCACAGGATGATGTGGAGGCAGTGGCAAAGATTATTTCCAATGCAAAAGCGCCTGTAATTATTGCAGGTGGTGGAATTACTTATTCTGAAGCAACTGCCGAGCTGGAGGCCTTAGCCAATGCGACAGGAATTCCAGTCTGTGAAACCTTCGGCGGAAAGAGTGCTGTACAAAACCCAGGTGATTGGTTTATGCAAGGAATTGGCCTTGAAGGATCTCCGGCTGCTAATCATATTGTAGGTAAAGCCGATGTTGTAATAAGTATAGGAACAAGACTTACGGATTTTGCAACTGCTTCTCAATCAATTTTCCACAATCCTGAAGTGAAATTCGTTTCGATTAACGTTGCTGAGTTAGATGCATTTAAACAAGGTGCGACACCAATTCTAGGTGATGCAAAAATTTCAATGACAGCACTGCTCAAGGCCTTGGGAAGCTACCGAGTCCCAAAAAATTGGAGTGATGAAGTTATAAAGGAGATGAATATTTGGAATAAAGTTCGATGGGATTCAATAAATCCAGATGTTCCATTCGATAAATCAAATCTAGATTCTCCTGCCACTGATGCTGTGCTAACTCAAGGGCAACTTATTGGTCTCATGCAAGAAGCATCTCAATCTGGAGATGTAATTATCACTGCTGCTGGAGGTCCTCCTGGAGACATTCTGAAGGTGTGGGATGCTACAAATGGAAGAATCGCACATACCGAATTTGGCTTTTCATGCATGGGTTATGAGATTCCGGCTGCAATTGGAGTTCGGCTAGCAAATCCAGATACAAAAAAGCGAATTATCACTTTTATCGGTGACGGAACTTTTGTTATGGCTCCAACTGAAATCGTGACTGCCGCGCAAGAAAGGCTTGATGTCACTTTCGTTGTATCTGAGAATCATGGTTATCAGGTTATTCGTCGACTTCAGATGTGGCGAGTCGGACATCATTTCGGTAACGAATTTAGATACCGCGAGGATGGACCATCCGTTTCACAATCAGCAACAGCTCCTGGAAAAGCGCCACGACTTGAGGGTGATTATCTCAAGATAGATTTAGTAAAGATGGCTGAAGGCATGGGAGCGAAAACTTACCGCCCTGTAACCAACTCTGAGGTACGTGATGTGTTAGCAAAGACAAGAACTGAGAAAGGCCCAATTGTTATCGTTGTTCCGACTATTCAGCACGAGTTACTACCACCTTCGGAAGTTTGGTGGGACGTTGCTCCTGCTGAAGTAGATTCTGGTGATCAGCCTTGGCTTGAAGTTCCCCGTAATGATTACAACGAGGGACTCAAAACTCAAAGGTGGCATGCGTAAGTGAAGTCACCTTTAGATAGAGGCGCATTTAAGACGCGCATAAGAACAGGCGAAATAACGTATGGCACTTTTGTAGGACTAGCCTCTTCGGTTGCGGTTGAAATCGCTGCTGTTGGAGGCATGGACTGGGTTCTATTAGATCTCGAGCATGGTGCAGGGGGCGAAGATCAAGTTGGCCCAACAGTTCTCGCTGCTGGTGCATATGGAATTACACCTCTCGTGCGAGTCGAATCAGCAGAAAGGATTCGAATTGGCAGAGTTCTTGATGCTGGAGTCGCAGGAGTGATGATTCCCCGAATTGAAACCGTTGAGCAAGTCCATGAAGTAGTAAAGCACTTCAGTACTCCACCCTATGGTGATCGAGGAGTTGCTACCTACAACCGAGGTGCACGATGGGGAAGAGATCTCGAGTTCCTCAATGCTCCATCGAAAGCGACATGCATTATTCAAATAGAGACATTAGGCGCACTTGAAAAGGTTGAAGAAATTGCAAGTGTTGAAGGTGTCGACATTTTATTTGTTGGACCAGCTGATTTAAGTTTTGCTCTTGGTATACCGAGAGATTTTAAGAACCCAAAGTATCTTGACGCTCTCACCAAAGTCGTTCTGGCTTGCAAGAATCAAGGAAAGCAGCCTGGCATTCTGGCTTTTGATTCAGCAGGGGCTGTTGAGTATCGCAAATTAGGTTTTACCTTTATAGCAATCGGAAGTGATTCAACGCTGCTTGCAACTGCATTCACCAAAGTACTAGAAGAAGCAAAGGGAGAAAAATGAGCAAGAAAACGATTGGTGTAGGATTAATAAGTGTTGGTTGGATGGGAAATCTACATACACGCGCATACCAGGCACTAAGTCACATTTACCCTGAGCTTGAAGTTGAGTGCAAGTTGATTATCGCCGCAGACACAGCACCTGATCGTGCTAAGTATGCTCATGACGTGCTTGGATATCGTGAATTTACTACAGATTACCATGATGTTCTAAGGCATCCTGATGTGGATGTGGTTTCTATTTGTTCCCCTAATTTTCTGCATATGGAAATGGGTATCGCTGCAGCTGAAGCAGGGAAGGCTTTTTGGATTGAAAAACCTGTTGGGCGTGGCGCTCATGAAACAATAAAAGTTGAAGCTGCTGCAAACAAAGCGCAAGTAGAAACTTCAATTGGCTTCAATTATCGTCACCCGCCGGCAGTTGAATATGCAAAGAAATTAATTGCAGAGGGTCAAATTGGAACTATTACAAATGTAAGAGGTTCGTATTTTGCTGATTATTCTGCAGATCCCAATGGAGCTCTCTCATGGAGATTTATTCGTGAATATGCTGGAAGCGGAGTCCTCGGAGATTTGATGGGTCATTTAGCTGACCAGATTCAATACATTCTTGGGCCAATTTCTGAGGTATCTGGAATCTCTAAAACTGTTGTTACAGAAAGACCAGTATTACAAATGGGTTCTGGAACACACTTTGATGTGATTGAAGGTGGTGAAAAGAAACCTGTTGAAAATGAAGATTATGGCGGAATGTTGATTCGTTTCGCAGATAATGCGGTTGCCGCAGGCGCAGTGGGAACACTTGAAGCTTCTCGAGTATCTGTCGGTCCACGTGCTTCCTATAACTTTGAAATATATGGAACAAATGGCTCACTAAAATGGGATTTCGAGCGATTGAATGAACTAGAACTTGCAATTGGTCGAAAAGGTGCTCATGTTGGTTATCAGCGCATAATGGCAAATAACTTAATGGGAGATTTCGGAAAATTTCAACCTGGATCAGGTACATCAATGGGTTATGACGACTTAAAAGTAATTGAAGCTCGCAAATTTATTGAGGCTTATCTTGGCGGGCCACGTCTGAATTCAAATATCCATGATGCTGTGGCAGCAGCAAAGGTAGTGACTGGTGCCGAAGAATCTGCTGCAAGTGGTCAATGGGTGAAAATCACACCAACTGCGGGAACGACTTCGGCAATTCGGTAAAAATGAACCAATTAGTGGTGGGACTTGGATTGGTTGAATCAGAAATTGTTCAACCAATTCTTGGTGCTGACATTACATATATTCAAGATCCGAGTTCGGAAGATTTAGAGCGTGCAAGTGGCGCGATAGTTCGCGCGAACTTCAAATTTGATAAATTAATTTTTGAGAAAATGAAAAGCCTTAAGGTAATTGCTAGAACAGGAGTTGGTGTTGAATTAGTTGATATCGAAGAAGCTGACAAGAGAAGAATTCCTGTAGTGATCACTCCAGGGAGTAATTCAATCGCCGTAGCTGAGGGCACTTTCTCCCACCTCTTAGCCCTCTGTAAGAGATTAAAACCCCTCACCACGGTCGTTCAAACTGGTAAGTGGGATGAGCGTTCAAAATATCCTGTTGGGGACCTACAGGGATCAACACTGGGGATTATTGGGTATGGTCGAATCGGAAAAAAAGTCGCCGAGTATGCACAGGTATTTGGAATGAAAGTCCTTGCATATGACCCATTTACTGAAGTTCCATCCAAATTTTCTTCAAACTTCGAAACAGTTTTAAAAAATTCACATTTTCTTACTTTGCACATTCCGCTAACTAATGAAAATTCGAACATCATAAATACAAATAGCATAAGTTTGATGCGTGACGGGGTGGTTATCGTTAACTGTAGCAGGGGAGGGTTGGTTCAACTCGATGATGCCTTAGAAGCCCTCAATTCTGGAAAGATTTCGGGACTGGGGCTAGATTCATTCGACATTGAACCTCCAAAGCATCACCCCATATTTGATCATGAAAATGTAATTCTCACTCCTCACGTAATGGGTCTCAGTATTAATTCAACGATAGTGACATATCAAGATGCTGCACGTGGAGTAAGAGATGTACTCGAGGGAAACGTTCCAAAGGCAATAGCTAACTTAAGAAATGGGTGAAGAATGGGAAAGAAACTAAAAATCGCAGGCGCTCCAATCTCTTGGGGTGTGTGTGAAGCACCCGGTTGGGGGCATCAGATGGGTCCGAATCGAGTTCTTAAAGAAATGTCTGAGCTTGGACTTGGTGCCACAGAGTTTGGACCGGCTGGTTTCTTACCTGCGGCCGCGGAAGAAAGAGCAAAAGTTCTTAAAGCCTTACATATGGAAGCCATAGGAGGTTTCTTCCCTATCGTAATACATCGTGAGGATCATGACCCGCTCCCTGAAGTTCTCGAGGAACTCAAAAGCTATAAGGCGACCGGAGCCTATGAATTAGTGCTTGCCGCAAATACTGGTCTAGACGGCTATGACACAAAGAGACCTGAGTTGGATGACGCTGGTTGGCAACGAATGTTTACCAATCTCAATCGCATACGAGAAGCGTGTGACGCACAAGGTGTAGATGCGGTACTTCATCCGCATGTAGGGACAATGGTTGAGACTCTCGATGATGTAATGCGCGTCGTGAAGGGTTCAAATATTAAGTTTTGCCTTGATACAGGACATATGTTTATTGGTGGAACTGATCCTGTTGAATTCTCAGAGAGGCATTCTGACAGAGTTGCGCATGTACACATGAAAGATGTCAATGCAAAGCAAGCTGAGAAGGTTCGTAGCGGCCAAATTACTTATTACGAAGGCGTCTGCAATAGTTTGTACATGCCCTTGGGTCAAGGCGATATCGATATGAAGCAAATTGTGATCAACCTTGTCGTGAAGGCCGGGTATGACGGATGGTTTGTACTTGAACAAGATCTAACAATTCAATCTGAACCTGCACCTGGTACAGGACCAATAGAGTCAGCCCGACAGAGCGTAGCTTTCCTACGCGCGATTGAGGCCGAGCTCTAATTAATTTAAATTGACCTTGACTGCCTTGCCGGTGCGGCTTGATTCAACTGCCGCATCTGCAAGGATTAAGGCTGCTCTTCCATCATCATACGTTGACCCATACTGTTTTCCGTCCTGTATCCCTCGAATAAAGGCTTCTAATTCATATTGGTACGCAAGCGAGTATCTCTCGATGAAAAATTGGAGGTAAGCATCAGTAGAGCTTGTGACTTCACCGTTTGATAATTTCACAGTTGACGGAGTTATATTGTCAGTCTGTAGCATTCCTTTTTCGCCAAAAACCTCTATGCGTTGGTCGTATCCAAAGGAAGCATGGCGAGAATTTACGATTGTAATTAATTCATTTTTTGCCCCTCGCATGGTAACGGTCACATTGTCAAAGTCATTCTCTTCCTTGATGTAGTCACAGAAAGAGTTTGTACCCAGAGCTGATACTTCAACGATATCCGGCACGAAGTAACGTGCCATATCGAAATCGTGAATAGTCATATCTCTAAAAATACCGCCGGATACATGTATATATGCCTGGGGAGCTGGCGCAGGGTCTCGGCTGATGATAATCAACTGTTCAATTTCGCCAATCACTCCCTCAGATACCTTCTTTTTTGCAGTGTTGTACTCAGGGTCAAAGCGACGATTGAAACCGATTGATATGTGGGTTTTCGCGGAATTAGCCTTCTGGCGAAGCTCATCAACATTCTTAATATCAAGATCAATTGGCTTTTCACACAGCGCATGTATTCCGTGATCGATTGCGGTACTCAAAAGGGGCACATGTGTGGGAGTCGGAGAACCGATAATGACGGCGTCCACTTCACCTGACTTGATAATTGCCTCGGCATCGTAGGCAGCCTTACATCCAAATTGCGAGGCTAACTTATCTGCACTCTCTTTGATCGGGTCTACAACGTACTCAAGAGTTGCGCCCGGAATCTTTGAAACGGATGAAGCATGGACCACCCCAATGCGACCAGCGCCAATGACTGCGAATTTAATTGAATTAGACATGTGCAGACTCTACTCACCAGAATTCAACTAATCAATTAGAGGTACCGCTTTCATCTTCTTACATTGTCTTACATCAGTTTTCGTCAGAAATTTCTTGCTACTCTAATCCATATTTTGAACAACCCAAGATGAGGGAATAAGTTATGAGTGATGTAAGAGTTGGAGTTGTGGGGACTGGCTTCATTGGTCTTGAGCATGTAGCGAGATTTGAAAATAGCATTAACGGAGCTTCAGTTTCTGCCATTGTGGAGCCAGATGAATCTCGTGCTAGAACTGCACTTCAAATATCGCCAAATGCTCAATGGTTTCCTACTATTGAGTCTGCCCTAGAATCCAAGGCTATGGATGCAGTTCTTATTGCAACTCCTGGACAATTTCACGAGCCGGTTATTCTCCCAGTTCTGGAATACGGATTACCGATACTCTGTGAAAAACCATTAACCCCAGATCCTGTTTCCTCACTCAGAATCGTCAATGCAGAAATTGCCAAAGGTAGAAAACTTATTCAAGTAGGGTTCATGCGTAGATTTGACGCTGGCTACATGGAACTCAAGAGTCTGATAGCTGGCAAAAAACAAGGAGAGTTATTGGGATTACATTGTGCACACCGAAATCCAAGTGTTCCAGATTCATATCACAATGAGATGTTGATTTTTGATTCTGTAGTCCATGAAATAGATGTGGTGCGCTTCCTAACGGATTCCCCAATAAAAACTGTTCAAGTGCGTCATTTGAAACGAAATTCACTCTCACCAGAACGACTTCAAGAACCAATTCTTGTACTACTTGAAACTGATTCTGGTGTACTCGCTACTGTCGAAATGAATGTATCTGTTCAATTTGGGTATCAAGTAAAGACAGAAGCTGTTTTCGAAAAGGGAATAGCTGAAATTGGTCGAACGTCTGGAATGACGCAATTTTTTGAAGGAGCAATTTCAACGCCGGAGCATGCTTCATTCAAGTCTCGATTCGCCGATGCATTTAATTTTGAATTACAGCAATGGATTAATTCGATTAGAACAATGAAATTGGATGGTCCAAGTGCCTGGGATGGTTATCTCGCGGCCGCTGCAGTTGCCGCAGGACTAGAAGCACTTAAAAGTGGAGCGATTTGTTCGGTGAAGTATGAGCAGAAACCAAGTTTCTACCTTTAAATCTTTGAGATCCTGCGCTACCTAGACTCTCTAAGTTAGAAGTAAGGGTATTTACATCTGTTTACATGGACGTTATTGTGCAGTTGGACGTTCCAATTTTGCGGTCAATATTGTCATAACATTCTGATAACGATGCCTATTGCTGACCTTACATTTGTTTACAAGTGTTAATTTTGCACAACTTAACTGCTGCTTTGCAATTGGAATTGCTAGTGCGAAGTGTGTGGTTGGCTCGATCAGAAGGTTTCTGAGTCGAGATAGTTTAATTTCATATTGAACTATTGGAGATTACGAAAGGTAGTAATTGTGAAAATTTCACGTCCTATCAAAATTGCGGTGGCATTTTCTGCTGCAGTACTCGCGCTTACAGGTATTAGCGCACCTGCGTCACAAGCTGCTGCAAAGAAAACCATCATAGTTCTCGGTGGTGGAGATGCGTTCTTTGCTATTGTGAAGAATGGTGTCAAAGCTGCTTCTGGTCCTGCATTACAGGCTGGAGTGTCAGTCAAGTATGTCGGTTTGAAGAATTACGACAACATTGGACCAGATATGGTTAAGCTTATTCGCACAGCCGTATCACAAAAGCCAGCTGCGCTAGCGTTACCTAACTGGGTGTCATCTGCGCAGAATCCAGAAATTAAGAAGGCAATCGCTGCTGGAATTCCTGTATTTCTTTACAATGCTGGACAGGAACAGCTCGAAGCGACTGGTGCAAAGGCATACATCGGAACAAATGAGTACCAAGCTGGAATTACTCTAGGAAAGTACTTGGCAAGCAAGGGTGCTAAGCACGGTCTTTGCATTAACACATCACCGGGATCTGCAAACATTAAGCAGCGCTGCGATGGTATGGCAGAAGGCATGAAGTCAGGCGGCGGCAAGGGCGAAACTCTCGAACTTCCTGCTACAAAGTTTGGCGATGCAACTGCAATTTCAAACGCTGTAAAGGGTGCTTTGACCACTGATGCAACAATCGATGCTGTATTTACAATTGCTTCTGTTGATACAGATGCTGCGAATGCAGGAATCGAAGCTGCAAAGAGCAAGGCTCAACTTGGTTCATGGGACGTCTCTCCAAATATTTTGGAACGTATTCGTGATGGAAAGTCAACAGCAGCTGTAGATCAGCTTGGCTGGTTGCAGGGCTACCAGGTAGTCAACTATGCATTTACATGGGTGGCATTTGGAATGCTCCCAGGTACCACTGAGTTCCTAACCGGACCTTCATTGATTACCAAGGAAAATGCAGCGGTGATTATTGGTGCAGCAAAGACTGGTCAGCGCTAATTTAATGCAGGTAGTGGCCTAAGATTTAGGTTGCACTGGCTCGCCCGAGCCGGTGCAACCTAATATCTTCTTAACGAGTAAAATTGGAGTTCACAGAATGGCTGGAAAATTTCGGTCGAAGTACAACTTAAGTTCATTTATTCGTCGTCCCGAGTTTGGAGCCTTGATTGGGCTCGTTGTCATATACATTTTCTTCGCTATTTTCGGAGGCGAGAACTTCATTGCGCTTGCTGGAACGGCCAGTTGGCTAAATATCGCCGCAGAGCTTGGCATTATTGCGTTACCGGTTGCGCTGGTAATGATTGCTGGTGATCTGGACCTCTCTGTGGGATCGACCCTCGCAGCTGGAGGAATCACAACTGCAGTTCTATCTGGGTATTTTTCACTTCCTACTGGAGTTGGAATATTCTGCGGATTGGCTTTAGGGACTGTCATTGGTTTCGTCAATGGCTTGATTGTCGTAAGAACTAACCTTCCTTCTTTCGTGGTTACACTTGCAATGAATTTCGCTGTCTTTGGGTTAATGCTCGGACTTTGTAAGCTCATTACAGGCACAGTCGCAGTAAGTATTAAGCCTGATCATTTATCTAAGACAATCCTAGGTACTTATTTATTTGAACAGTTTGAAACTGCAATTATTATTTGGTTAGTTGTGGCAGGAATCGTTTCATGGATTCTCTATAAGAGCCCATGGGGAAACTGGATATATGCAATTGGCGGAGATGCTATTTCTGCACGCCTGACAGGTATTCCCGTGGGTAAAGTTCGAATATCTCTCTTTACTGCATCAGGTTTTGCCGCATCACTCGTGGGCGTCATGCAGACAATTCTTTATGAGAGTGCGCAGGTAAATGCGGGTCAATCTTTCGTCTTCAACTCGATTATCGCAGTGGTAGTCGGCGGGGTACTGCTCACGGGTGGATACGGATCCACGATTGGTGTGATTCTTGGAGCCATGACATTTGCTATTGTGAACCAAGGCATTTATTACACGGGATGGGAATCGGATTGGGCTTCTTTAATCCTTGGAGTTCTCTTGTTGATTGCTGTTCTCACAAACAATACTTTCCGTAGATTGGCCATCTCTGGCAAGAGCAAGAAAGGTGCATAGAAATCATGTCAATTAATTCAAAAGGCACAAGTCAGCCAATAATGAGGCTTGTAGATATTTCAAAAAATTTCTCTGGATATCGAGCTCTTCATAAGGTTTCAATCGATGTATTTCCAGGTGAGGTTCTCTGCCTACTCGGAGATAACGGGGCTGGAAAATCGACTGCAATCAAAGTGATTTCTGGATTTCACGAACCTACCTCAGGAACACTTGAGTGGCAAGGTGAAATGATAGCCTTCAAATCTCCACGTGATGCTAATGAATTAGGAATTGCAACTGTTCACCAATTTGGTGGGACATTCCCACTAATGTCGTTAGGTCGCTCGTTCTTTGTTGGGCTCGAACCAACGAAAGGATGGGGACCTTTTAAGCGCATTGATCGGAAATATTCGAATGAAGTTGTTGTGCGTGAAATGCAGGCAATGGGAATCACTCGAGTTACTGATGGTGAGCGACTTATTGGTTCGCTGTCCGGTGGTGAACGTCAAGTGTCTGCGATTGCACGCGCGGTGCATTTTGGCGCAAAAGTTCTTATACTAGATGAGCCAACTGCGGCGCTTGGAGTGAAGGAGTCATCTCACGTCCTCAGAATCATCATGCAAGCGCGTCAGAAGGGCATTGCAGTAATTCTAATTACTCACAATGTTACGCATGCTTTAGCAGTGGGTGATCACTTTGCGGTCCTCATCCATGGTGAGAAGGCAGATGATTTCCGCAAAGGTGAACGTACCAGAGAGCAAATCATTGATCTCATGGCTGGTGGCGAAGCTATGGCAGATCTTGAAAAGGAAATCGAAGAGTTGACAGGAAGTTCTAGTAATTAAGAATCAACATTCGAACTAAGCAGATTAAATGCGATCATTCTTGTAGGTAACACCTACTTGAGATCGCATTTCGTCTGTAAGTTTAAGAATATCGATTGTGTCCTTGTGAGTCATCGTAGGAGATTCTTTTTGACCCGCCTTTATGCACCGCTCGACCTCTAGAGCTTGATATTGGCGACCTGTCCCCAATATTTCTTCATGGTAGGAGAGAATTATTTCTGCGTCGTTGTTATAAACCCTGAATGTAGTCTGTTCAAGTAGACGATAATCGAGGTCAATTCGGCCACTACTTCCCATGATAGAGGCATTTGCCGGACCAGTCGCAGACATACTAGAGAAAAATGTTGCCATGGCATCAGATGGATATTCGAGTATCGCAGAAAGTGATTCATCAACCTTATCGGTAGTCAGATGCGCTTTGGCAGTCACCTTACTTGGCACCCCTAAGATTCTGACAATGAAATTTAGAGGATAGATTCCAAGATCTAGAAGTGTTCCACCACCCAATTCAGGATCCCAAAGCCGAGGCTTAGATGTTAACTCTTGGCTATGTTCTGCCACGATGTAACGAGGTCGGCCAATCAATCCATTTTTTATAACCTCTTGAATTGCAGATTGAACCGGCAAGAATCGAGTCCACATAGCTTCCATAATGAATACATTCTTTGACTTTGCTGCATCAATTACTTCTTTGGCTTCACGAGCATTTACGGTAAATGGTTTTTCAAGCAATACATGCTTCCCAGCTTTGATAGCTAAAAGGGCATCTTGATGATGACGGGTATGAGGCGTGGCGATATAAACAATGTCTACTTCATCATCGTTTACAAGCGCTTCGTAGCTAGGGTGGCGATTCGGAATAGAAAACTGATTTCCGAAGTCTTCAGCTTTCTCTTGAGTCCGGGCACCTACACTTTGAATAGTCAAACCTGCATGTGCAAAATCTTTTGCCAAGACCGTTGCAATCCAACCGTTACCAAGAAAGCCCCATCGCAAATTTGTCATGGTTAATTATAGTCTCACTTAAAGCTTGTTCCTATTAGTTCTCCTATAGTGATTGCAGTTTTGATATTGGAAAGAGATTCTTCATGGGTATAGAGAGGTGCTTCAAAAAATCCCTTTTCAAGGTATTGAGCAAATGCATGCACTTGATGTATCAGACCTTCATGCTCTGGAATGTCCAAATTATCAATCCAAGAAGTTGGTGTGCCGTTAAATCCAGGTTCATGAAATGTTATGGATGTGGGAGTGAAGAAGGGAGTACCAAAGGTTAGCGCTCCTTTTGTTCCTGAAACTCCTGCCCAGTGGGGTAAACCGGTTCGGGCTGAAAGAACGAAATTGGAACGGGCTCCATTCGAATATCGCATAAACGCGTGTGTTTCCTCATCTATTTGGTTTTGATGAAGTTGACCAAATGCATGTATCTCTTCAGGTTCACCCAGGAATTGCTGAGAAAAGGCAATTGGGTAAATTCCCATATCGATTATCGGGTTCCCGCCACCTGGAGTGAATAATCGAGGAACCTCCAAATTCGCTTGGCAGAAATTTGAAATTACTAATTCAATTTCACCGAGATCTCCATTGGAAAGCAATTGTCGAGCTATATCCATCTGAGGAAGAAACCTGGTCCACATAGCTTCAACAGCTAGTACTTTTTTAGCTTTAGAAGCTCTGTATATTTCTTCGGCCGCAGCGAGATCCATAGTAATTGGCTTTTCAATCAGAACGTGCTTACCTGCATTGATAGCAATTAATGCAACTTCAAGTCGATCAGATGGCAATGTTCCTATGTAAATCGCATCAATGTCATCACGATTTACTAACTCTTCGTACGATGTGTAAAAAGATGGCAAGTTCCATTTATGTGCAAAGACTTCTGCCTTATTTGGAGTTCGCGAAGCAACCGCTACAAAATCCTGATGCGAATTTTTCTTTGCAGTTTTAACCATGGCATCTGAAATCCATCCCGCTCCAAAAATTCCCCAACGAAGCGGCCTAGATTCTGAATCATGAAAAATATGGGGTTGAGGTAACTGATGCATCTCAAAACGCCTATTTATCGGGATTCGGGACAGTCACATCTCTCACAAACGACTCGAGATCATTTACCGATTGCAAGAAGCCGCGCAACGTTCGTTGAGTTGCACCAAAATTTGTAAACTCTTCGGCTTTTAGTCCATCTACGTCGTACATCTTTCTAAATACAGGAAGTTTCTCTAACATAGGCTCAAGAATTCGATTTTCAATTGGTTCTTCGACGCTGTTTAGATTCGGGATAATTCCAGATTTGTTGATTTTTAACTGCCAAGAGTAAGGTGGAGAAATAACAGAGTCCCCCCCAAGGATTCCTGACCAATGCATGTGATTGCGGAATGCCGCGGAAAGTAATCGTGTGCGATATCCACGTTGCTCATATACTTTATGCGCATTTCTAAAGACGGCAACACCTGCCCACTCCATGATTCCTGGATCAATCACTGCTCCTGCTTTTTCAGCTGAAACCTTTACCCAGTCATCAACGCGTCCCACCATGATTGTGCAGACGGGTCCCATCTGGGAAATATCTAAGCCCTCAGCTTCACGACGCTTAAGTCCTCGTTCGACGGCTTCGGCAACAGCAACAGTTTGGGCGACTGAAAAGGAAACCGTTGCATTGATGCTAACGCCCTGATAGGTCGCTTCTTCAAAAGCCGCAATTGCTTCTGAAGTGACTGGAATTTTAACAATCATATTTTTTGCAATTTTTGAAAATTCAACTGCCTGTGACGCAAGAAGTTTTGCATCTCGAAAGTTTCGAGGGTCCGTCTGAATAGAAAGCCTGCCATTTCGTCCATTCTGCTTTTCGAACTCTGGTTCAAATAACTTGGCCGCATTGGATGAAAGCTCCTTGACCATGGCCCATCCAATTTGATCGTCTGTTGCCTGAGGATTTGCCTTCGCAAATTCCTTGATTCTGGTCACCCAATACTCTTTATCGGCTTTCAGTGCCGTCAATGCAATCACAGGATTACATGTTGCTCCTACAATCCCCCATGTGAGAGCATCTTTAATCTCCTTGGGATCAGCTGAATCGTTCCAGAGAACTGTTTTTGAATGCTCTTTCATGTAGATGAATGGCGAATCTGACATTTATTCTCCTTATTGAATGTTTGAGCTGCCGGTGAAAATAAAATTGAATTGAGTGAAGGCTAATGCCCTCTTAGAGAGCAGCATATGCAGTCTTCAGAACATTTGCCGCGATTCTCAAACCTTCTTCCCGACCGAATGATGCATCTTCATGTTCAATCGCGATGTCAGTCTTAGGGCTAGTCTTTGCAAGAGTTTGCAGAAACTTAGTCCAGAATGCCTGGTCGTGACCCTCTCCAAGAGCCACGAAATCCCAAGCAGAGTCTTTTGGCCATTGATTTACGACGAATTGACCATCGTGAGAAAGTGGAAGTGGATTTTGCTCGCGCGGGATTCTTGTAAATCGATCGTCTAATACGCCATGAATCTTTACTCCAGGATTAATTCGAACATCTTTCGCCGCTGCGCAATAAACCAATTCCCCGAGTACCTCTAGTGCATGTATTGGATCAATTTGCTGCCAAAATAAATGAGAAGGATCCATTTCGGCGCCAATATTTCTAAGATTTCCCTTTTCTACCAAGCGAAGCATCGTAGAAGGGTTGAATACAACATTCTGAGGATGCATTTCAAGACCAACTTTTACACCGTTCTCTTCGGCAACTTTATCAACCTTCTGCCAAAATGGAATCGCTACTTCATTCCATTGGTAGTCAAGGGCATCCATGTGTTCAGAACTCCAAGGATTTACATACCAAGCAGCTCGAGAACCTGTTGATTCTGCAGCTGGTAAACCTGACATCGTAATAACGCGATCAACTCCGAGACGATTTGCAATCTTGACTGCATCTATTACATCTTGTGATTGACGTTGTCCAACTGCTTTATTTGGACTCAAAGGATTTCCGTTACAATTAAGGGCAGTCAACTTAATTCCACGAGAAGAAAACTTGTCCAAGTATTCATCTCGTTTGACATCAGAGTTCATAATGTCATCAATTGGTAAATGCACCGGAGGAAGAAAGCCGCCAGAATTGATTTCTGCTCCATTAAGTCCCAATCCTTTGATTACATCTAGGGCAGAATCAATATCACGATCATGCAAGACTGCTGTATAAACTCCGATATGCATTACAATTCCAACTTTCTGTACAATGTAGGACTCTAACTCTAGTTAAAAAAAATGAAAGTGTTAAGTATGAAAGTCTTTTGTAAACAAATGTAAACAGCAAGATGTCGCTTTCCAACCGTATAAAAATTCATGAATTTCAATGGCTTACATTCAATAGTTCGGCCCGATTCGCGCTCCAAAGAGGCCATTTTTGACTCACCTTGGGATTAGGCCGATGATAGGTGCGTGCCCAAATCCTCGATTTATGAAGTAGCTGCCTTGGCAGGAGTGTCGATTGCGACTGTGAGTCGAACATTAAATAAGCCTCACCGAGTTTCTGAAGCGACACGTTCGCGAGTCATGGAAGCTGTTCATAAATTGTCATACACACCAGATATTGAAGCAGCGGCACGAGCGAGACATCATAATGATCGAATTGCAGTAGTTGCTCCACTTAATACCTATCCTGGTTTTACGCAAAGGCTGCAGGGAATTTCCTCTGCTCTTGACGAGTTACAATCTGAGTTAATTATTTTTCAGATTGATGCTCAAAAGATTTTAAATCCGCAGAACAATAAATTTCTCGATTCTTTAGCATCTTCTGGTAGATATGACGGTTTGATTATCATGTCGCTTCCGGTAAATGGACAAGATTTGACTCGAATTTCTTCCACTAAATTTCCAACTACACTTATTGAAACTTCAGACACCCGTTTCACATCTTTCAAAGTAGATAATTCTGAGGGAGCGCGACTAGGAGTCCAGCATCTGATTGACAGAGGCTATAAAAATATTGGATATGTCGGCTTTAATCCTCTTCCTAGTTATTCTTCAAATCCTTCTAAAGAAAGAGAACAGGGATATATCAATACACTTCTTGAAAATGGGAGAAAGGTAAATCCTGAATTAATTATTACTCCCGATTACAGTATTGAAGACTCGAGAATTAAGGTAACTGAGCTACTCAAGAGTTCAAACCGGCCAGATGCTTTATTTTGTGGAGTAGACATTAACGCACTTGGAGTCCTGAGAGCCGCCGAGGAATTGGGAATCAAGGTACCAGGAGATTTGGGTGTAGTGGGCTTTGATGACATCGATATCGCCGACTACATGGGACTTACCACTGTAAAACAACAACTTCACGGTTCAGGAAAAGAAGCGGCGTTGCTAGTCAACAAACTTATTAAAGATCCACTTATGTCGGAACCACGTGAAATATTTTTACCACTGGAATTGATTATTCGTAGATCTACTTGATTTTCACTTCAATTCCATTGTGGAGCGCCGATTCAACAATTGAATCCAGGATTATTAAATTGCGAAGACCTTCTTCAAAGGTAGCTACTTTAGGTAGTCTGCTTAATCCAGCAACTTGCTCTAGAAAAGCTCGTGCTTGCCAGACAAACAGGTCATTTTGACCGTAATTAACGGTTGGGAAATCCATCGCCATACCTCCAGCTATATATGGGTGATCCGGCCCAATAAATGCTTGACGATATCCTGAAGTTTGATGTGGTGTCGTACTATCGAAGTATCCGAATTCTCCCATGCGACCTAGATCAAAAGTTGCAGCACCTTTTTCGGTGTGAATTTCAAATCCAAGTCCGTTTGCTAGACCGTGGGCCACTCGTGAGGAACTAAAAGTTCCAGTTGCACCACTTTTAAATTTTGCAATAAAGGTAACAAGATCTTCGTTTTCAACATCTTCGTAAACATCTGAGAGTGAAGTCGCTGCATGACCCATAGCAGTACCAGATGGTAGAGCACGCCTTTGAGTAAAAGTGGTTAATACAGCACCAGAGACTGATTCAATCTCCCCAAACATAAATTCCGCTAGATCTACAACGTGTGAGCCAATGTCAGCTAGCGCGCCAGAACCAGGACCGCCTTTATACCTCCATGACATTGGCCGAGACGAATCAGCAGCATAATCACACCAATAATGACCGTTAAAAAAGTACGGTTTCCCAAGGTTGCCATTTTCTAATTCGTTTTTGATTGCGCCTATCGCAGGGGATCTTCGGAAAGTGAATCCAGTCCCTGCATGCAAATCTTTTGCCTTTTTAGCGGTCTCAACCATCGCTCGGGCATCCGCAGTTGATGGAGCTAATGGTTTTTCACAAAGAACATGTTTTCCTGCTTTCAGAAGTGCTTCTGATATTTCCCGATGTAGCGAGTTGGCAACAGCAACACTCACCACTTGAATGCTGGAATCGGAAAGTATTGTCCTCCAATCAGTTTCAGAGTTGCGATAACCAAATCGTCTCGCAGAATCTTGCGCAAACTCAGCATTGAGGTCTGCGATTGTGACCAAATCAATTTCTGGTAAACCGGGACCGTATACTGTGCTTGCGGCACGAAATCCAGCAGCATGGGCCCTCCCAACCATTCCAGCCCCAATTACTGCTACTCCAATCTTTGACATAACTAATTCACCTAAATCATTTCTTGAATTTTTGCGAGTTGGTATTTTGCAGTTTCTTTATTTTTTTCATTTTCAGCAAAGACGGATGAACACATCACGCTTTTTGGATTATCTAGGAACCCTATCTCTTTGAGGCCGCCAAAGAATTCTGGCCAATTCACATCGCCATCCCCAATTTTGAGATGCTGATGTACTCTCACAGAGTTTCCGGGAGGGTTCGTAATGTAGCGAAGCCCATCTGAACGCTTATGGTCCATTGTGTCAGATACGTGCACCAATCGGAGCATTTCACCCGCCTCACGCATGATCGTCAATGGAGGTTGATTCATGTGGAAGGTGTGAGACGCGACATAAACTAGTCCAATATTTTTAGAGTTTACTCCGCGAATAGTACGAATTGCTTGTAACCCGTCTTCCACAAAATCATCTGGATGTGGGTCAATTAATACATCTAGACCTTCGCGTTCAATGACGGGCAACAACTCTTCCATTGATCTATAGAAGGCACGTTCTGATTCTTCCGCTCTTTCGGGCCGACCCGAGAATTCGGTATTCATAGTTTTCACACCTAGATCTACGGTAATTTGAATTGCGCGCTTCCAGTAACGGATAGCCGCTTCTCTCGCATCTTCATCAGGACCAGACCATCGCAATACGGGAAGCACGGATGCAATTTCAACCCCTGAGTCCTTACATGCTTGCTTCATTTTTTTGACCAGGTTGTCATCCGCTTTCGGATGATTAAAAAATGGAATGAAATCAGGATGTGGAGTCATCTGAAGGTATTTGAACCCTAATTCTGCAGCTACGGCAGGAAATTCCAAAAGCTTATGAGTGTGGTGGAAAGGTGTTGGGTCTAATGCGATTTTCATCTTTTTCTCCAGTCGATAGTCTTTTTATCAGAATTACTTGACTCGGGCAGCTCGGGTAGTTGCCAAAATATGTTCACGGGTACGTTGTGCAATTGGGAATGGCATATCAATCGAGCAGCCATACATATCCTGCTCAATAATTGCGAAAATCTCAGGATTGATTTCTAGTGCTTTTTCGATAATAGGTGCAAATTTTGGAACACCTTCGAAGCCGGGTTCAGTCATAACACCTTGAGCTACAGCCTCAACGAATGGAAGGTCATTCTTAAGTGCATTAGCCAAAATATCTGGATGCACTTGCTTAAGATGTAGGTATCCAATCCGCTCAGGGTAGGCGTTCATCAACTTGACGTTATCACCAAGGTAATAGGCAAAATGACCAGTATCGAGACATAGATTGGTGTAATCCTTATTCGTTTCTTCTAAAAATCTCTCTACTTCTTGATAAGTTCCAATATGACTATCTGCGTGAGAGTGGAATTGCTGGCGAATATCAAATTCTTCCAGTAGTGCTTTCCCGAGTTTGTCATGCCCAGCGGCAAGTCTCTTCCATTGTTCATTAGATAATGTTCGAGATTCCTGTGCGTCACCAGTTTGTGGATCTCGCCACAAATCTGGGATCACTACTAGATGCTTAACATCAAGTTTAGAAACAAGATTTGCAACAGCAAGTGCTTGATCCCAAGCTCGTTGCCATTGACTCTCATCCAGTTTGTGAAATCCTGTAAAGACAGTTCCTGCCGTAAGTTTGAGATTTCTCTTACCCAGTTCATCTTCAAGCCTTTTTGGATCTGTAGGAAGATATCCAAATGGTCCTAATTCAATCCAGTGATATCCGGAAGCCTCAACTTCATCAAGGAAGCGATCCCATGGAACTTGTGTCGGCTCGCTTGGAAACCAAACGCCCCACGAATCTGGTGCAGTTCCTACGCGAATTTGCTGAGTCATTCTTTGCTCCTTTTATGCTTTGTAAGGTAGTCGAGAGTCTGTTTTTTGCGTTTCCCACGATTTGCGGATCCAAGCTTGATCTGGGTGGTCAGTGAGATTCCATTCACGATCTGGGTCAGGGCCAGCCATTACATTAAAGAAGTACAAGTCATATCCAGGTCCTGCTGCTGCTGGGCCGTGCCATCCATATGGCACTAATACGACATCTCCAGAATGTATTTCTTCATTTACATCGTACGGCCGATTATCAGCTGAAATACCTCTGAAAATACCAAATGGATTGGAGGAGACTGGAGTCTCTAAACCTCGTGACACCGCTGATTCAAAATAATATATTTCTTCCAGATTTGATTCTTTTCCCGGCACATATGTATCGTGCTTATGAGCCGGTGAACCTGACCAGTTACCTGCCGGAACGATAACTTCTACTGCAATCATTCGATCCGCATCAAGAACATCTGGCAATCCAAAGTTATGTACCTGTCTCGTTTCACGACCAGCCCCTCGAAGCTCAACAGGAACATCTTCCTTTGGCATGTATTTCACTGGCTTAGAGTTTTTCGCAGGTGACTCACTAACAAGAACACGACCGAGACCCGAAACGGAAGCTCGAGTATTAATCGGAAGGTATAGCAGATCAGAAGGACCATGAAAGACTGACTTACGACCTCTTAGAACTTGGGTGTGAATTTCACCTGAATTGGATAGAAGATATTGAACTGATATTTTTTCACCTTCAAGAGGAAAAATAAGTCTCTCATTGTTGTCAGCCGGTAATTCAAGGAATACGCCTGAAGAGAGTTTTCCCACGCGAATGCCCGTTGAGGCCCAAGGTTTTGCCGGCGGATTATTTGCGTCCACATGGACTTCCCAAACAGCAGATTTCAACTCACCTTTACGGAAGTACCACTTGTTAGGAGAGGACATGGAAGTAATTAGTTCTGTGGGAAACCGAGGTTAATTCCACCGTGGCTTGGATCAAGCCAACGCGAAGTAATTGCTTTGCCGCGGGTGAAGAAGTGAACACCTTCAACACCGTGAGCTTTTGTGTCACCGAAGAGTGATTGCTTCCAGCCTCCAAATGAGTAGTATGCAACAGGCACAGGGATTGGAACGTTAATCCCAACCATTCCTACCTGAATCTCATTTTGGAATCGACGAGCAGCACCACCATCATTGGTAAAGATTGCAGTTCCATTTCCAAATGCACCACTATTAATCAGAGAAACACCTTCGTCGTAGCTCTTGACGCGAACAATCGAGAGTACTGGACCAAAAATTTCTTCTGTGTAGACCTTAGAAGTTGTTGGAACTTTGTCGATAAGTGTTGGTCCCAGCCAGAAGCCATTAGGTTCGCCATCAACTTTCGGGTTTCGACCATCGACAACTACCGTCGCACCATCTTTTTCAGCAACTTCAATATATGACGCAACTTTGTCACGATGTTCTTTAGTGACAAGTGGACCCATATCACAGCCACGACGACCATCGCCGGTGCGTAACTTGCTCATGCGATCTACTATTTTGGAAATCAATTGATCAGCCACCGGTTCAACTGCTACAACTACAGAAATTGCCATACAACGTTCGCCAGCGCTACCAAATCCAGCATTAATCGCAGAGTCAGCAACTAACTCAAGATCTGCATCAGGTAAAACCAACATATGATTTTTAGCGCCACCAAGAGCTTGGACACGTTTGCCTGTTCGAGAGGCTCCCTCATAAATATATTGTGCAATCGGAGTAGAACCAACGAATGAGATTGACTCAACATCTGGGCTATTGAGTAAACCATCTACGGATTCTTTATCACCATTAAGTACATTAAAAACACCATCAGGTAGGCCGGCTTCTTTCCAAAGCTTTGCAATCCATATTGACGCTGAAGGATCTTTCTCAGAAGGCTTTATTACTACAGTATTTCCTGCCGCAATTGCAATGGGGAAGAACCACATAGGTACCATCGCTGGGAAGTTAAATGGACTAATGATTCCTACAACACCAAGTGGTTGACGTGTTGAGTAGACATCTACACCAGTTGAAACATTTTCTGAATAAAATCCTTTGAGCAAGTGAGGGATACCTGTTGCGAATTCCACTACTTCCTGGCCACGTGTAATCTCACCAAGGGCATCAGAGAGTACTTTCCCATGTTCACTCGTAATGATTTCCGCAAGTTCACCTTTGCGGGAATTTAACAATTCTCTGAAAGCAAAGACAACTTGTTGACGCTTGGCTAGTGAAGCGTCTCTCCAAGCTGGGAACGCATCTTTTGCCGCCTTGATGGCCGCATCTATCTCGGTTTGATTGGCTAGAGCAACTCTTTTTGTTTCAGTGCCAAGTGCAGGATCATAAACTGGTGATGTTCGACCCGATTTACTTACAAATTCTGCACCATTTATCCAATGATTTACTACGTTGCTCATTTATTCCCCCTGGTAGATGATGAGAGATTCTAGAGCTAAATATGGAATTTTCACATTGGACAGTTTAAGTAGATTACATGTAAGCGATAGTTAGGGGCTTACACGGGCTTTCATCAAGAGAGTATCAATTTTATTCCTACGAGACCTGCTGAAATAAGAGTCAAATTTTGAAATATTTTCTGATTGATTTGTGAAACGATTTTCTTTCCAATAAGTGCTCCTACAGCTATCGCTGGTATTGCAGGCAAAATAAACTTAAATGAAGTTACCTCAAGAATTCCCAGACCTATAGTGAAGGGGAGCTTTATCAAGTTAACAATAAAGAAAAACCAAGCCGAATTTGCTAAGAAGTTCATTACTGATTCGCGACGAAGAAATAAATAGATACTCATTGGTGTACCACCAGAATTGGCAACCATGCTCATGAATCCAGCTGTCGACCCGAGAGTCAGGCGAAGAAACCGGGGAAATCGAGAGTTCAGATCTGAATTTTTTTTCTGCCAATACTGACTTAATGGATAGAGAATCACCAATATCACAACTACCCACCCGATGAACTTCTTTAAAGATTCATCAGTAGATTGAGAAAGAAAAATCGCACCAAAAACTAAGCCTACAAATACTGGCATGAATAGTGTTCTGAGAAATTTCCAATCAACATATTTTCTATACGCTGTAATAGCAAATAGGTCGCCAATTATTAATAAGATGAGCAATACACCCGTGGATTCTTTGGCAGGAAGAATTTGTGTGAGAAGTGCGGCGCACAGAAGTCCAAGCCCCCCGATTGAGGTTTTCGCCAGCCCAACCAAGAGTCCGACGCCCATCATCTCTAGCAAAACTAAGTGAGACATCAGGTCATCGTAGCCGAGGGAATTTCATAACATTCGAAGATTTCTCTTCAGGTCGAGTATAAATTGCAGTTTTATCAAGGACTGTTTACGATAGGCACCAATTAAGGGGAGTACCTAGATACAGCTACCTCGTCAATACGGTGTAAAAACCCGGGGCGCTGGCCGAGATTCGGTTAGGAAGACCTTGACCACGTCATAGCCACGCGAGTCAGGGAGAGAAATATATGAGCGTATCAATCACAGTGTGGTCCGTAACAATCGGACTTATTGCACTTCTATTACTTATCGATTTGTTTACGGTCAGTTCAAAACCCCACGAAGTAAAGTTTAAAGAAGCTGCAAGTTGGTCGATTTTTTATATTGGTATAGCAGTCATTTTTGGTGTGTGGGTGTACCAACGATTTGGCTCAGATATGGGAACCCAATTCTTTGCTGCCTATCTTGTTGAGAAGTCACTCTCTGTAGATAACCTCTTTGTATTTGTCATCATTCTTGCGCAATTTGCCGTCCCGAGCATCTATCACCAACGCGTATTACTCATCGGTGTGATGCTTGCACTCGTTCTTCGTGGAATCTTCATCTCCGTTGGCGCTGCAGCACTCGCTGCTTTCTCATTCACCTTCGTGATCTTTGGTGCAATCTTGATTTGGACAGGTGTTGGCTTGTTCTCACACTGGGATGAGGATCCAGAACCAGGTGATAACGCTGTCGTAAAGCGCATCCGCAAGAGAATCGCCATGGTTGATGAATTCCATGGAACCAAGCTCTTTATTCGCCAGAATGGCAAGCGCGTTGCAACCCCAATGTTCTTAGTGATGATTGCAATCGGTTCCACGGACTTGCTCTTCGCTCTAGACTCAATTCCTGCAACATTCGGTGTGACCTCAGAGACATTCCTAGTCTTTGCAGCTAACGCCTTTGCGCTCTTGGGCCTACGTGCGCTCTATTTCCTTGTGAAAGGTTTGCTTGACCGCCTTGTCTACCTATCTCTTGGCTTATCTATCATTTTGATGTTTATCGGTATCAAGTTAATCCTGACCTATCTTCATGAAGAATTCACTTCAATCCCTAAGATTTCAACACCACTGGGGTTGGCAGTTATCGGTATAATTCTTGTTACCTCGACTATTGCAAGTTTGGTGAAGACTAAGTCTGATCCCACTGCAAAGGCACATGCTGGTCGAGTAACAGGAAGTAAGGGCGATGAAGGAAAAAATAGCTAAGAGTTGGAAGACACTTCCTTCGCCTATGCGAAAAACTATCGTCTCTGTCTTTGGCGCCACCTTCATCATCACAGGCTTACTTCTCATTGTGCTGCCTGGACCATTTACGATGCCGTTACTTATTCTGGGACTTGCCATACTCGCCCTTGAATTCGCGTGGGCTAAATCAATGTTGGAAAAGGTAAAGGCCCAAGGTTCAAAGCTCAATCCGAAGAAACTATTTAAGAAGCAATAATTTCTTTTTGTGAGCAATGCAAAGATGGCCCCAATTGTTCTCGTTCAAGAGCTTGATGAAAGCCAATGGACTCGATATCGCGATATTCGTTTAGCAGCCCTTGAAAGTGATGGCCATGCCTTTGGAGGAAATTTAGCGTCTGAACAACTCTTCACAGAAAGTGATTGGCGATCTAAAGCGCGCCAATACATTGCACTCGTAGCAGTTGTGGGCGATGAAGATATAGGCATGATGACTGTTGAAAATCTCAGAGGAGATTTTGGTGCAACAAGCTGGGTGGGTAGCTGTTGGGTAGATCCTGAATACAGGCAGCATGGAGCACTTCGCGCACTCTTTGAGTATTTAGATGAGCAGGCAGTGCGTAGAGATTGGACCGTCCAAGGACTTGGAGTCTGGGTTGATAACGAGATTGCCATTATTGCCTATGAAAAGTTAGGTTTTGAAAAGATGGGCGAGAAGCAGGAAAGTACTCGTAAGCCAGGGATGTATTACCAGCGCATGCTCAGAAAGACTGTTGCTCGCTAAAGGCTAGAGCTGAACTCGGTACTGACGCTTTCCAGATTCAAGAACATATGTGTCATAGAGCTTTCGGGCTGTCTCGTTATCTTCATCGGTATTCCAGTAAAGACGTGAGCATTTATTCTCAATCGCATAGGCTTTCACAAACTCCATGAGCGCTCGTCCAGCTCCAGACCCACGCACCGCAGGATCTACGAAGAGATCTTCGAGGTAGCAGTGGCCGTTGGGAGACCATGTTGAATTCTGAAGGTTATATGTCGTAAAACCAATAAGGGTTCCATCGCGCTCTGCAACAGCGCACTTCATATTAAAGTCTGGATCCATGATGCGAACCCAGGTGCGCTCTGTCTGTTCGACAGGAACAACTGTCTTATAGAAGTCGAGGTATCCCTGCCAGAGAATGAGCCAGCTCTGCTTATCGCTCTGCTGTATGGGGCGGATCGAGATAGACATTAGAGTGCAAATGGAGGGTATTTATCGGTTACCAAGAGGAATGCATAACCGTTGACACGGTTCCAAAAGCGCACAGTCTTAAGAACAAACTTGCCAGCCCACTTTGGGTAGTTGCCTGTCGCAGATGTCATGATCCATGCAATGAAGGTCATGCCAAGAGCAATCAGTGAGTAGATAAGGCCGACGATGATGAGCGGGATGGATAAGAACCACTTCACCAAGGGGAGCCAGCGATTGAGAGCTTTTCCACCCTTGATCTCAGGGAAAACAACTTCAATATTCTTATTGCGCTCGATAGATGGATATTCATCAGTAAGTAAGAGAACATAGGCAACAACGCGAGTCTGTAATTCAAGGAATGCATGGTTGAAGGTCAACAGGTAGCTTGGATAGACCTCACGGAATACAAGAGCGAGCAGCGCTGGCAGGATGATGAATCCAGCTGCGAATCCAGCGTTGGATTGAAC
>Ga0187843_10000243_pt1 | contig 43449 bp, 50 predicted proteins | sample SpaLakP09_SKY_43_FD_134516 | JGI IMG/M metagenome (GOLD analysis project Ga0187843, IMG submission 134516) | Oligotrophic lake water microbial communities from Sparkling Lake, Wisconsin, USA - SP09_SKY_43 | ecosystem: Environmental > Aquatic > Freshwater > Lake | place: USA: Sparkling Lake... | reverse complement strand
TCACGGATATAGAAATGCCGCTGATGACGGGCCTGGAACTGGCGACCGCGCTGGGCGAGTCCGGCTCGGCCTGCAAGGTGGTGATCGTGACGACCTTTGCCCGCGCCGGGTATTTGCGGCGCGCCATGGCGGCCGGCGTGCGCGGCTACCTGCTCAAGGATGCGCCGGCCGACCATCTGGCGGCGGCGATTCGCGCCGTGCACGGTGGCGGACGCGCGATCGCGCCGGAACTGGCGCTGGAAAGCTGGGGTGGCGGGGAAGATCCCTTGTCCGAGCGCGAGCGCCAGGTGCTGCGGCTGGCGGGCGAAGGCAAGAGTGGGGCGGAAATTGCGAAGCTGATTCATTTGTCCGAAGGGACGGTGCGCAATTACCTGTCGGAAGCAATCAGCAAATTGAATGCCGGCAATCGCGTGGAAGCCTTCCGGCTGGCACGCGATGCCGGCTGGCTGTAATTAGCCCTGGCGTTCGGCCACGTAGATTTCCACGCGGCGATTGCGGGCACGGCCTGCATCGTTGTCGTTCGAGGCGATCGGTTCGCGTTCGCCGCGGCCGTCGATCATGACGCGGTTCGGCGATACGCCGCGCTGGGCCAGGTAGTCGCGGGTGCGCGCTGCGCGGTCCACCGACAGGGGATCGTTGACGGCGTCGCCGCCGGTGCTGTCGGTATGGCCGATGATGGACACGGTCGATGCCGGGTTCTCGTTCAGGGTCTGGGCAAAGCGCTCCAGTACCGGACGGAAGTTCGACTTGATGTCGGAACGGCCGGTGTCGAAGGAGACGTCGGCGGGAATTTCCAGTTTCAGGCGGTTATCCGAGGTCTGGCTGACCTGGATGCCGGTGCCGCGGGTGGCAGCTTCCATTTCCTGCTTTTGCTTTTCCATGCGGTTCGACCAGATGTTGCCGACGATCGCGCCGGCTATGCCGCCGATGGCCGCGCCCTTGGCCGCACGGTTGCCGCCGCCGCCGCTGGTGGTGCCGCCGATGATGGCGCCCAGGCCCGCACCGACGCCGGCGCCGGTTGCCGTGCCGCGCTGGGTAGGGCTCATGTCCGCACAGCCAGTGGCCAGTGCCAGGACGGTAACGCCAATCAGGGTAGTCGCAATATTCTTATTCATGTACTTCTCCTTAAAAAATGAAAATCCGTTTCGCTGTCGCGCCGGCTGTTCTCGGACGCGACCGCGAAACGGATCGGTCATCGGGTGATGGCCGGGCCGTGCAATTGCTAAATGCCTCGTCCGCTGATCAGGCGAACCAGAACCATGATGACCGCGACAACCAGCAGGATGTGGATGAAGCCGCCAACGGTATAGGATGTGACCAAGCCGAGCAGCCACAGGATCAAAAGTACGACAGCGATTGTATAAAGCATGATTTTGTCCTCAGTGGGTTAGGTAGACGACGGTGAGGTCGTTGAACCCAGTATGCTGACTCGTCCAGTTTCAATCCGTACGTTAGCGTACATTCAATGAGAAATTTCTGTTCGAATCGCAATAGATTGTTACAAGTGAAACACCGGGCTTACCCGGCGGAACGCAGCTGGCCATCGACGATTTTCACGCGGTCGCCCGTGCTCCAGTTGGCGTTGTCCTGGGTGAAGGTACGCGAGCTGCCATCGTCCAGGCGGACCCGGATTTCGTAGCTGTGGGTCGCTTTCATATTGCCTTCGACCCGGTTGCCGACCACGGCGCCGCCGACGACACCGGCCACGGTCGCGATTTTCTTGCCGCTGCCGTCGCCGATCTGGTTGCCCAGCAAGCCGCCCAGCACCGCGCCGCCTGCCGCGCCCAGGCCGCTGCCTTTGGCGCGGGTGGTGATTTCACGCACCGATTCCACATTGCCGCAGTTGTTGCACCAGTTGCGGGCGGGCGCCGCCTGGGCCACGCGCACCGGTTCGTCGCGCACCACCTTGCGCGGCGCCGCCGGCCGTTTTGCGGGTTCGGCCGCGGGTTCGGCAATTTTGGCGGCCAGGGCCGCGCGGTCGCTGGCGCTCAGTTCGCTTTCGCTGGTGGCGCTGCCGGTCGTGGACGGGATCCAGCCCATGATGGCGGCCGTGCCTGCCAGGCAGAACAGCACAATGGCGACGGCCGCCGCGATCATCATCGGGTGGGTGTTGGATTTGTTGGTGACAGGGGAGTTCATGGTGATGTTCCTTTTATTGTAAGAATCAAGGCTATTCTCCCCGCAAGCCTGCTCTCCTTCCGTGCGTCACCGTACATACCATGGCTATTATTCCCGTTACCCTGATTGTATGTGCCCAGGCCGTCCCCTCTCAGAAGAAGTTCGCCAATGATTGCTATCCGTTCCGATCCAAGCCGCTTGCAGCGATGTCCCCGCGGGAGCGCGCCATGAGCCTGCTTTCGCCTGCCGAACTGGCCGACCCGCAAGGCAACCAGTTGCTGGGCGCCTTGCCCGCGGCCGACCTCGCACGCCTGGCGCCCATGCTCGATACCGTCCAGGTCGACGTGGGCGAAGTGCTGTGCGAACCGTCGGCGCCTACCCGCCATATCTATTTCCCGCACGACAGCCTGATTTCCCTGCTGGGCGTCGCCGAAGGGCGCATGACGCTCGAAGTGGGCCTGGTGGGGCGCGAGGGCATGCTGGGCGCCACGGTGGCGCTGGGGCATGCCGTGTCGCAGGTGCGCGGCATCGTCCAGCGCGCCGGCCGCGCCAGCCGCATGGAGAGCGGGGCCTTCCGTACCGAATTCGCGCGCAATCCTTCGCTGCAGCGCGTGCTCTACCGCTACACCGATACCCTGCTGGCGCAAGCCATCCAGATTGCCGTGTGCAGCCGCTTCCATGTGCTCGAAGCGCGCCTGGCGCGTTCGCTGCTGGTCACCCGCGACCGCCTGCAGTCCGACAAGTTCCACCTCACCCACGAGTTCCTGGCCCACGCGCTCGGCGTGCGCCGGGTCGGCGTGACCAAGGCCGCCAGCGCCCTGCAGCAGCAGGGCTTGATCATCTATAGCCGCGGCAATATCGAGATCCTCGACGTGGCCGGCCTGGCGGCGGCTTCCTGCAAATGCTACGAAATCGTCAAGGAAGCGGGCGCCAGCGCGCTGTCGACCGCCTTCGTCTGAGATTGCCGCGCCCGCCGCGGAAAAGGCCTTTCAACTCGGAGATGCCCGCCTGTTCAATCCCACTACCATCCGCAGGTCCGTCCTGCTGGGCGTGATCCTGGTCGGCTCGCGCCGCGTGCAGAGTTCCTCGGCCACCGAAACGGCCGTGCCGGTCGACTTCATTCCGATGACCAAGCTGGCCGAAACCGGCGGCCAGTTCGACCTGGCCCAGACCCTGACCTACCTCTCGCCCTCGTTCAACTCGACGCGCCAGACCGGCGCCGCCATGAACGCCATCCCGATGCTGGCGGTGAAGAACATCCAGGTGCTGCGCGACGGTGCCGCGGCCCAGTACGGCTCGGACGCGATCGCCGGCGTGATCAACATTGAACTGAAGAAATCGCTCGGCTTCGGCGGCTCGCATATCTTCAACGTCAAGCCGACCACGCTGGACGAGAACGAAACCGACAATGGCTTCAAGTACGAATCGGTGCAGTTCGGCTTGAACGGCGCGGCCTACTTCGCGCGCCTGTGGCACAAGTTCCAAGCCGCCAGACGACAAAAAACGCGCCGAGGCGCGTTTTTTGTCGTCCGGGGGACGGCTTACTTCATGCGGATGTCGTTCTTGACCGACTTCACGCCACGGATGCCACGAGCGACGTTGCCGGCAGCAGCGATGTCTTGCTGTTGGGCTACGAAGCCGCTCAGCTGAACCACGCCCTTGAAGGTTTCCACATTGATTTCGGTGGCTTTCAGGGTGGTGTCGGCGACGAAGGCAGCTTTCACCGAGGTGGTGATGGCGGTGTCGTCAATGTATTCGCCGACGCTTTCCTGTTTGGCGGTACCGCAGCCAACAACGGTGGTAAGCATCAGGGCAGCCAGCAGGGTCGATACGATGCGCAGGTTTTTCATTTTGATTTCCTCTATGGTGGTAAGCGTTGATGTTCTTGCTTCCGGCAAGCATGTGCTTTACCGATGTGCCTAGAATAGTGCCCGTTTGAATCGTGGTCTGTTCGTTAACGCACATACGACAGCGATCTCATCAACGCCGCTTCAGGGTCTTGCCCGGCGGCGGCGCCACCGGCTTCACGGCGGCGTCCGCCAGCAGGCTGGCGCAGGGGCTTTCCTGGCCCGGTCCCGCATTGACCAGGGGCAGCAGGGCGGCGAAGGGGGCCGCCAGGCCGAGCGCGATCGCGCCGCCCGCCTTGAGCGCCAGCACGCGCTTGTCGACGCTCACGTCGGGCTTGCTGAAGGCGCCGCGCACGTGCAGCGGGGCCCGCAGCGAAATGATGCGCAGGCCCTTGGTGCGGGGACGCAGGGTCAGGTCCATCTGTTCGTTGGCCAGGTTGATGGTGCCGTCGGCCGTGATGACGGCTTCATCGGTATCGACCACGAATACCCGGGTTTGCATGAGGCCGCGGGTCACGCTGAAATCGGTGGCCATGCAATTGAGGCGGACCGGCTTGTCGCCGAACAGGGTGGTCAGCACGATATTGCCGATATTTAAGCCTATCTTTTCCAGCAGTAACTTACTGACCGTGCCCTGGTTGATCATGGTCTTGATCTCGCCGTTCGAGTCTGCCAGCAGCGAGGCCACCGAATTGCCCACCGCCGACAGTTGGGCGTCGCCATTGATTTCGCCGATGGTCGCCTGCAGGTCGGGAATGCTGGGGAACAAGTCCTTGACCTTCAGGTGGCGCGCCGTGATTTTGGCGGTGGCGCGGATGGCATTTTTTCCTTCTCGCCCGCTGCCGTCGAGCCGGATGGTCGAACTGAGATTGCCGCTGGCCAGGTCGAAATTGAGGGGCGCCAGCGTCACCACGCCATCTTTCAGGATCAGGTGGGTGCTCAGCTTCTTGATTTGCAGCTGTTCCGTGCGGATGATCCGTTCGGCCGCGTAATGGACGTCGGCATCGATCGCGGTCCAGCGTTCGGTGCGGAAGGGTTCCACCGGCAGCAGCTTGCCGTCGGGCTGGACCGTTGCCACGCCGCGCGCGCTCTTGCTGGCGTTCGAGTCGGCCCCGATCACCGGTCCCAGGTCCTTGAAGTGCAGCAGTTTCGAGACGACCTTGCCGGTCAGCGTGCCGCGTGGTTTTCCGGTCTTGAATTCCAGGTGGCCGCCGATGTCGCTGGCGCCGACCGTGCCGGTGAATTTGTCGTAGGTCCAGTGGCTGCCGTGGCGGTCGAAGGTGCCGAGCAGGCGGCCTTCGGTGCGGAAGGCTGGCGTTTCGGGCAGCACCAGGCCGGTGTAGGGATACAGGCGCGCCATGCTGGGGCCGGACAGCTTGAGCCGCATCTCGGTGGCGGCCAGCTGCGTGGGGCGCGTGATGCTGCCTTCGACCGCGATCCGGACGCTGCCCAGGCGCATGTCGGCCTGGACCGGGTAGGGCGTGGTTTGCTGCTTGAGTGACAGGACCGCGCCAGCCTTGCCGCTGCCGCTGACGGGCGCGCCATTGACGGTGCCGCTCAGCTTCCAGCCCACGCCGTAGGCCGGGTCGGCATTGATGACGTCAACGTCGGCCCGGATGTCGGCTTTCTCGATGGCATCCTTGAAGTGCACCGTGCCCTTGGTAAAGATGACCCGTTCCAGGTCGAGCACCCAGGGCGATTGCTTGTCGGGCTGCTTGAAGGTCCAGTTGTTTTTATTGTCGGCCTGGCGCACCAGGGCGACCGCCGGCGCCTGGAAGCGCAGCACGGGAATATTGATGCGCTGGTCCAGCAGGGCCAGCGGGTTCATCGAAAACGAGAACTGCTTCACGCTGCCCAGTTCGCCCGCCATGCCGGCCGGGTTGCCCACATGAACGTCATCGGCCACCAGGTGCGGCCAGGGCAGCAGGTCGCGCCAGGTGCGGTCGTGGTCGGGCATGGCGGCGGCCGGCTTCTCCCAGGTCAGCGCCAGGTCGCCGCGGATCTCGAAGGGGCGGCCGATGGCGTCGCTGGTTTTGGCATTGAGCCAGGGGCGCGCCTTGTTCCAGTCGTAGGTGAGCAGCAGGGCGAGCGCGATCGCGGGAAGCGCGATCAGCAGGCCGGCGATGGCAAGGATGATCCTGGTGCGGCGCGACATGGCAATCCAATGAAGGGGTGGGAAGGCCCCAGCTTAGCGGAATGCGCGGCCATTCTATGTGCGGTGACGCACTAAGGCAACACGGGCCGCAGTCTATGTGCGTCAGCGAACCGAACTTGCCAATGAATCAGCATATAACGTTACCACGAGATCATTAACACCCACGGAGAATGACAATGAACCAGCCTAGCAAAACCCCACTGACCAGCATGCTGATCGCAGCTGCCGTCCTGTCCCTGTCGGCCTGTACCAGCCCGCAGAAAGCCCCCGCAACGGCCGATGTGGCCGTGACGAAAAACGCTGTCGAGAATGCTGTCAGTGCCGGCGCCGCCGACCTGGCGCCGGTCGAAATCAATCTGGCCCGCGAAAAAATGATGCGTGCCAACCAGGCCCTGGCCGCCAAGGACTATGCCCTGGCGCGCGACCTGGCTGCCCAGGCGCAAGCCGATGCCAAGCTGGCGCAAAGCAAGGCCAGCTCGGCCAAGGCCACCGCGGCCGCCCAGGCCCTGGACGCCGACTTGCGCGTGCTGCGCGAAGAAGTCGACCGCGCCAACAAGTAAATCCGTCCAACCCATCCGCTTTCGAAAAACAAAAAAGGAAATGCCATGAAAACCATGCTGTTCAAATCGACCATCCTCGCCGCAGCGATCGCGATGGCGGCCTGCAGCACCACGCCGACCACCACCCCGATGCTGGACCAGGCGCGCGGCGACTTCATCTCCGCCAATAACAACCCGGCCGTGTCGAGCTACGCACCGCTCGAATTCAAGCAGGCCAGCGATGCGCTGGACGCGGCCAATGCCGCCGCTGCCCGCAAGGACAGCCTGGACCAGATCGACAAGCTGGCCTACATCGCCAAGCAGAAAATCGCCACCGCCCAGGCCATCGCCACCCAGAAAGGCGCGGAAGCCGACATCGCCAATGCCGGCAAGGTGCGCGACCAGGTGCGCCTGGAAGCGCGCACCAACGAAGCGAACCGCGCCATGAACGCGGCCGAACGCGCCAAGTGGGAAGCGGCCCAGGCCCAGGCCCAGGCCCAGGCAGCCCAGGGCCAGGCGGAGAGCGCCCAGCGCGCCGCCGCCGATGCCGAAGCGCGCACCCGCGAAGCCCAGGCCAGGGCCGCCCAGCTCGAGTCCATGATGGCCGACCTGCAAGCGAAAAAAACCGAACGCGGCATGATCATCACCATTGGCGATGTGCTGTTCGCGACCGGCCAGGCCACCCTGACCGAGGCTGGCATGAACAATCTGCGCAAGCTTGCCGAAGTACTGGCCAGCAATCCGGAACGTACGGTCCTGGTCGAAGGCTTCACCGACAGCGTGGGCGGCACCGCCTACAACCAGCAATTGTCGGAACGGCGCGCCGCTGCCGTGCGCAGCGCCTTGCTGGGCATGGGCGTGACGGCCGACCGGGTGGCCATGCGCGGCTACGGCGAATCCTATCCGGTCGCCGCGAATGACACCGCCGGCAACAAGCAATTGAACCGCCGCGTCGAGATCGTGCTGTCGAATGACGGCAACGCCATCCCGGCCCGTCGCTAATTAACGAGGACACATTATGCAAACAACCAAGTCGCCACTGGCGCACGGGTTCGACGTGGCGGCCATCCGCGCCGCCGCGGCCAACCTCGACGATGGCGCGGTCACGGGCGGCTACCAGGCCGACCGTGAAGCCGTCATCGCCATGCTCAACGACGCGCTCGCCACCGAACTGGTGTGCGTGCTGCGCTACAAGCGCCACTACTACACCGTCGCCGGCGTGAACAATGCACCGATCAAGGCCGAATTCCTCGAGCACGCCCAGCAGGAACAAGACCATGCCGACGCCCTGGCCGAACGCATCGTCCAGCTCAATGGCTCGCCCAATTTCAATCCGGCCACCCTGGTCGCGCGCAGCCATGCCGAATATGACGATGCGGACAATGTGCAAGCCATGATCCGCGCCAACCTGATCGCCGAACGCGTGGCCATCGAATCGTATCGCCAGATGATCGCTGCGATCGGCGATACCGACCCGACCACCAAGCATTTACTGATCGGCATCATGGCGGTCGAAGAAGAACACGCGGACGACATGCGCGATCTTCTGGTCAAATAAACCTTCTTTTTCACCCACCACCTGGAGTACATCATGTTAGATACCACCCCCCGCAGCAGCAACGGCGCTGCCAGCACTACCCTGAACGGCAACATGAACGCAGTCCAAACCGATGTCAAGACCCTGGTCAAGGATGCCCAGGCCCTGCTGAGCGCCGCCGCCGCGCTGACGGGCGAGAAAGCCGACGAGATGCGCGCGCGCGGCATGCAGCTGCTCGACGTGGCGCTGGGAAAGGCTTCGCAAGTGCAAGGCCAGGCTCTGGTCAAAGGCAAGGAACTGGCGCATTCGGCCGATGTCTATGTAAGGGACAACCCATGGCGCACCATCGCCGCGGCAGCCGGCGTCGGCCTGCTGGTAGGTGTCATTCTGGGCCGCAAATAATCCACGAACGGGGAACGCCATGGACAATACATCGACTGCAGTGCATGGCCCCGGCCTCATGGGCGGCGTGACCGGCCTGGCCAAAAATATCTTCGGACTGGTCGTGTCGCGCGTGGAACTGGCGGCGCTCGAATTGTCCGAAGTACGCAACCATGCGCTGGCCTTGCTGGCGGTGTTCGCGCTGGCGGTCATCAGCATGTGGTTCGCCATTGCTTTCGGCAGCGCCATCATTGTCGCGCTGGCCTGGGAAAGCATGGGATGGTCGATCCTGCTGGTCTTGTTTATCGTGTTTATCGCGGCCACCGCCGCACTCGCTTTGAAAGCCCGGGCCATGCTCAGGGAAGGCAAGCTGGCCTTTCCCGAAACCATGAACGAGCTGAAAAACGATCGCGACATGCTGTTGTAAACCAGGGGAGACGCACATGGAAGAACATCACATCATCAAGCACGAGGCCCCGCCCACGGCGGAAGACAGCCTGGCAGAACGCAAGGCCAGGCTCTTGCGCCAGGCCGAGTTTTACCGGGTCGGCATCGTGCACGCCAGGCACAGCATCCGGGAAGGCGCCCGGCCGGAAGCGCTGTTCCATTCGGCGATCGACCATGCCACCTGGGCGGTGCGTTCGCGCGTCGACAAGGTGCTGCACCCGACGGGCGTGACCGTATCGTCCATCATGCCGTACGCGGCCACCATCCTCGGCTTCCTGAACCGGCGCCGGCTCATCAAGCCTGCGCTCGCCATCGTGGCCGTGGTCGCCGGCGTGGCCTACTTCATCGAACGGCGGCGCGCCCGGCTGGCACACTGATCTCACAGCATATGGTGGGGCTTGAGCGGCGCCGCAATCGATGATTCGGCGCCGTTTTTTTTCGCGTGAACAGGTGAGTGTCCATGACTGCCAATCTGCTGAACCCCGTGCTGAACCCCGTGCTGAACCCCGACCGCATGCGTATCGTGCTCGTGCTGCAAGGCGGCGGCGCCCTGGGCGCCTACCAGGCCGGCGTGTACCAGGCGCTGCACGAACACCAGCTGGCGCCCGACTGGATCGTCGGCACCTCGATCGGCGCCATCAATGCCGCCCTGATCGCCGGCAACCAAGAAGAAAACCGCTTGTCGCAGCTGCGCGCGTTCTGGGACCGCGTATCGCACCCCGACGGGGTGGACATGCAGCGCATCAGCGACAGCGAACGGCGCTCGGCCATCGCCTTCAACACGGCCGACACCGTGCTGCGCGGCGTGCCGGGCTTTTTTTCGCCGCGCCTGTTCAGCGGCTTTGCCTTCAACCTGCCGGTGGCGCCGGAACAGGCATCGTTTTACGACACCAGCGAACTGGAAGCCACGCTGGACGAACTGGTCGATTTTTCCTACCTGAACGAGGATGGCGGGATCCGCCTGACCGTCAATGCCGTCAATGTGCTGACGGGCGAACTGGCCCATTTCGACAGCATCAATGGCGACCTGTGCGCGGCCCACGTGCGCGCCAGCGGCAGCCTGCCGCCCGCGTTTCCGCCGGTGCGCATCGATGGCCAGCTGTTCTGGGACGGCGGCCTGTATTCGAATACGCCGCTCGAATCCGTGCTGGCCGAACTGCCGACCGGAAATACCCTGTGTTTCATGGTCGACCTGTGGAGCGCCGAAGGGCCCGAGCCGGCCACCCTTGACGAAGTGAGCACGCGCCAGAAGGACGTGACCTTCGCCTCGCGTTCGCAGCGCCATATCGACGACTATGCCCAAACCCATACCATGCAGCGCAAATTGCGCGAGCTCTACGCGCGCCTGCCGGCGGGCAAGCGCAGCGCCCAGGATGAACAGCAATTGCTGGCGCTGGGCTGCGATTCAACGCTGCACATCGTCCGCCTGGCGTACAGCGGACGCGACTGGCACATGGCGGCGAAGGACGTCAATTTTTCCAGGGGATCGATCGAATGGCGCTGGAACCAGGGTTACCGCGATGCCTTGCGCGCCATCGCGCACGCGGGCTGGCTGCTGAAAGTGTCCCAGGATACGGCGGTCGTGGTGCACGAATTGCCACCACGGGACGCTTGAAGCGGGCGTGCTACGGTTGTTCGCTCATGGCGCGCGCCTTGGCGCCGGCCATTTCCTGCTGATAAATCGCCTTCGCTTCCCTGGTACAGGCGGGCCGTTCGCCGACCGGCAAGCCCTTGCAGGCGCCCAGCGATTCCTGCAGGCCGGCTGCGATTTCCTTGTGGATGGTCTTGAGACGCGCCGCCGCCGTCGTGTCTTGCGCGAACCAGCGCTGCGGGTCGCCTTTTGCCAGTTCGGCCTTTTGCTGGCGCAGCGTTTCCGGCGGCAGGTTCAGGTCGCTGGAAGTCCTGGGCACGGTCTGGGCCTGGGCCGACAGGGCCAGCAGCGCGGCGCCCAGGGCCAGGGCGGCGAGGGGAATCGAAAACTTGGGCTGGTCCATGGCAGCTCCTTCTTCTTGTGGTGGGGACATCAGGATAGCGCAAAAAAAACCGGCGCACAGGGCGCCGGCGATTCGCTTCAATTACAGCCGCCCGGTGAGCAGCAGGACGATCAGGACCACGACAAGCAGGCCGGTGATGCCGGTGGGGCCATATCCCCAGTTGCGACTGTGGTTCCAGGAAGGCAGGACGCCAATCAGCGCGAGGATGAGGATTACTAGCAGTATGGTACCCATGGTGGGCTCCTTCTAAGTGGTCGATCAGGTGAAATGAAATTGTTTTTGTTACCGGACCGGTCAATAGCGGTAAGCGCGGCCGTCCACGACGCGGACGCGGTTGCCCACGCGCAGGTCATACACGCTGTCCTGCACGATGGTGCGGTAGTCGCCATTGTCGAGACGGATCCCGATCTGGTACATATCGCGGCCGGCGGCACGGTTGCCTTCGACATTGTTGCCGATCACGGCGCCACCGACGGCGCCGGCGACGGTGGCCGCGGTACGTCCGCTGCCGCTGCCGACCTGGTTACCGACCAGGGCGCCAACCAGGCCGCCCACGACAGCGCCGGTGCCGTTGGTCTGGCCGGTGCCGCTGCGGGTCACCTGGATCGTGTCGATGGTGCCGTAGCCCATCGAGTTCGATACGGGGCTGTTGTAAGCGCCGTTGTTATTGATGGGCGTCGATGAGGTGCTGGCGCAACCGCTCAAAAGGGCGGTGCTGGCGACGACGAGTGCGGCGATGGTGTGAGTCGATTTCATGTTGTTCTCCTGACAAAGTGTAGGGTCAGAATAATCAAGCGGAAATACTTGGTCTGTGCGGTGCCACACCCAGTGCATGCCGGTCAGTTCGCCTGCATTCAGGTGCCGCACGGCATTCTTCGCGCTGTGTACGGCAGCGTACAGAAAGTGCCTGGCCGCTCGCGTACAACGGTAGACAGTCGCAATGCAAACGGAGAAAAACAATGAAAATGCCACTGCTGTCTGTCTTCCTGGGAATGGCGCTGGGCGCCTGGCTGGGCAATGCCATCGCCGCACCCGGCCCCGAGGCCAAGGCCATCTACGCCCAGGCCAAGGACAAGGCGGAAGCCGACTTCAAGGCGGCGCGCGAACGCTGCAAGGCCATCACCGGCAACCCGAAAGACGTGTGCATCGCCGAAGCGCAGGCTGCGCGCGTGCGCACCGAGGAAGAAGCGAGCGCCCTGTACCGCAACACGCTTAAGGATTACACCCAGTCGCGCATGAAAATCGCGTCGGCCAATTATGCGCTCGACAAGGTCAAGTGCGCCGCGCTGACGGGCAACGACAAGGACGTCTGCATCAAGCAGGCCAAGGCCACGCTGATCTCGGCCCAGGCCGACGCCAAGGCCGACAAGAAAGCCATCGAAGCGCGCAGCGATGCGCGCGACGACAAGCGCCAGGCCGAATACAAGGTCGCCCTTGAAAAGTGCGACGCCTTCGCCGGCACGGCCAAGGATAGCTGTGTCACGGCCGCCAAATCGCAATACGGAAAATAAGTCTTTCAAACCCACAAGGAGTCCATCATGAACATCGCACAACGCTTCGCCACCATACTGTTTGCCGCCGCCCTTGCCGCCACCATGGCCGGCTGCGCCTCCACCCCGACCAGCACCGGTACCGGCGAATACATCGACGACACGGTGATCACGGCCAAGGTCAAGGCATCCATCTTCAACGAGCCTACCCTGAAAGCGGGCGAAATCAACGTGGAAACCTTCAAGGGCGACGTCCAGCTGTCGGGCTTTGTGGCCCAGCCGGGCGACGCCGACAAGGCCGTGGAAATTGCGCGCGGCGTCAAGGGCGTAACCTCGGTCAAGAACGATATCCGGATCAAGTAATTCAGCGGCAAGCACTTGCCAGGGCCGGCGCAGGTAGCCGGCCATTTTTTTAGCACTGGACCATTTCATGCAACGCGCAGACCAGGCTTCCTTGCCGCCGCCATCCGATACCCCCCCTGTCAGCGAGGGCGCCGCCGCGCCTGCCGGCTTGCCGGAATTCCATACCCAGGATGCGCTGGCGGGCGAACCGGGCGCGATCCGCCTGCCCCTGCACGTGAACGCGCGCGGCCTGGCGCTGGGCGTCATTTCCACCGTCGCCTTCATCTTCGCGCTGCAATGGGCCCAGGATTTCCTGGTGCCGCTGTTGCTGGGCATACTCATTGCCTACACGCTCAATCCGCTCGTCATGTGGCTCGAGCGCTGCCATATCAAGCGCGTGTTCGGCGCCACCCTGGTCACGGTCGTGATCCTGCTGCTGATGGCCGGCCTGGTGTCGCGCCTGCAGGATGAATTTTTCAATATCGTCGACGATCTGCCGCGCATTACGCAAAAGATCACCAAGGTGCTGCGCAAGACCAATGACGGCACGCCCAGCACCATTGCACAGGTGCAGGCCGCCGCCACCCAGATCGAACAAGCCACGGCCAGCGTGGGGGCCGACGGCAAGCCGCTGCGGCGGCCGGTCCCGGCGCCGTCATCCGGCCCGGCCATCAAGATCATGGACTGGGTGCTGGCCGGCTCGATGAGCCTGATCGGCTTCGTCACCCAGGCCACGATGGTGGTGTTCCTGGTGTTCTTCCTGCTGCTGGCGGGCGACACCTTCAAGCGCAAGCTGGTCAAGCTGACCGGGTCCTCGCTGAGCAGGAAAAAGGTCACGGTCCACATCCTGGACGATATCAATACCTCGATCCAGAATTACATGTTCATGCTGCTGGTGACCAATACCCTGCTGGCCTTGCTGATGTGGGTGGCCCTGCGCGCGATCGGCCTCGAGAATGCGGGCGCCTGGGCCATCGTGGCCGGCCTGCTGCACCTGATGCCGTATTTCGGCCCCATGCTGATCACGGTGGCCACCGGGGTGGTGGCCTTCATGCAATTCGAATCGCTGCAGATGGTGCTGCTGGTGGCGGGCACCTCGCTCGGCATCGCCACCCTGGTCGGCACCGTGATCGCCACCTGGATGACGGGCCGCATCGCCAAGATGAACCCGGCGGCCGTGTTCGTCAGCCTGCTGTTCTGGGGCTGGCTGTGGGGCATGTGGGGCTTGCTGCTCGGCGTGCCGGTGGTGGTGATGGTCAAAGTGGTGGCCGAGCGGGTGGAAGGCATGGAAGTGCTGGCCGAACTGCTGGGCGAATAATCAGCGTTCGCGCAGGCTGCCCAGGTTCAGCGCGTACTGGCGGGTGAATTCCGCGCCCAGGAAAAAGATTTGCGCCGAGTAATACACCCACAGCAAGAGGGCCACCATGGACCCTGCCGCGCCGAAACTGCTGGCCACGCCGCTATTGCCGATATACAAGCCGATCAGGAACTTCCCCAGCGAAAACAGGAGCGCGGTGCCCAGGGCGCCGATGGTGACGTCGCGCCAGGACAGGCGTATGCGGGGCAGCATCTTGTAAATGACGCCGAACAGCAGCGCGATCACGCAGAAACCGAGCAGCGACGCCAGCCAGGACAGCAGCACGGTGGCATCCTTCCACAGGCCGCCGACATAGCTTTCGACGACCGCCAGCGCGGCGCTGAGCACCAGCGACACCATCAGCAGGAAGGCCAGCACCAGCACCAGGCTGAAAGAGAGCAGGCGGGTGCGCAGCATTTCCCACCAGCCCGCGCCGGCCGGGGGCGGCACTTGCCAGATTTCATCGAGGCTGTTCTTGAGTTCGGCGAATACGGTGGTGGCGCCCACCAGCAGCAGCACGGTGGCGATCGCGGTGGCCAGCAGGCCGCTTTCCTTGTCGCGCGCGCCGGCCAGCACCAGCTGGATGGCTTCGGCGCCTTGCGGGCCCATCAGATCCTTGAGTTCGGTGAGCAACTGGCCCTGCGCGGCTTCGGCGCCATAGAAAAACCCGGCCACGGCAATGACCAGCACCAGGATGGGCGCGATGGAAAACGCGGTATAGAAGGCCAGGGCGGCGCCCTTGCTCGAGGCGCGGTGGCGCAGCCATTCGCTGGCCGCGCAGCGCAGCACATGGCCGAGCTGGCGTGAAAAGGGATTCCAGTCCGGCTTGCTTGTTTCCATGCGGATCTCCAATTCCTCAGTACCAACGCAAATCGCGCCGCCGCACCCTGGAAAGGGCGGGGCGGCGCGACGGGGGCGCGAAACCGGTTTAGTTGGTTTTTTCAGGCACCACGATCACGGTGTCGCCGGGCTTGCCGTCCGCACCTTTTTCACCTGCCTGGCCCGCAGGACCCGGCTGGCCGGCCGGGCCTGGAACAGGCACGGCGACGGCAGGGCCGGGAACGGCAACCGGCACTTCAACGGTAGGGGTGATCACGGTCGGCGCCGGGTTCACGGTGGTTTTTTCGCATGCGGTCAGGCCGGCAACGGCCAGCAGTGCTGCCAAAAGGGTAAGTTTCATGGTGGTTCCTTTATGTAGTGTCGTGTCGAACGAATCGATGCACACGCGACAATCGCGCGAACGAAGCAAGGATAAGCGTTTCCGTGTTGACAATCTGTTCGGCAACGCACACATGGATCCTGGCGATGAAAGATGACGGAAATCATTAAATTGCGCGAAATGTTCGATGGCGCACAGACCACTTGATCCAGCGCAGGCAATCTTAGCCTCAGAAGTACGGAACCCATGTGTTGTCAAGCTGTCAAACGATACGTGCCGGGTCCGGACAAATGACTATCTCTTTCAGGAGTACTCACTATGCAAGCATCATCCAACCAGCGTAACGCAGCCCAGGGCGACATGGCGGTTCACTCGTCTGCGAACTCCTCCCTGATCGAACGCGTCGCGCCACAGCCAGCTGAACGTCCGCCCATTTCCATGGCCCCGATCGAACGCGTGCGTTCCACGTCGGCCACCCAGCGCCGCATCGAAAACATGCAAAAGCTCATAGGCGAGCTGTCCACCCACGAAATGCTGGCCGACGAAATCGCCTGGTTCCTCAAGTTTTCGCCTTCCGGCGCCCGCAAGTACATCCGCGACCTGCGCGAAGCCGGTGTCATCGAACTGGCGCGCTATATCGAAGGCACGGCCACCTACCTGGGCAAGGCCGTGTACCAGATCTCGCCCGATCCGGAACGCGTCAAAGCTTTCTTGGCGGCAATCGTCCAGCCCAAGCGCGAAGGCGCCGCCCCGCGCAAGGAACGTCCCGGCCTGCGCGAGCAGAGCATGGCGGGCACCGGCCGTCATTTCCACATCCTGGCCGACGATACCCACTATGCCATCCGCGTCAACCGCAGCCCGGTGGCACGCGACCCGCTGGTCGCCGCCCTGTTCGGCGCCGCGCCATCGTCCACCAAGGACGGCGTGTAATCGTCCTGACCCCGGGGCCGGCCCGTCCGGCCCCGGGCGCTTTCCGCCTTTTCCGCGTTTTCCGCTTGCACTTCCAATTGAAAAGTCATTAACTAGCCCCATGTGTGTGCCAGTGCGGCGCCATTGCGCCTGTCGACAACCAAGGAAACGCCATGCTCCCGACCCCGGAATCCCTCGAAGGCAAACCCGTACCGAACGTGACCTTCAAGGCCCGTCCCAACGACCAGTGGAAGGACCTCACGAGCGACGAATTGTTCAAGGGGAAGACCGTCGTCGTGTTTTCCCTGCCGGGCGCCTATACGCCGACCTGTTCCTCCACCCACTTGCCGCGCTATAACGAACTGGCGCCCGTGTTCCGCCAGAACGGGGTCGACGACATCATTTGCCTGTCGGTCAACGATGCCTTCGTCATGAACGAATGGAAAGCGGGGCAGGATGCCGACAACATTACCGTGATCCCGGACGGGAATGGCGATTTCACCGAGGGCATGGGCATGCTGGTCGACAAGCGCAACCTCGGTTTCGGCATGCGCTCCTGGCGCTACGCCATGCTGGTCAAGGATGGCATCATCGCCAAGGCATTCGTCGAGCCGGACAAGGAAGGCGATCCCTTCGAGGTCTCCGATGCGGAAACCATGCTGCACTACATCAATCCCCAGGCAGAGATTCCCGAGCCGGTGGTGGTGTTCGCCAAGCCCGGCTGCCCGCATTGCGCGCGCGCCAAGGCCACGCTCAAGGCGAACGGCGTCGCCTACACGGAAATCACCCAGGACAAGCGCATCAATGCCAGCGTGCTGCGGGCCGTGAGCGGGCAGATGACCTGGCCGCAAGTGTTCATCGGCGGCAAATTGATCGGCAATGCCGATGCCGTCGACCAGTACTTCTGCGCCGCGACCTGAGGCGAGCGGCATGGACGTTTTCCTGTGGATTACCGGGCTGGCCGCGGCCCTGGCGTTCGCGCTGGGCTACCCCGGCTGGCGCCTCAAGCGGGCGCTGGCGAAACCGATGCCGCCCGCCAGGCGCGACATCTTGCTGCGCAATATACCGATCTACCAGAACATGTCGGGCGACCTGCAGCAGCAGCTGCATCGCCTGGTCCAGCAATTCCTGTTCGAGAAAAAATTCGTCGGCTGTGCCGGGCTCGAGATCGACGACGAGATGCGCGTGACCATCGCCGGCCAGGCTTGCCTGCTGCTGCTGAACCGCCCGACGCGCGTGTATCCTTCGCTGCATACCATCCTGGTCTATCCCAGCGCCTTCCTGGTGCCGCGCAAGCAGGTGGACGCGGCCGGCGTGGTGACCGAAGCGCGCCAGGACTTGCTGGGCGAATCCTGGGGCGACGGCCGCGTGATCCTGTCCTGGGACCACGTGCGGCGCGGCGCCCATGACTGGACCGACGGCCAGAACGTGGTGCTGCATGAATTCGCGCACCAGCTCGACAGCGAATCGGGCAGCAACAATGGCGCGCCCTACCTGGGCAGTTCATCGAATTACCGCAGCTGGTCCGAAGTGCTGTCGCGCGACTTCGCCAGCCTGCAGACCGATGCCATGTACCGCCAGCAGAGTGTGATGGACCATTACGGCGCCACCAATCCGGCCGAATTTTTCGCGGTGGCCACCGAAACCTTTTTCGAGAAACCCTACCAGCTGGCCGAGCGCCATCCCGACCTGTATTCGGAATTTTTCAAATATTACCGGGTCGATCCGCGCGCCTGGCTGCCGCCCCCGCCGGCGCCCGAGCAGCACTACGGCAATGGCTATGGAATGTGGCAATAATGCAATCTTGATGTGCGTTAGCGAACGGAGTAAGCTGAAGGGGAGGCGCATGCTACAGGCTTATTCACGCAGGAGGTAAGCACCATGTCGACCATTGTTGCAGGACATTTTCAACTTCAAGCCGAGATCGATCACGCTCGGGAAGAACTCATGCGGGCCGGCTTCGCGGAAGAACGCATCAGCGCCTTTTTCCTGAACCAGCCGGGCCAGCATGACATGACGCCGATCGGCGGCGACCATGCGCTCTCGCCGGGCGCGAAGGAAACGCCGACCGGCCTGGTCGAAGGCGCCGCCACGGGCGGTGTGGTCGGCGCGGCCATCGGCGCCGCCACCGCCATGGTCACCGGTCCGCTGGGGCCGGTCGTCGGCGGCCTGGTCGGCGCCCACGTCGGATCCCTGTACAGCTTCGCCAAGATGAAGGAGCAGGGCGAAAGCGAAGAAGGCGGCGTCAGCGAAAACGAGTTCGAGCCACGCAAGTCCGGCATGCTGGTGGCCGTGGCCCTGGACAAGCCCGATGACGAGCATATCGCGCTCGAAGTGCTGCACCGCCTCGGTTCGCACCACATCGAACGCGCCAGCGGCACCATCGAACATGGCGACTGGACCGACTTCGACCCCAACAGCATGCCCCAGCTGATTCACTGAGCGCGCGGCCCGTCCTCAAGATAGCGCTTCCCATGGAGGCGTTTTTCGGTATTATGGCCGTTACACTCTTGCATTCGAGCGCTAACGGGTATCGATAGGAGGACGCGTCCATGACACAGGCCTGGGTCACCCTCACGAGCGTGGATGGGCGCGATATCGCGGCGCCCACCGAAAAACAGCTCGCGGCGGCGCTCGCCGAGCTCTATGCGCAGCGCAAGAAGGGCGGGGCGGAAGCCGAACCGGCCACGGCATCGTTGCGTTTTGGATACGACGACGGCTTGATGTACGTGGCCGAAGTGTCCAGCAACGGCGAAGTCAGCTTCGAAGAATGGTCGGACAGCGATTGCGAAATCGCGCTCGCCTCCCCGCGTCGCATGACGGCCAGCCTGCAGCAAGCCCTGCAATTGTGGTCGCTGATGGCCAGGCGCCAGGTGTCCAAGATCCGCGACATGGCCTGGCAGTCCGGGGCTTAGTGCGCCATCAGCACCGGCACCGTCATCGTCGCCAGCATGGTGCGGGTGACGCCGCCGAGTATCGATTCGCGAAAGCGCGAATGCCCGTAGGCCCCCATCACCAGCAGGTCGGCCGACAGCGCGGCCACCCGCCCCAGCAGCGCTTCCCCCACTTCATGCTTGCGTTGCGGCCCGAACCGGCGCTGCACCGGATGCACGGCGAGGGTGGCCGTCACGCCATGGCGCGCCAGCCAGGGCAGGGGGTCGGCGGCCAGCGCATCGGCCACCGCATGCTCGCCCGAGGCCACGTCGAACACCGCCAGCTCGACCAGTTCGGCATCGCGCAACAATGGCAAGGCCAGCTGCAGGGCGCGCGCCGCTTCGCGGCTGCCATCCCAGGACACCAGGATGCGCCGGCCCGCGCTGGTGGCGCCGGCTGCCGCCGGCACCAGCAGCACCGGCCGCCCGGAATGGGTGATCACATAGGGCGGCAGGTCCGCTTCCAGGGCGCGGGCGTCGGGGCCGGCCTGGCTGATGACCACCAGGTCGGCCGCGCGCGACTGCAGGCTGAGGCCGGCGCCGGCTTCATCGTCCAGGATGCGCGCCTCGTACGAGGGCAGTTCCGCTGCCGCGCACTGTGCGCTGAAGGCGGCCAGCGCGCCGCGTGCCTGGGCGCGCAGCATGTCCAGGTGCAAGGCCAGCGTGGGATCGTTGTTTTCCGGCGGCATGCTCTCGTACAGGAAACGCGAGATCCCGGTGGGCGCCATGCCGACCAGGTGGGCGCCCGTGCTGCGCGCGAGGGACGCGGCGACCGCCATGCGTTGCACGGCATGGGCGCTGTCGTCGACGTGGACAAGAATGGTGTGGAATGTCATGGGGCACCGCCTTCGGCCTTGATATAGATCATCTTCTCGCAGTCGCTTGAAGCTTTGATATCGCTCAATATTGCGTACGGTAAGCCCTCCTAGACTTGTGCCTCGGACTAACCAGACCAGAGGATGACACATGGAAGATAAACGCGTAGCCCTTGTGACCGGGGGAATGGGCGGACTGGGCACGGCGATCTGCCGCCGCCTGCATGATGCGGGCTTTAAAGTTGCCGCGGCGTACTCGCCTCACAACAAGTCGCCGGAAGGCTGGCTGTCGGCCCAGCGCGACGACGGCTACCGTTTCAGCGCCTACAAGGTCGACGCCGGCGACTTTGCCGATGCCGAATGGATGATGCAAAAACTGCTGTCCGAGCATGGCCGCCTCGACGTGCTGGTCAATAATGCTGGCATCACGCGCGACACCACCCTGGCCAAGATGCGCCAGGCCGATTGGAGCGAGGTCATGCGTACCAATCTCGACAGCGTATTCAACATGTGCAAGCACGCCATCGATCCCATGATGGCGCGCCAGTGGGGGCGCATCATCAATATTTCCTCGGTCAACGGGCAGAAGGGCGCCTTCGGCCAGGCCAACTATGCGGCGGCCAAGGCCGGCATGCATGGATTCACCAAGGCGGCGGCGCTGGAACTGGCGCGCCACGGCATCACCGTCAACACAGTCTCGCCCGGCTACTTGAAAACCAGGATGCTGACCCTGGTGCCGGCGGAAATACTGGAAGGGAAAATCCTGCCGCAAATTCCCATGGGGCGCCTGGGCGAACCGGCCGAAGTGGCCGCCATGATCGCCTACCTGGCGTCGGAGGAAGCCGGTTTCGTGACGGGCGCCAACCTGGCCATCAATGGCGGCCAGCACATGAGCTAGTCAGCGCTTTTCGATGCGGGTCTGGCAGGCAATGCACAGCGCCGCTTCGGGGCGCGCCTGCAAGCGCGAAAAGCCGATGTCCTTGCCGCATTCCTCGCACAGGCCGTAGCTGCCATCGTCGAACTTGGCCAGCGCGCGCCGGATGCTGCGCAACTGGTTGGCGTGCAGGTCGGCCGCTTCGAGCGCCAGGTCGTTGAGCAGGCGCACCGTGGCCTTGTCGGCCGGCGAAGTTTCCACTTCCTGCACCGCCAGGTCGCGCGCGCCGGCCGGCACCGTGTCATCGTGCTGGGCCGCAAGTTCTCCGCGGCGCTGTTCCAGGACCGATTTCAGGAGCGCACGTTGTCCGTCGTTGAGTGCTTGCATGATGAGGGAAGGGGAAAGGCGCCGGCGGCTGCCGCTTGCCACCAGTGTAGCGCGGCTGGCGAACAAGGGCGCACGCCTGCCGCGGGCTCAGGCTTTCTTGGGCGAATGGGCTTCGAGCAGCTTGGTCTGGCGCCGCAGCTTTTCGATGGCCAGCACGATGGCCGCCGGCTGGCCGCTGGCCGCCGCGCCTGCCAGCAAGAGCAAGCCGCCCACGATGCCGGTCACGTCGCCGATGACGGCAATCTTGCGGATTTTTTCGGCCGCGTCGGCGGTCAGCCTGACGATCTGCAGCTGCGATTGCCCGAGCGACTTGACCACCAGCGTGGCCGCGTCCGCATACAGGCTGTTGGCGCGCTGGCGCAGCACGATCTCGTCGTCGAGCAGGGCGCGCACGGCGGCCTTGCGCTGTTCGTCGATATCGGCCGCGCCATGGGCGCGCACCTCGGCCATCACCCGTTCGTGGAGCTGGTCGGCGCAGGCTGACAACTGGTCGGCCAGGGCTTCGATCTGTTCGACTGTCGCAAGTCCGCTTGGTTCGGCTGGCATGGTGCACTCCGTTTCGGGTTAATTGGTGGCCAGGCCTTCGCGGATCAGGCGCAAGTCGCGCGCATAATCGGCCAGGATGTGGCGTACTTCGGTGCTCGACAGGTCGTTGATGCGTTCGCGCATTTTCTGGTGCCCCAGCGCGACCTTGGTCAAGCCTTGCATGGCCACTTCGTAGCGCCGGTCGAGCAAGCGGTATTCCTGGGCCTTGTCCTGGTAATGCACCTTGGCCATGGTCACCAGCATGCGGTCCTGGGGCTTGCCCGAGAACGGTATTTCCACATCGAACAGGCCGAGCACGGTCTTCTTTTCGTTTTCGTGGGTCTTGCTGTACAGGCGGGTCAGGGTCAACATGCCGTCGATCAGCACCCGCACATGGGCGTCGCCATCGCGCACCATGGTTTCCACGCTGCGGTGCTGGTAGCCGGACGCGATCGCCCGCGTCAGCAGGCGCGTCAGGCCGGTCCAGGCGGTCACATGCTTCTGTTCCATGCCGGTGCCGGCCAGCCCCTTGACGCCGTTGCCCAGGTCGTCGAGCTGGGGCGTCAGGTCGTAGCGGGTGTCGCTGGCCAGCATGGCCAGGGTTTGCATGTAGAGCACCAGCGCCTTTTGGGCCGCGATGAAATCCTCGTGCGCGGCGCGCCGCTTGGCATCGTTTTCCTTGGCCACGCGGTCGGCCACGGCCGACAGGTAGGGTTGCTCGCGCGCATAGGTGTCGCGGTAGCGCTTGGACAGTTCGGTGTAGCCGCCCAGCTTGGCCGACTGTTCGGCGAAATCGCGCACTTCGTACAGGGCGACGTTGGAGGTGGCGCATCCGCCCAGCAGCAGGCTCAAGGCAAGCAGCGTGGGAGACAGGAAGCGGGCGGCGACTGAGCGGAAGGTGTTCATGGGACCTTTCAGGCAGCGAGCGGAAGGCGCGCCAGAAGTTCCCATTCTTGCCCCACTAAGGTGAGGCTGATTTGCTGAAGCTCAAGCCTGTAGTGCGGTGCGCCAGGCCAGGCCGGCGAGCGTGTCGTGCAGCGGATGGTATTCGCAACCGATCCAGCCCGTGTAGCCCAGGGCATCGATCAGGGCGAACAGGCGGCGGTAATCGATGCTGCCGCTGCCCGGTTCGTGGCGCCCGGGCACGTCGGCCAGTTGCATGTGGGCGATCAGGGGCAGGTGGCGGGTGATGGCGGCGGCCAGCTCGCCTTCCATGCGCTGGACGTGGTACATGTCGAACTGCAGGCGCAGATTGTCCATGCCGGCGTCAACGATGATGTCGGCCGCCTGGTCGCTGCCGCTGAGGAAATAGCCGGGCATGTCGAAGATGTTGATGGGCTCGATGAGCAGCGTCATGCCGTGGCGGGCCAGCTGGCTTGCCGCGAAGCGCAGGTTGTCCAGGTAAGTGTCGCGCGCGCCGTTGGCGTTGACGCCGGCCAGGCAATGGAGCTGGCGCACGCCCAGTGTGGTGGCGTAGTCCAGCGCCAGGCCCACGCTGTCCTGGAATTCGCCCACCCGCAGCGGATCGGTGGCGATGCCGCGATCGCCGGCGGCCCAGTCGCCGGGCGGCAGGTTGTGCAGCACCAGGCGCAGCTCGTGGCGCGCCAGCTGTTCTGCGATGGCCTCGGCCTCGTAGGCGTACGGAAACAGGAACTCGACGGCATCGAAACCGGCGGCGCGCGCGGCGCCAAAGCGGTCGAGGAAGTCCAGTTCCGTGAACATGAAGCTCAGGTTGGCGGCGAATTTTGGCATGCCCTATTCTAACTGTTGGTCGGGTTCATGCCCGCGATGCCGCCCAGCACGGCCGCCATGTCGGCCACCTGCTGCGGCGCCAGGCTGCGGATGACCTCGCGGCTGACGAGGTCGACCACGTCGCTGGCATTGCTCACCAGCTCGTGGCCGGTGGCGGTGATGACGGCAAAGCCGACGCGGGCATCGCGCGGATCGGCTTCGCGGCTGACCAGGCCGATTTTTTCCAGCGGCAACAGGGTGCGCGTGACGCCCGACGCGGTCAGGCCCACGCGTTCGGCCAGGTCGACCCGGCGCAGCTTGCCGGCCGGGGCGCGCGCCAGGTGGTTGAGCAGCTGGAAGTCGGAAAAGCTGATGCCGTGATGGCTGCCCAGCGCATTGTCGAAACGGCGGATGAGCACGGCGTTGGCGCGGGCAAGGCGCAGGCAAAAGTCGGTGCCGCTGGTGAGCATGGTATCCATGAGTGATCCTTTATAAATCCTGTATTAATGCTTGAGTGCGCAAGTATATAGCAAAATAAAAAGAGGTCAAGAAAAACCAGGGTCAGACCTCCGCAGTGCAACAGGTGTTGCACTGCGGAGGTCTGACCCTGGTTTGGATTACTTAGCGGCCACGGCCGCCGGAGCGGTGCGGCGGTGCGGGACGCGGGCCGCGGCTGGCGCCGCCACCGCCGGCGCCGGCAGGGCCGCCGGCGCTGCGTGGCTTGGCCGTGTTGCGCCCGCCGCCGCCAACCTTGACCACCTGGCCGCCACCGGAACGGCCGCGGCCGCCATGGCCGGGCGCGCCGCTGCGCAGCTGGATCGCCTGGGCGCGCGCGTTCGGATCCGGTTCGAAGCCTGGAATGACTTGGCGCGGCAGGGTCTGCTTGATCAGCTTTTCGATGTCTTTCAGCATGTCGTGCTCGTCCACGCAGACCAGCGACACCGCTTCGCCGGTGGCGCCGGCGCGGCCGGTACGGCCGATACGGTGCACATAGTCTTCAGGAATGTTCGGCAAGTCGTAATTGACCACGTGCGGCAGCTGGTCGATATCGATACCGCGCGCGGCGATGTCGGTGGCCACCAGCACTTGCAGGGCGCCATCCTTGAACTCGGACAGGGCCTTGGTGCGCGCCGACTGGCTCTTGTTGCCGTGAATCGCCATGGCGCCGATGCCGTCGGCGATCAGCTGCTCGACCAGCTTGTTGGCGCCGTGCTTGGTGCGGGTGAAGACCAGCACCTGGGTCCATTTGTTGGACTTGATCAGGTGCGACAGCATCGGGTGCTTCTTGTCGCGGTCGACCGGGTGGATCTTCTGGGCGATGACTTCGACCGTCGAATTGCGGCGCGCCACTTCGATCATGGCCGGCTTGTTCAGCAAGCCGTCGGCCAGGGCCTTGATCTCTTCCGAGAAGGTGGCCGAGAACAGCAGGTTCTGGCGCTTCGGCGGCAGCACGGCCAGCACTTTCTTGATGTCGCGGATGAAGCCCATGTCGAGCATGCGGTCCGCTTCGTCCAGGATCAGGATCTCGACCTTGGACAGGTCGACCGTGCGCTGTTCCATGTGGTCCAGCAGGCGGCCCGGCGTGGCGACCAGGATGTCGACGCCGTGCTTGAGCTGCTTGATCTGCGGGTTGATGCCCACGCCGCCGAAAATGACCGCGGAATTGAGCCTGGTGTACTTGCCGTACACGCGCACGCTTTCCTCGACCTGGGCCGCCAGTTCGCGGGTCGGGGTCAGGATCAGGGCGCGCACCGAACGGGGCGAGGTCTTGCTGGCCTGGGCCGCGCCGACCGCGTCGGTCGAGAGGCGGTGCAGGATGGGCAGGGTGAAGCCGGCCGTCTTGCCGGTGCCGGTCTGGGCGCCTGCCAGCAGGTCGCCGCCGCCCAGCACCGCAGGAATGGCCTGGGTCTGGATCGGGGTCGGAACGGTATAGCCGTGTTCGGTAACCGCACGAACGATGGCATCGGACAGGCCGAGTTGGGAAAATGACATGATAACTTTATGGTGGAGATCGGCCCGTCGCCCCGAGGGGCGCCAGTCGCAGGCAATCAGTATTAGAAAATCCGAGCATGGCGCCGTCACTGGGAACGGGGCTAGCGGGCATTGCAGTATAAACACAGCGCAGTGTAAACCAAAAATAGTTTCGCTGTGGAAATTTTATAAGGCGGGGTCGGAGGCTATTATAACCTCCGGGAGGGCGTGTTACGCGAACGGCGCCAACAGCGTGACCATTTGCCCGAACACCTTCGGGCTGGCGGCGATGATGTCGCCCTTGTACAGGTAGTCGGACTCGCCCGAAAACTCGCCGCAGATGCCGCCCGCTTCCGTCACCAGCAGCGAACCGGCGGCGATATCCCAGGCTTTCAAGCCTTTTTCGTAGAAGCCGTCGGTGCGGCCGGCGGCCACATTGGCCAGGTCCAGCGCGGCCGAGCCGGCGCTGCGGATGGCCTGGCAGCGTTCGGCGACGGCGCCGTACATCTTCAGGTATTCTTCCAGCGCGCGCGGGCCGGCCGCGTGGCCGGTCGAGAGCAGGGTGTTGGCCAGGCGGTCATGCTTGGTCACGCGGATGCGCTTGTCGTTCAGGTAGGCGCCGGCGCCCTTGGTGGCGGTGAACAGGTCGTTGCGGACCGGGTCGTAGATGACGGCCTGCGTGATGATGCCGCGCTGGGACAGCGCGATCGAGACGCAATAATTGGGGTAGCCGTGCATGAAGTTGGTGGTGCCATCGATCGGGTCGATGATCCAGGCGAATTCACTCTCGTCGTTCAGGTTGGCAGATGCACCCGATTCCTCGGCCAGGATGGCGTGGTCGGGGTAGGCCTTGAGCAGGGTCTCGATGATGGCCTGTTCCGCCGCCTGGTCCACATCGGTGACGAAGTCGTTGTGTTGTTTTTCGGTGATGCTGATCCGGTCGACGTCGAAGGACGCGCGCTGGATCACGGTGGCGGCGCGGCGAGCAGCTTTGATCGCCGTATTGAGCATTGGGTGCATTAGATTTTCCGTTAAAAGAACGCTAACGCCCAACGGCGCCCATAGCGGCGCAGCGAACGGTAGAGAACAAGAATGAATTAAAGAGCGGTGCGGCGGCGAACGGTTAAAATCGCGGGCTTGACACCCTGTTTTTCTTCGATCGATTGCGCGGTAGCGCTATTTTAACATGCCCCCAACCATGAACCCTGTTTTCAGCCGCCTGCGCTTCATCCTCGTCGAAACCAGCCGCGCCGGCAATATCGGCGCCGCGGCCCGCGCCATGAAGACCATGGGCTTCGCCGACCTGGTGCTGGTGAACCCGCGCTTCCCCGAGGCGCTGGCCGACCCGGAAGCGGTGGCCTTCGCCAGCGGCGCCCAGGACGTGCTGGCCGCCGCGCGCATCGTCGGCAGCATGGCCGAGGCGCTCGACGGCATCAATTTCGCCGCCGCCGTGTCGGCACGGCTGCGCGAATTTTCGCCGCCGGTGTGGACCCCGCGCGCCTTCGCCGAACACGTGGCGGGGCAGGGCGACTTGCGCGCGGCCCTTATTTTCGGCAACGAGCGCTTCGGCTTGCCCAACCAGATCGTCGAGCAGTGCAATGTGCTGATCAATATTCCTGCCAATCCCGACTATTCCTCGCTCAACCTGGCGCAGGCGCTGCAGGTGCTGGCCTACGAGTGCCGGGTGGCCGAGGGCACGCCGGCCGTGGAAAGCGCGATCGGCTTTCATGGCGACGCGGCCAGCCTGGAACAGGTCGAGGGCATGTTCGGGCACCTGGAGCAGGCGCTGGTGGCCATCGATTTCCTGGATGCGGACAATCCGAAAAAGCTGATGCCGCGCCTGAAACGCCTGTTCGCGCGCACCCAGCTCGAAACCGAGGAAGTGAACATCCTGCGCGGGATCGCGCGCCAGATCCTGAAAGCGCGCCAGCCTTAAAAGGTATCGAAAGGGTCTTTCCGGCCCGCGAAGATCTTGTCCATCACGCGCCGTTCGCGCCCGACGATGGCGTCGACGAAGGCCGCCGGCTTCTTCATCTTCTTGAAGGTCGTGAAGCCGCGGTCCAGGAAACGGTGCAAATCGCCCAGCCCGGCCAGCCTGGCCGGCCCGCTCATCACCGTCAGCGTGAATGCCAGCAGCGGAATGGTCACCAGTTCGCACAGCGAGTCGCCCAGTTCCTGCACCAGGTCGAGCTGGCGCTGGCGCTCGTCGCGCGTGGTGGCGGTGCGGTAGGCCGCCACATACATCCCTTCCGTGAAATCGGTCCCGAGCACCCGCGCCATGGCCGTGTCGAGCTTTTCCGACAGGGCGTCGAGCACGATCGCCTCGGTGATCGTGTGCAGCGATTCGTAGGACAGCATCTTCTGCAGGGTGGGAATGATGCGTTCCAGGTCGATGTCGCGCTGGGACAGGTCATGGTCGCCATACAGCTCTTCGAGGAAGAACAGGGCGGCATCATGGGTATTCGGATTGGCCAGCAGGTCGGCATGGGTGTCGGCCAGGCGCGCCGACTGGTAGCGCTTGAGGGCGGTGCGGGCCGCCAGCAGGGCAGGCTCGCGCCTGGCGGCCTGGCGCTCGCTGGCCACCATCATCAACTGCTGCTGCAGTTTTTGGACTAGTAATTCTTTCTTCATGGCCTATGTTTTACCAGAAACAAGTAGATGGATCACTCTAGTTTCCCGCGATTTCGGGCCCCGCCTTTCGCGTACACTACAAAAAAATAGCATGGAATCAGGGACATGGGGACAAATCGCAGGACATTCTTGAAAGTTGGCGCGCTCGGCGCGCTGACCCTGGCCGCCGGTGGCGGCCTTTACCGCTACCTGCAGCCGGCGGCCAAGCAGCAGCGCTTCATCCTGGACGGCGAGGCCAAAGCGGTGATCGACGCCATCGTGCCGGCCATGCTGGCCGGGGCGCTTCCCGTCGACCCCGCCCAGCGCGCCGCTGCCATTGCCGCCACCACGGGGCGCGTGCACCAGGCCATCCTGGGCTTGCCGCTGGGCGCGCAGAAGGAAGTGCAGGACTTGTTCGGCCTGCTGGCGCTGGCGCCCGCGCGCCGCTTCCTGGCCGGCGTGCCGGGCAGCTGGAGCAGCGCCAGCGAGGGGGACATCGGCCGCTTCCTGCAGGACTGGCGCTTCCACCGCCTGGGCATGCTGCAGATCGCCTACCACGCGCTGCACGACCTGGTCATCGGCGCCTGGTATGCCGACCCCGCAAGCTGGGCCGCGATCGGCTATCCCGGTCCAATGAAGGAACTGTCATGAGCAATCCGAACACCATCCCCGACCCGATCGCGGCCGGCCTTGCCAGAGGCTGGAATGTGATCGACGGCGCCTCCCTCACGGCCAGCCGCGGCATCGAGGCCGACGTGGTCATCATCGGCAGCGGCGCCGGCGGCGGCGTCACGGCCGAAATCCTGGCCAAGTCCGGCCTGAACGTGGTGATCGTGGAAGAGGGCGCGCTCAAGTCGTCGAAGGACTTCAAGATGCGCGAAGCGGACGCCTATCCCGCCCTGTACCAGGAATCGGCCGCGCGCAAGACGCGCGACAAGGCCATCAATATCCTGCAAGGCCGCACCGTGGGCGGGTCGACCACCGTCAACTGGACCTCGAGCTTCCGCACGCCCACGCCCACGCTCGACTACTGGAACAAGCATTTCGGCCTGGCCAGCTACACCCCGGACGCGCTGGCGCCCTGGTTCCTGATGATGGAAGAGCGCCTGAACGTGAGCACCTGGCTCACGCCCCCCAACGAAAACAATGACCTGCTCAAGCGCGGCGCCGCCCGGCTGGGCATTCCAGCCGCCGCCATCATGCGCAACGTGAAGGGCTGCTGGAACCTGGGATACTGCGGCATGGGCTGCCCGACCAACGCCAAGCAGTCGATGCTGGTGACCACCATCCCGTCGGCCCTGGACCACCAGGCCACGCTGCTCACGGGCGCCCGCGCGCAGCAGCTGGTGTTCAAGGGCGACAAGGTCGACAGCCTGGTCATCCATGCGCTCGACGCGAGCGGCCTGGCGCCGAACGGCCACACCATCACGGTGCGCGCGAAACACTTCGTGGTGGCCGGCGGCGCGATCAATTCGCCGGCGCTGCTGCTGCGCTCAGGCGCGCCCGATCCGCATGGCTTGCTGGGCAAGCGCACCTTCCTGCACCCGACCGTGATTTCGGCCGGGATCTTTGCCCAGCGCGTGGACGGCTTTGCCGGCGCGCCGCAAACGATTTATTCCGACCACTTCCTGGAAACCCAGGCCATCGACGGCCCGATGGGCTACAAGCTCGAAGCGCCGCCCCTGCATCCGCTGCTGCTGTCGACCACCATGGCCGGCTTCGGCGCGGCGCACGCCAGCACCATGGCCCAGTTCCCGCACGTGCATGGCTTGCTGGCGCTGCTGCGCGACGGCTTCCACGACGAGTCGCGGGGCGGCAGCGTGGCCCTGGCCAGCGACGGCTCGCCCGTGCTCGACTATCCGATCAGCGGCTTCATATGGGAAGGCGTCAAGCGCGCCTTGCTGTCGATGGCCGAGATCCAGTTCGCGGCCGGCGCCACATCGGTGCTGCCGGTGCATGAACACGCGGACCACTACACCAGCTGGGCGGCCGCGAAGGCCGCCATTGGCGCGCTGCCGTTCAAGGAACACATCACGCGCGTGGTGTCGGCGCACGTGATGGGCGGCTGCACCATGTCCGACGACACGAAGCTGGGCGTGGTGGGCGCCAATGGCCGCTACCACGGCGTGGCCAACCTGTCGGTGCATGACGGCTCCTTGTTCCCGACCTCGATCGGGGCCAATCCGCAGCTGTCGATCTATGGCATCACGGCGCGCCTGGCCAGCACCCTGGCCCGGGACCTCACCGGCAAGCCGGCCGCGCGCCTGGTGGCGTAAGGGCCATGAGCGCGCGCCGGATCCTGCGCCTGATCCTGCTGCTGCAGGCCGCGGCGGCCGTGGCGCTGGCCTGGGCCCTGGTCCGCTCCGGCGTGGTGGACGCGTGGTGGCAGGGCGCCGCGTGCGCGCTGCTGTTCGTGGTGCTGGTGCGCATGCTGATCACGGCAAATAACTTCCTGCTCACAGCGCGCTACGCCAGCCCGACGCCGGACGATTTCCGCATCGGCCTGGCCGGGCGCCTGGCGCTGTTCGCCGAAGAATTCATGGCCACGCTCCTGCATACGTCCTGGTTCATGGCGCGCGCCGCCGCGCATGAAAAAATCTATACCAACACTGTGCATCCGCCGGTGCTGCTGCTGCATGGTTACGGTTGCAACAGCGGCTACTGGACCCACTTGCTGCCGCGCCTTGATGCAGCGTGCATAAGCCACGCATCGCTCGATCTCGAGCCGGTGATGGGCGATATCGACGATTACGTGCCGCTCGTCGCGCGCGCGGTCGCGTCACTGTGCGAAAAAACCAACACATCGTCCGTCATCCTGGTGGCGCACAGCATGGGCGGCCTGGTCGCACGTGCATATATGCGCGCCCACGGCAGCGCCCACGTGGCGCGCGTCATCACGCTCGGCACGCCCCATCACGGCACCAGCCTGGCCGCGTTCGGCGTGGGGCGCAACGCGGCCCAGATGCGGCGCGCGAAAGCGGCCTCCGATGCCCCGGAAAGCGCATGGATACGCGCTCTTGCCGCTTCCGAGACCCCCGCCACGCGCGCCCTGATCACCTCCATCTTCACCCATCACGACAATATTGTCGCGCCCCAGACCTCGAGCGTCCTGCCGGGCGCGCGGCACATCGAATTCGGCGGAATCGGGCACGTGGCGATGGGGCGCAACCCGCGCATTCTGGCGCGCCTGATGGAAGAGATTGCAGCGACCCGCGCACGCTAAATATTGTTTAGCAACAAGCCTTGAAGGCGTGATACAGTCGAACTGAAGGCACTGCCATGGACAGCTGCTAATCACTTGATGCTTGGTGATTTTCTGTGAGTTTTAGTAATGCTCGGCCCGCGACCGGGAAGAGTGAAAGTGCTACCAACCAGCACGCTTTGGCGAGCACAGGAGCGCAATAGTGTCGGCACGCATCCTTATCATCGAAGACAATCCAACCAACATGGAGTTGATGGTGTATCTGCTGACGGCGTTCGGCTATACCCCATTGATGGCCAGCGACGGCCTGAGCGGCGTCGACACCGCGCGCCAGACCCGTCCCGACCTCATCATTTGCGATATCCACCTGCCCAAGCTCGACGGCTACGGCGTGGTGGCCGCCCTGAAAGGCGATCCGGCCCTGGCCCATGTGCCGGTGCTGGCCGTGACCGCGCTGGCCATGGTGGGCGACCGCGAACGCTTGCTCGATGCCGGCTTCGACGGCTACATCGGCAAACCGATCGAGCCCGATACCTTCGTCGCCGAAATCGAGACCTTCCTGCCCGCGCCGGCGGCCGAGCCGGCCACGCACGAGGGCGGCGCGGCCAAGCCGGGCCAGGCTACCATCCTGATCGTGGACGACCATGTCCTGAACCGCGAATTCCTGATGACGCTGCTCGGCTATGGCGGCCACCGCCTGATCGAAGCGGCGAACGGCCTCGAAGGCCTCAAGATGGTGCATGCCGAGCGGCCCGACCTGGTCATTTCGGACATCCTGATGCCGAACATGGATGGCTACGAATTCGTCACCCAGCTGCACAGCGATCCGGCCACGGCCGACCTGCCCGTCATTTTCTATACCGCCACCTACCGCGAGAAGGAAGCGAACCAGATGGCGATCGAATGCGGCGTGCGCTGGGTGCTGCCCAAGCCGTCCGACCCGGACGTCATCCTGCGCACCGTGCACGAAGCGCTGGGCATCACCGAACCGGCCGACGCGCCGACCTATACGCACCCGCACACGCCGGCGGCCAGCGAACCGAACCGCATGTTCGTGATCGACAATACGGTCGCCGAATACCTGGTCGAAGTCGAATCGAGCACCCAGGTCCTGTCGCGCATGGCCAGCGACGGCACCACGCCGCAACCCTCGTTCGACCTGGCGCAAATGACCGACCGCCTGTCGAGTTCCCTGTCCAGCCTGCAGGCGGTGAGCCTGCGCCTGACTTCGCTCATCGAACTGGGCATCGAACTGGGCGCCGAACGCGACCCGGCCGCGCTGGTGGAGATCGGCTGCCGCGTGGCGCAGAATATCTGCGTCTCGAAGTACGCCTGCATCGGCGTGCTCGACGAAGGCGCCGACGAGCTGAGTTATTTTTCATCGACCGGCGAAAAAGGCCAGGCGCGCGCCGTGGCCGGCACGCCGCGCATGGGCGTGCTCAATACCCTGCTCGAACAGCGCCTGCCGGTGCGCGTCGACGGCATCGACGGCGATCCGCGCTCGATCGGGCTGCCGTCCTCGCATCCGCCCATCCATTCCTTCCTGGGCGTGCCGATTTCATCGCGCGAACGGGTGCACGGCTGGCTGTACCTGGTCGACAAGCTGGGCGCCAACAGCTTTTCCGAAGTCGACGAACGGGTGGCCGTCACGGTCAGCGCGCAGATCGCGGTGGCTTACGAAAACCTGCTGCTGTACGAAGAAATCAAGCGCCACCACGCCCAGCTGACGGCCGACATGGCGGCCCGCATCCGCCTCGACGAAGACCTGCGCCGCTTCCGCACGGCCATGGACGCCACCGCCGACGCCATTTTCCTGATCGACCGCTCGGGCATGTGCTTCGTGGACGTGAACGCGACCGCCTGCCGCATGCTGGGCTACGAACGCGACGACTTCCTGGCGCTCGGCTCGGCCGGCCCGAAACCGGCCGAAATCGCGCGCCTGCAGGAGCTGTACGACAACCTGCTGGCCGGCGACCAGTCGGGCGCGATGGCCGAACTGCAGGTGCAGCGCAAGGACGGCACCAAGGTGGCGGTGGAAGTGCAGCGCCGCACCCTGCGTTCGGGATCGGGCTGGATCCTGGTGGCGGGGGCGCGCGACATCACCGAGCGCAAGGAAGCCGAACTGCGCCTGCTCAAGCTGGCCCACTTCGATACCCTGACCGGCCTGCCGAACCGCAGCCAGTTCTATTCCGCGCTCACGCGCGCGCTGGAGCAGGCGGCCGAACATGGCTGGGCCGTCGGCCTGCTGTTCCTCGACATCGATCGCTTCAAGAACATCAACGACACGCTGGGCCACCCCTGCGGCGACGAACTGCTGCGCCAGTTCTCCAGCCGCCTGGTCGACTGCCTGCGCGTGCGCGACACCATCGGCCGTTTCGGCGGCGACGAATTCGCCGCCATCCTGATGCTGCCGGAAGGGCCGCAGACGGCCGTGTCGGTGGTCGAGAAAATCCGCGAATCGCTGCGCCGCACCTTCATGCTTGACGGGCACGAAGTGACCGTCACGGCCAGCATCGGGATCACCATCTATCCCGACGACGGGCTCGACGCCGATGACCTGATCAAATACGCCGACACCGCCATGTACCGCGCCAAGGAAGCAGGGCGCGACGCCTTCCGCTTCTTCACCGCCGAAATGAATGCGCAGTCGCTGGCGCGCCTGGACCTGGAAAACGCCCTGCGCCGCGCGATCGAAAACGAGGAGTTCGTGTTGTACCTGCAGCCGAAGGTGCATATCGGCTCGGGCCGCATCAGCGGCGCCGAAGCGCTGATCCGCTGGAAGCGTCCCGGCCACGGCATGGTGTCGCCGGCGCTGTTCATCCCCATCCTCGAAGAGACGGGGCTGATCGTCAAGGTGGGCACCTGGGTGCTCAACGAAGCGTGCCGCATGATCAGCAAATGGGGCAAGTCCAAGACCGGGCCGGTGCACCTGTCGGTCAACGTGTCGGGCATCCAGTTTTTTGTCGGCGGCCTGGAAGAAGAAGTGCTCAAGGCGATCAAGGTGCACGAGATCGCGCCCGAACTGCTGGAGCTGGAGCTGACCGAGAGCTCGCTGATGTCGAACGCGGAAAGCACCATCACCGTGCTGCGCAACCTGAAGGCGCTGGGAATCCAGATTTCGATCGACGATTTCGGCACCGGCTATTCCAGCCTGGCCTACCTGAAGCGCTTCCCTATCGACAAGCTCAAGATCGACATCGCTTTCGTGCGCGAAGTGACCAGCAACCCGGACGACGCGGCCATCGTCCTGGCCATCATCAACATGGCGCACAGCCTGAAGCTGCAGGTGATCGCCGAAGGCGTGGAGCGCGACGCCCAGCTGGCCTACCTGCGCCGCCACGGCTGCGACGAAATGCAGGGCTACTACTTCAGCAAGCCGGTGCCCGAAGCCGACTTCGAAATGATGCTCGCCGACGGCAAGTCGCTGTCGGCGCCGGTGGACGAAATGATTGTCGGCCAGCAGACGCTGCTGATCGTGGACGACGACGCCTTCATGCTCGACGTGCTGTCGGACTTCCTGGGTCAGGACGGCTACCGCATCCTGACCGCGCAGACGGCGGCCGAAGGCTTCGACATCCTGGCGCGCTACAAGGTGCACGTGATCCTGTGCGACCAGTGCATGCCGCTCATGAGCGGGACCGAGTTCATGGAGCGGGTCAAGAACCTGTGCCCGGACACCTTCCGCATCATGCTCTCGGCGTATGCCGACCTGACGCCGATCATGGCCGCCATCAACCATGGCGCCATCGACCGCTTCTACACCAAGCCGTGGAAGGGCGCGGTCCTGCGCGAGAACATCCGCGAAGGCTTCAAGCTGCACGCGCAGCTGCACGGTGGCGGCGACGCGAACAAGCCGCCGGCGCTTCCGCATTGATCCGGCTGTTCGCCCTCGCGATGCTGCTGCCGGCCGCCGCGCTGGCCGCTGACGTACCGGAAGCGCAAAAGAGCAGCTTCCACGCCTTCTACCGCGCCACCTTCCCGGACGACCACGCGGCCCAGCCGGTATTTACGGCAAGCGGCGCGCACGTCGATGCCATGCCTCGGCGCGGCCTGCGCACCCTGTGCCGCATGACGCGCATCCGCTTCAGCTATGACAAGGAATGGAGCGTGGTGCCGCAGCGGACCGAATTCGTCTGGCTGCAAAAAGGGGTTTGCAGGCCCTCGGCCAGCGCCGCCACGCTGCTCAACCGCATGCCCGACACGGAACTGATCTCGGTGCTGGAGCAGCATCCCAAAGTGCTGACGCGCGCGCGCCTGCTCATGGCCGGCAATTCGGCCTGCGCCGGCGCCCGCTCCTTCAACTTCGGACTGGCATCGATCGGGGTGGGAACGTCGGGGAAAGAGTCGGAGGAGATGGTGGAGCTGGGCTACGCCAGCGACCACCGGACGGCAGTGAAGATCTGGATTCGCCGCAGCGGCGCCGAGTACGACGCCTGGAACGTGGCCTGTCCCGCCACCAAATAATTGCTTCCTTCCAGGGGACTGTCCCAGGTTTATAGGAAAGAATTTCCTATAAACCTGGGACAGTCCCCTGTCAGAAAGCAATAAGCAAAGCGAGAGCTCGCTTAGAAGTGGACGCCGCGCAGCAGTTGTTGCATGGCGATTTGCTCGGAACTCATCTGCGGCGCTTTCTTGTCGCCACCCTTGGCCGCATCCGAATCCGGGAACATGCGGAACGTGGTGTTCAGCACGATCTGCGCCACGCGCGGCATCAAGGCATGCAGCACCTGGCCGAACACGCCCACGCGGGTGGCGATCCGCACCGGCTTGTAGACGATCGCTTCGGCGATCATGTCGGCAGCTTCGTCGGGCGCCAGCGTCGGCACGTTCTGGTAGATCTTGGTCGGGGCGATCATCGGGGTGCGCACCAGCGGCATGTTGATGGTCGTGAACTTGATGCCCACGTCCGACAGTTCCGACGAGGCGCAGCGGGTCCAGGCTTCGAGCGCCGCTTTCGAGGCCACGTAGGCCGAGAAGCGCGGTGCGTTGGTCAGCACGCCGATCGACGAGATGTTGATGATGTGGCCGCGTTTTTGCGCGATCATCTTCGGCAGCAGGCCCATGGTCAGGCGCAGGCAGCCGAAGTAGTTCAGCTGCATGGTGCGCTCGAAGTCATGGAAGCGGTCGTACGACGATTCGATCGCGCGCCGGATCGAGCGGCCCGCGTTGTTGACCAGGACGTCGACGCCGCCGTGGTTTTCGATCAGCAGCTGCACGAAGCGGTCGCAGTCGGCCATGTCGGCCACGTCGGCCGCGTAGGTGATCACTTCGAAGCCGCGGTCGCGGATTTCCTTGGCCGCTTCGGCCAGCTTGTCTTCGTCGCGCCCGCAGATGATGGTGGTGGCGCCCGCTTCGGCGATCTTGTGCGCCGCCGCCAGGCCGATGCCCGACGAGCCGCCCGTGATCAGCACGACCTTGCCCACCACCGTGCCGCGCAGGGTGCGGTCGATGAACAGGTCAGGGTCGAGGTTGCGTTCCCAGTAGTCCCAGATGGGCGCCGCGTATTTTTCCAGCGGCGGACAGGCGATGCCGCTGCCCTTCAAGGCGCGCTGCGTTTCGCGGCTGTCGAAGCGGGTAGGGTAGTTCACGAAGCCCATCAGGTCCGACGGCAGGCCCAGGTCCTTCATCAGGGCGTCGCGCACGCGCCGCACCGGGGTCAGGGACATGATGCCCTTCTTGACCGATTTCGGAATGAAGCCCAGCAGCGCGGCGTTGATGCGGATGCTCATGGTCGGCGCATGCGCGGCGCGGCAGAACACATTGAGCACTTCGCCCACGCGCATCGGCTCGGGGTCGGTCAGGTGGAAGCATTGGCCGTCCAGCTTGGGCTGGTGGGCGATGTGGTCCATGGCATTGACCACGAAGTCGACCGGCACGATGTTGATGCGCCCGCCCTCGATGCCGATGGTCGGCATCCATGGGGGCAGCAGCTGGCGGATGCGCTGGATCAGCTTGAAGAAGTAGTAGGGGCCGTCGACCTTGTCCATTTCGCCTGTGACGGAGTCGCCCACCACCATGCCGGGACGGTAGACGCGGAAGGCGCCCTTGGTTTCGAGGCGGACGATTTTTTCGGAGTCGTGCTTGGTGGCGAAGTAGGGATGGTCCAGGCCTTCGGCTTCGTCGAACATGTCTTCGCGGAAGATCCCTTCGTACATGCCGGCGGCGGCGATCGAGGATACGTGATGCAGGCAGCCGGCCGAAATGGCGTTGGCAAAGTCCACGGTGTTGCGGGTGCCGTCGACATTGACCGCGACCTGGTCTTCGGCGTCGGCGCTCATGTCATAGATGGCGGCCAGGTGGAAGAAGTGATCGACCGTCTTGGCCAGCTTCTTGATGTCGTCCTTGGAGACGCCCAGCTTGGCCGAACGCAGGTCGCCAAATACGGGAATGGCGCGCGCCTTGGTGGTGCCCCAGTATTCGAGCAGGGCAGGCACTTTGTCCTTGCTTTGCTCGCGCATCAGGAAGTAGACCACGCTTCCTTTGCGGGACAACAGCTTCTTCACCAACCGCTTTCCGATAAATCCAGTCGCTCCCGTGACAAAATACTGCATCGTGGTCTCCCTATTCTGGTTGTGTGAAATGATCCGTCAATCATTGCAGGTGAATGCACGATTGGCAAGAAGTCTTGCGCATTCTTGTTGCGCGATACGGCGATTTAGAAGCCGTTCTCTATCCCTTTAGTATCCGATCTCTATTTTTGCTCTCTAAAATGGTCTCATCAAAAAAGGTAATGACCTCGAATCACACACATACTCTGGGAGCTCACAATGGTTAAGAAACTCAAGACACTGGCAAAAACCGAAGACAAACAATTGGCTAGCGCTGTTCGCACCTCCGCTCACCAGATCTGGCAAGCAGGCCTGGGCGCGTTCGCCAAGGCCCAGGAAGAAGGCGGCCGCGTATTCAACAAGCTGGTCGAAGAAGGCACCAACCTGCAACGCCGCACCCGTTCGATGGCCGAAGACAAAGTCTCCGAAGTCACCGACACCGTGACCAAGGTCGCCGACGGCGTATCGAAGCAGGCTTCCGGTTCGTGGGACAAGCTGGAACAGGTCTTCGAAGACCGCGTTGCCCGCGCCCTGTCGACCATCGGCGTGCCAACCCAGAAAGACATCCAGGAACTGACCCGCCGCGTCGAGCAATTGAGCCGCGCCGTCGCCGCTGCTACCGGCAAGAAAGTTCCTGCCGTTAAAGCCGCTGCCAAGCCAGCCGCCAAAAAAGCTGCCGTCAAGCCAGCCGCCAAGAAAGTTGCCGCCAAGCCAGCAGCGAAAAAGGTAGCCGCCAAGCCAGCCGCCAAGCCGGCCGCCAAGAAAATCGCCGTCAAGGCAGCCGCACCGAAGAAGGCCGCTCCCAAGAAAGCTGCTGCAAAAACCAACGCTACGCCAGTCGATTCGACCAGCGCAGCGTAATACAGCGCACCGGCTTCCCCCGGTCTTCACCCCTGGCTTGCCGCAAGCCGGGTCTGGGGGAAGGGTGCTCTGATGGAAGGGCCTGTGCATGCGCAGGCCCTTTTTACGTTGAACCTGGAAGCAAGAGCACATGAGCGTCAATACAGAACAAGGCAAGAAACCCCGGATCGGCCTGGCCCTGGCCGGCGGCGGCCCGCTGGCTGCCGTCTACGAAATCGGCGTGCTGGCCGCGCTGGAAGAATCGATCGAAGGCCTGGACGTGAACGAGGCCGACATCTACGTCGGCATCAGCGCCGGCGGCATCATTGCCGCGGCCCTGGCCAATGGCATCAGCCCGCACCAGATGTGCCGCCTGTTCATCGAAAGCGACGTCGAAGCGGCCGACGGCGCGGCCCTGTTCAAGCCCGAGATCCTGCTGCGCCCCGCCAGCGCCGAAATCACCAAGCGCCTGGCCATGGTGCCCGGCCTCCTGGCTTCGTCGCTGTTCCACTATGTGCGCCACCGCAAGAGCGTGTTCGCTTCCTTCGAGCGCTTCAAGGAGGCGCTCCCGGCCGGCATCCTGTCGGGCGAGGGCATCCACCACTACATGAAGGCCACCTTCGCCAAGGGCGGCCGCAGCAACGACTTCCGCAAGCTGCGCCACAAGCTGGTCATCGTGGCCACCGACCTCGATACCGGGGAAGCGGTGCGCTTTGGCGACGCGCCCTGGGACAGTACCCCCATTTCCAAGGCGGTCCAGGCCAGCGCCGCGGTGCCGGGCCTGTTCCCGCCGGTGGACATCAATGGCCACCACTTCGTCGACGGGGCGGTGCGCAAGAGCATGCACGCCTCCATCGCGCTCGAGGCCAAGGTCGACGTGCTGTTCTGCGTGAACGCCATCGTCCCCTACAATTCGCGCGACGCGGTCAGCAAGCTGTCCTCGGGCGGCCTGCTCGACGTGCTCTCGCAAACCCTGCGTTCCATCCTCCATTCGCGCATCGCCTCGGGCATGGCCAGCTACGAAAAAAGCCATCCGCATGTCGATATCCTGCTGTTCCAGCCGAACCAGGACGATGCCGAGCTGTTTTTCACGAATATCTTCAGCTATTCGAACCGGCGCCGCATGTGCGAGCAGGCTTACCAGAACACGCGCCTGATGCTGCTCGAGCGGCGCGCCGAGATCGCGCCCAAGCTGGAACGCCATGGCCTCAAGCTCAAGCTGGGCGTGCTGCGCGACACCAGCCTGCAACTGGTCCAGCAGGCGCCGTCGCGCCAGGCCCTGGCCCGCCTGCGCCAGACGCTCGACGATCTGGAACGCTATCTGAAGGTGGCCCATTCGTGACTGTTCCTGTCCACGGTTTCGGTGTTATGCTTGCGTCAGAAAAACTGAGACCGCCAGCCATGCTACAGAAAGCACCACGCCGCACGCGCGAACGCATCCTTGAGTTGTCCCTGCGGCTGTTTAACGAGTTCGGCGAGCCGAACATCACGACCACGGTCATCGCCGAAGAGATGAACATCTCGCCGGGTAACCTGTACTACCACTTCCGCAACAAGGATGACATCGTCAACTCGATCTTCGTGCAGTTCGAAGCCGAGATCGAACGCATCCTCACTGTGCCGGACGGGCGCCGCTCCAACATCGAGGACGTGTGGCTGTACCTGCACCTGATGTTCGAACTGGTATGGCGCTACCGCTTCTTCTACCGCGACCTGAACGACCTGCTGTCGCGCAACCGCAAGCTCGAGCTGCATTTCAAGCTGATCCTGCCCCACAAGATCAAGGTCGCGCGCCAGCTGTGCGAAGACCTGCGCAGCGAAAAGTCGCTCGAAGCGTCGGACGCCGACATCAGTGCCCTGGCCACCAATATGGTGGTGGTCGCCACCTACTGGCTGTCCTACGAATACGTGCGCAACCCCCGCAAGTACACCGAACAGCAAGCCATGTCCGACGCCCTGGCGCGCGGCTGCTACCAGGTGCTGTCGCTGATCGGCCCCTACCTGCGCGGCGACACCCACCTGCTGTTCGAAAAACTGTCCGAAGAATATCTCAAACAACTCAAGTAAGGAGACCGCCATGGCATGGACCAAATTTCCGCATCCCGACGACGCTTATGTGTACACCGCCGCCAGCCTGAAAAAGGAATGGGCGCGCCTGCACGTGGGCGATGCGGAGCCGTTCCCGAAAAAGGCGGCGCTGGTCGATGCCTGGATCGCTTTCCACGCGGGCGACTTTGAAAAGGCCACCAAGCTGGGTCTGGACGCCGGCGTGGACGGCTATGCCGTCGCGCACAAGGCCAGCTGCATGTACGCCACCTACCTGGAAAAGAACGACAAGAAAAAGATCGCCATGTTCGAGGAAGTGGCCGAACGCTGCGAACGCCAGCAGGCCGAGCAGCCCGACAACCCGTCCGGCTACTACTGGCATGCGTATGCGCTGGGCCGCTATGCCCAGGGCATTTCCATCGTCAAGGCGCTGGCCCAGGGCATCGCGCCCAAGGTGCGCGCCAGCCTGGATAAAACCATCAAACTCGCGCCCAAGCATTCGGACGCGCACATCGCGCTGGGCGCCTTCCACGCCGAAATCATCGACAGCGTGGGCGCCATGATCGGCGGCCTGACCTATGCCGTGAAAAAGGAAGAGGGCTACAAGGCTTTCAAGAAGGCCATCGAGCTCAATCCCGACACCGCGATCGGCCGCATCGAATACGCCAATGCGCTCGTCAAGCTGGACGGCAAAAAGAAAATGGACGAGGCCGTCAAGCTGTACGAGGAAGCTGCCGCCGTCGAAGCGCGCGACGCCATGGAACGCCTGGATGTCGAGGCGGCGAAGGAAGAACTCGAGGACGAATGAAGGCGATCGCTGTCTATTGCGGCGCCAATCCGGGCGTCTCGCCGTTCTACGCCGACGCGGCGCGCGCCATGGGCCGCGCCCTGGTCGAACACAATATCGGGCTGGTCTACGGCGGCGGCAATGTCGGCCTGATGGGCACCATCGCCGACGAAGTGCTGCGCCTGGGCGGCGAAGCGACCGGCGTGATTCCGCGCCAGCTGGTCGAGCGCGAATTGGCCCACCCGGGCCTGACGCGCCTGTTCGTGGTCAAGGACATGCACGAACGCAAAGCCATGATGGCCGAGCTGTCCGACGGCTTCATCGCCATGCCGGGCGGGATGGGAACGCTGGAAGAACTGTTCGAGATGCTGACCTGGCTGCAGCTGGGCATCCACAGCAAGCCGGTGGGCGTGCTCAATGCGGGCGGCTTCTACGACCAGCTGGTCGGCTTCATGGGGCATCTGCTGCAGGAAGGCTTCGTCAGGCCGCAGCACGCGCAGCTGATGCAGGTCGAAGCCGATCCCGATGCGTTGATCAAGCGCCTGATCGGCGCGTAGGGTGGAAAAGCGCAGCGCCTTCCACCAGGCTGATTGATCATGGTGGAAGGCGCTGCGCTTTTCCACCCTACGCCCTACGCCCTGACCACCTTGTTGCGTCCCGCGGCCTTGGCCTTGTACATGGCCCGGTCCGCGCGGCTGATGGTATCGGCGAACGGCTCGCCCCCCTTCCTTTCCACCAGCCCGGCCGAAAACGTGATCGTGCGCTGCAGGTCGAATTCGGGGATCCTGATCGCCTTGACGGCATCGGCCATCCGCGCCAGGACCGCCTCGGCTTCGTCGAGCCCCGTATCGGGCAGCAGCAAGAGGAATTCTTCGCCGCCCCAGCGCGCCAGCACGTCCGCCGCGCGCAACTGGGTACGCGCCGCCGCCGCGAAATTGCGCAGCACCGTATCCCCGCCCGCATGCCCGAAATGGTCGTTCACCGACTTGAAGAAGTCGATGTCGAGCAGGGCGATGCACATCTTTTCGCCTGGCCTGTGCCCGCGCCTTTCCTCGGCGCTGAGCACTTCATTCATGTAGCGCCGGTTGGCCAGCGAGGTCAGTTCGTCGACCGTGGCCAGGATCTGGATCTTGCCGAGGGCCGCCATCAGTTCTTCCCGCTGGCGCTTCATGTTCGACCGCATCTTGCTCATTTCGCCGATCAGGATGGCCACCGCCAGCAGCGAGCAGGAGGCAATCGCGAAGTGCACCAGCTCCACCTTGGCCGGATAGCGCTGCGGGTCGTGCGCCACCATCCAGGCCATGGTCAGTCCCAGGGTGGCCACCGCGAAGGCCGACAGCGCCAGGGTCGCGCGCGGCCGCAGGGAAAAGGTGCAGAACACGATAATCACCAGCAGCACCGTGAGCGAGGCCCCGCGCACCGGTCCCATGACGGCGTAGGCGCCGATATCGCACAGGATCGCGAACATGGCTTGCGAGACGGCCAGCTGCCAGGGCGGGATGCCCAGGGCGGTGCTGCCGCGCACCAGGATGAAAAACACCAGCACGCCGATGGCGGCGAACCAGGTCAGGACGAAAGCGCCTTCGGCCGATGCCGTGCCGATCCGGACCTGCGCGTTCAGCAGCACCATGCTCAGCAGGTAGCACAGCCCGGCCGCGATCCAGTAGGCGGTCAGGCGCTGCAGCCTGGGCTCGGCGCCGAGCAGGAAATGGAGCAGAAAATGGAGCAGCTTACGCATCGTGGCCCTGCACCGGACGGACCGCCACGGCGTCGGCGTCGGCCAGCAGGCGCGCCTGCTCGGCCAGCAGCGAGTGGATGCGGGTGGCCGGCACCGGAGGGCTGAACAGATAGCCCTGCATCTCGTCGCAATCGTTGTCGCGCAAAAAATTGCACTGCTGTTCGGTC
>Ga0187843_10000242_pt1 | contig 43489 bp, 30 predicted proteins | sample SpaLakP09_SKY_43_FD_134516 | JGI IMG/M metagenome (GOLD analysis project Ga0187843, IMG submission 134516) | Oligotrophic lake water microbial communities from Sparkling Lake, Wisconsin, USA - SP09_SKY_43 | ecosystem: Environmental > Aquatic > Freshwater > Lake | place: USA: Sparkling Lake... | reverse complement strand
TTGCTAACTTCATCCAGAAAGTCATGACAACGCTGTTCCCAATCAGCACTTTGAAATAGCACAATAAAGTCGTCACCACCAATATGGCCCACAAAATCAAACACGCCACAGGCTTTGCTGATTAATCGTGCCGTCAACTGAATCACCTCATCCCCCTTTTGGAAGCCATACACGTCATTAAAGGGTTTGAAATTGTCTAAATCCAAGTAGCAAACCACAAACGATGAGCCTGCCTGAATAAGCAGATCGATTTGTTCGCAAATGGGGATGTTGCCAGGCAGCAATGTCAAGGGGTTAGCGTAGCGAGCGGCGTTCATTTGGAGATCTGAAATTAAGCGCAATAAATCATGACCGTTACCCATCCCCAGATACACACCCGTATCGGCAACGATAAAGCCCGAAGATAAATGTCGCGGATCGCTATTTAAAATCAATTCGGTGAGGTCTTGCACCGTGGTGTTGTGTTCCACAATAATGGACGCGCCATCCATCATCGTGACACATGATTTATCTCCGTATAACTCGCGGCGATAAGGACGTGCATAATGATCAATCATCTCGCTACGATTGATGAGGCCCAAAGGCTTAGTTTCTTGCACAACAGGCACGGCGTGAAGATCAGGATGCAATTCGAACAGTTTAAACACCTCTTCATTCGTTTCTGACGGGCTAACTGGCGTCACATATTTGAGTAATTTAGAAACGGTTGCCCTCGTTTGCAACACATTTTCCCGGGGAGCATCAACGCGTAATAAAGACTTAGTCACCGTCTCCGGCAAGTCTTGCGCTGGGTTCACAGCAGTTTCGGCGAGGCAACTGCCTTGTCCAAGATCAATCCCTAAATCGCGAATCGTCATCAGGTCTAAAGGATGGTTAACACCCTCGGCAATGACTCTAGCGCCTGACTGAGAAGCCACCTCATAAATAGACCGAGCGATTTGAAGTTTCACCTTGTCGTGATGAATGCCATCGATAAAGTGTTGATCAAGCTGCACGTATTCAGGTTTTATTTCTGACCACAATGTTAAGCCAGAGAAGCCCTGATTGAGGTTACAAATCGCCAGCTGAAATCCCATGCCACGATAATGCGCAGAGGCTTGCGTGAGTAATGCAACATCTGCACCGCTTTCAGATCGACTGAGCTTGATCACCACCTGACTGGGCAACAAACCAAACTCTGCTAAATATTTCAGCGTCTCACCGGTTTTTGCTTCAGACTGCAACAACACATCTAAGCTAACGTTTAAGAAAATCTTACCTTGGAAGCCCAGCATAGCAAACAACTCTAGCACCAAGTGACGGCCAAGATACTCACCCTCGACCACGGCCGAGCTCACCCTCGCGGCGCGAATCAGCTCAATAGGCGCAAATCCCTCAAAGCCTAACACCTTGGTGGTATTCAAATCGAAGATTGGCTGGAAGCTCGCCTGAAGACGATTGTCACGCAGGAACACTTCTAAGCCAAGGTCTAATTTTTCCTTGGCGTAGAGCTGAAGTTCGTCAAGCGGCAGGCTGTTGGAATTGGGTGGCACGAATAAAGAGTCCAATAAAAACTTATATAACTCACTCTAATTGATGTGTGTGTCATCTAAATGACAGCATAACTAGCTTTTAAGAAATAAAAAGCTAGTTATGTAGGATTGTGGGGATTTTGGTATTGCGCTTGTGAAACGTGGTCTAGCGATAGAATCTACATATTGAATCTAGCGACTGCCGCTCATTACTGAAAACCAGTCGCCTTTTCTAGGTCTATTTTGTCATTATAGTTTTGCAAAATATTCTCAAGCTCTACGCGTTTGAGTTGAGAAAACTTCTCAGTGAGCACCACTTGTTTATAAAGGCTAGGGTTCTCGTATAGCTTCACAAGCTCCAAACCATAGTCATAAAGCTTAACGTTTTTAGCTAGGCAAGCATCAATCACCTTGGTTTTTTGAATGGTGGTTGCTGTTAAGTTAGCGCGTTGCTGCTCGTTCACTTTGAGATCATACAAATTAGCTTGATATTTCACATCAAGTTCATTCAAAGCCGTTTTAGTTGCTTCTAGCTCAGTTTGCGTTTTAAGTAATTTCGCTTCAAACGCTAAGCGTTCCGCTGTCATTTCTTTTAAGCTAATCTCTAAGCCCTCAATTTTGCGGTTGGCAGCGCCTAACTTGGTTTTTAGGCTGGTGTTTTCTTCTTGGGCTTTTGCCATATCGGCATCTAACACAGCCTTTGCTTGCATCGCTTGATCAAGCTGGCTCTGTAATTGCGCTTTTTCTTGCTGAATCTGCTGCACCATTTGCTGGGCGCGGCGTGATGCTTTGTCTTTCTTATCAGCCGCTAGCGCAGGGTTTGCCAAAAAACTCGAAGCGAGCAATAGCCCAAGGATAATTTTACTTGGCCCCGAAATCGACTTCATGATCGTAGTTTCCATTCGTCGTCGCCTTAGAACTTAGCGTTCAAATCAAGCATCAGCACATCAATCCCAAGTGGAGGAGCCCCAAGTGGAGGACCACTAATTTGGTCAGCACTTAACCAACGACCAGAGACCCATGCATTTTTATCAATGCCGTAGCTCGCGCCGATGATCCAACCTTTGGAGTCTGTCCCACCAAGACGAAAGTCTGAGTCGGTAAATGCATCTAAAACAGCATCTGCTTCAAGACGTTTATAAGCACCAAAGACTTCCCAATCATTTGCGTTCATTACCTTAGCAGTACCAACAGAAAGTTTAACTTGGTAACCTTGGTTTTCTTTCTTAAAACTTCCCAATGCTAATCCAGTTTTGTTTGCGAAATCATTAGCATCAAAGCCAATATTTTTAACATAATCACCCGTTAAAATAATATGGACTGGTTCAAATCTCGCGAGATCAATCTGACCGGTAATATTCAACTGCTGAAACTTAGAAGCAAGACCGCAAACTCCACCATTCCAGCACAAAGCTCCATTTGAACCTCCATCGTTTATACTAAAGGTTCTATTGCCTTTTTGCCTAAAGGCTGGGGCAGTATCATTGTAAGTAATGGTAGAAGATAGATAGCTTGGTGGATTTGAAATCCCTTCAACATTTTGAAAGTCATAAAGTCCAATAGCAAGCTTGCTAGAGACTTGAGTAGTTTTCCACTGTATACCAGCTTGTCCACCAACCATCCATTTGCTTTTGGCTTTGTTTCTATCTGAACTTTGTATTTCATCAATTGGAAACGCGCCCCCTGTTACAAAGGCTGAAACCGTATCACTTAACTCTGGTGTGTATTTCGCAAAAGCACCGTCAAAGGCCAAGTCAGGATCCCATAACAAATCGGTGCCAAAGAAAGGGTTCTCCATACGACCGCCTGTGACTGATAAACGTCTACCTAGTTTCGCTTTTAAAAATACGCGGTCTAAAGCAAAGGAGAACTTACTATCCACACTCTCCATGGTTTGATTAGGGGAGACAGGGTCTACATTACTACCAGTAGTCATACGAATACCACTACTAAGCCAATCATTAATCTTAATATTGGCACCCAATCTCGCTCGCACTCTCATACGATCTCTGTCTTCAGTTGTGTTGGTTAGTGCAGCATTTCGGAGTTCGTTTTCTCTGAAATCACGTGGCAAAGCATTCCCATCAGCAAAAGCATCTCGCTCAAAACGCAGGCGCACATCGCCAGTCCATTCAATACGATCGATCCAATCTGGCATACCCAAGCGTTCACCAGCTTTGTAATTGAGTTTGGTCATCAATTCTTTTTTAACTTCTTCGCGCATTTCTTTTTTAATAAAGTCAGGCACATATTGCACGCGCACTGTTTTGGCAGCCACCTCATTAATAGGCTCACCTTTTTCAGCTTGTTTCTCTGCTTTTTCTAAAGCGTCTTTTTCTGCCGATGCCAGTCTAGCGGCTTCTGCATCTTTTTTAAGAATATCGGCCTTGCTCTTAGAGAGCACACCTTCACTCACCAACATATCAATCAAATTAAGCGTAGTTGAACGCAGTTGCTCTAATGACTCACGCTCGCCCGCTTGCAATAGCGACGATGACATCATCAGCATCAAAGCTAACGTACTGGTCGTGAAGGCCATCATAGGGTTAAATTGTTGTTTAATCATCATACGTTCCTGAGTAAATCGTTTATAAGCAAATCTTTTATTGGTAAATGATTCTTTGAAAAACCATGCAAAATTATTTTTTACAAGCCACTATTTTTTGAGGTGATGCGTATCTTAATAGGCTGCGGCATATCGCTCGGTGGTGGCTCATTGGCAACCAATTTCCCTGTCAGCACCTTCTTAATCAGCGCATCTGTTTTTTCATTGTTACTTGTGCCCTGCAGTTCCACCCGTTCAATATAGCCCGCAGTGTTGAGCCAAAGCAAAACCACCAAACGGTATTGCGCAATGGATAAATCTTTATCGGCAGCCAAGGCCTCTTCCACCTTCACCTTGACTTGCCCTGTAAACCAAGCAAAAGCAGCAAGCCCTTTTCTGCCACCAATCTTAGTGCCTACATCGCCACCTTTATATTCACTATTCACCGCACCTGCCGCAAAGGGACTTGGGCCATTACCCGCAGCCCCTTCCATCTTCAAAACTTCAGCAGGTGGCGTCTGCTCCTGCTTAGGCTGCTGAATCTCTTTCACTTCTTTGACTTCTTTAGGCTGCTCTTTAGGCGGTTCTTTTGGTGGCGGTGGAGGAGGTGGAGGAGGTGTATCTGGCAATAATTTCACCGTGGTCACTGCTTTTTTATGCGTGCTGCCACCAGACATTAATGCCTTGCCCAAATAGAACAAGCCGGCCAATACCAATATTGCCGCTAAGATTAAAGCAGCGCGCTTTAACCATAAAGATCCGCTAGATGAGGTTGCTTGTGCTTGCATTAGGTGCCTATCTTGCCGGTCACTAAACCAACATTACTAATCTCTAACCGGTTCACCAAATCAATCACGCTAATCACGCCAGCATAAGGCGCGTCCGCATCGCCGCGGATCATCACGTTAAATTTATCATCTTTTGCCTTGGCTGCGTTAAGCTGCGACTCAAGCTCTGCCATGCTCACACCAATGCCATTGATTAACACGCCGCCGCCTTGCTGTACCTGCACAATTTTGACATCGTGCTTTTCTGTGCTTGGCTTATTTGAAGGCTTAGGCAAGTTCATGGTGAGGCCTTGCACGCCAGCGGTGGTCATCAAAATAAAGATCACCAAAAGCACATAAGCCAAATCTAGCATTGGCGTAATGTTAATGGTGTCGTAAGGCTGTGCGTCGTTTTGTACTTGCATGTGCTTACCCGGCCTGCTTCTTAGTCACTAAACCGACTTCAGTAATATCTAATTTTTTACAAATCCCCAAAACTTCAGATACCTTGTCGAAATGCGCGATCGCATCTGCTTTGAGCACCACAGGCAAGCTCGGGTTGCCGCTCTTATACTCCGCCAATCTCTGCTCTAGGGTGGCCATATCCACTGGGTAGGCATCTAAATATACCGAGCCATCACTGGTAATCGTAATCGCTCGCATTTTGGGTTTAGCTAAAGGCGCTGTTGCCTGCGTGACCGGCGTTTCCACTTTCACACCCTGCACCGAGGCTGTCGTCATGATGATAAAAATCACGAGTAGCACGTAGGCCAAGTCCAACATCGGGGTGATGTTAATCTCGTCGTACAGTTGGTTATCTTCCTTGACGCCTTCAGACATATTGTCTGCCCCCGAATTGCGCTTTTAATCCCGCTAAATGAATAATTGCTAAAAAATCAGCCATTACTACTTGCCGTATAGCTCTGCAGCTCGCGTCACAAACTCATCCACAAAAATCTGCATAGCAATGGTGATGTTTTTAATGCGGCTGGCTAAGTAGTTGTAGCCAAAAAGCGCTGGAATCGCTACCGCTAAACCCGCCACCGTTGCTAACAACGCCGCTGCAATACCTGGCGCAATCGCATTCACGTTCACATCCCCTGCCGCTGCAATCGCCGCAAAGGTGATCATTACCCCAACCACCGTTCCAAGCAGACCCAAGAATGGACCGCCCGAAATTGCGATGGTGAGCAGGACCATGCCAGCATTTTGTTTTTGGGTTTCGCGCACCAAGTCGGCGTCAATGGCCGCTTTAATCGCGTCCATCGCCGCGCCACTCAGCGCTAATTTCTCACCTGCTTGCTCACGCTTACGAATCTCGCGCAGACCAGCGGTATAAAGCCTGTAAAGCGTTGAGTTTTCATAGTTAGCGCCCTTGTCTAACGAGAGCAAATCATTGCCTGCATTTTGAAAGCGCTCAAGGAATAAGCTGTTGTCCTTATCAGTCACAGAAACCAATTTAGCTTTTTTAACCATCACCCAAGTACTGATACCAAACATCACTGCTAAAATACCAATGACGACTTTCGCATCGATGGTTAAGCTGCTAATCAAAATAGCGATATAGTTTGGCTCGCCATCACCACCCTCATCATCGTCGCCCGCTTCAATTTTTAAGAGCTGACTATCCATGCCTTGCGCACTGGCGCTGAGCTTTAACCATTCTGCACTGCGGGCTACATTCGCTAACTGCATTTCATCTATTTCGCCAGCATAGCCATCACCCACTTTAATGTTAGCGGATGCATCTGCGGCTGGCACATCACCTGTCGCCACTGAAATACCGTTGATATAAAGATTAGCTTTGGTGCCATCCACGGTAAGCGCTACATGTTGCCAAGCCGCCGCTTTAAGCTCACCGCCGGATAACTTACCGCCATTGAGGCTCAACTTCACACCATCTGTTTTTAAGCTTAAAGCATCACCGAGACTCACTAGCGTTGCCGCTTGCGTAATATTGGCTGGCTTAATCCAAGCGGACCATGTGTAAGCCGCGGCGCCTTTAAGTGCTGGAATAGCCGCAATGGTTAAAGGCTTACCATTAAATACTGCAGCCTCACCTAATAATGCTGATTTTTGAACGGTGACTTCACCTGTTGCAACCAGCGCGCTCGCTGAGCTATCTTGTAGGAGTGCTTTTTCTGCAAAGTGAAAGACTGCAACCGTCGTTGCATCCCAAGTGGATTTAGCATCGGAACTTGCGGTAGCTTTTTCATTGCCTGAATAGACCCAGAAATGTGCATCCTTATCTGCTGCGTCTACCTTTGGCAACTGCACCCAAATGACGGCCAATTCATTGACAGAGTCATATTTTTCAATATGAAATTTGAGTTCAGTTTTGTCATCAGCCGCAATAAACTTGAGATCAGAGCCATCTAAATTTGCAGCGCTAAAGTCAAAGTTACCTGAGTGCAAACGCACCACCACAGGAAACTGCGCTTGGGCAGGCGTGACGCCTACTGCATTAATGCTAATCTTTTTTTGATTTGCCCAATCACTGTTCCAAGCAGCATGTGCCAATAATGGCAAAATCAAGCAGGTCGCTAATACACATAATTTTTTTATCACTTAAAACTCTCCTAAAACAGAATACGAAATATAGGGGTTAAATGTTACGGTAAGATGAAATAGGGCTAGTTCATCAGACTATTTAATACATCAGTTGTTGGTTCACTTATTAACCAATCCAGCTGAGCTAATCTAGTCAGAAACAATGTCTAGCCAGAAAAAATTCTCAAAAATTTAGCGCTAAAATACAGCGCTAAATAAATCCAGTTGGCAGAGTTCAGCCGTCATTGTCGTTAATGCCACTAGTCACCCAAACCAATGACCTCAACAGAAATTAAGGATGGCATGGGCGTTTTAACGGTGGTATTGGTCGTTGCTTGGCGCGTAATATCATTGGCAATCGACTTAGTTGCATCGGCCGCCGCATTAGAAACACCCGTCATTGCGCCAGCAACACTGCCAGTACTTGCTACAGGCACACCGCTAGAGGTTCCCGTCACAGTAATGTTATTTGCACCCAATACTTGTGTGGCAACCGCAAGGAAATTACCCGCAGCAATCCCTGCCTCACTAGCATTCAAGATACCGCGAGGCGCAATCAATGCAACGCTCCCCAAAGGTGGGGCTATTTGCGCGCCAGTTGGGCCATCAGGATCATAGGTTTGTGCGCGAATACCACTACCCGCTGCTGCGCCTTTTGCCTCAATCGTCGTTTTACCATCAGCATTTGTACTCACAACACGCTGCGGCACTGAAAGCGCTGTTTTAGATCCGCGACCCGCATCAATATCGCCGTTATTGACCCATACAGTAATATCGCTACCGTACTGGGTAATAATTTTTGATTGCTCCACTTGGAACCCAGTTTCAGCAAAGGCTCTAATCTCACCGCCACGCTGTGTAACTATGCCGATGCTCTTAGGGATAGTTAACGTAGTTGCTTGGGTTGGCACCCCCGCATTAATAAATCCACCGGGTGTGAGAATATCAACACTTCCATCTCTGCTGGTAACTATCTGGCTATTGTAGAGAGACAAATCACCATGATAAGTTCTGTCAGAAGGGAACAAGCTGGCTATCGCTGTATCCCCCCTTTCGTGGTTTTGGCTTTTAGCATAACCTTTGCCAGATGCAAGTAATTCAGATGAAAAATGTCGATAAGCAAAAATCGATTGTCTATCAAGATCTAGGGCCAAATATTGAATCATCGCGGTCTCTTCAGACAATACAGCATTACCTGTCATATTTCGCATATAACTCGCTACCGCTTTTTTAGTTTCACTTTTGTATTCAGCCAATAAAGAAGGGCTAGCCTGCAATGTACTGGGGCCTCTGCCATTAGGATTAATATAGGTCTCGACATAACTTGCAATAGCAGAGCCCTCAGATCCTAAACCAGCAAGCAAAGTCACCGACGCCCCTTGACTTGGTAATGCAGAATTCAGGGTATTAGCAACTGTCACAATTCCATCACTTGAACCAAGGTTTACATTGCGACCTGCCTGAACAAGCAACTCTCCAGGACCAGCCAAGCTGATCTTTGTTAAAGGGTCAATAGGCATTACAACGTCACGTCCTGCGCGAAACTTGGAAATTTCATTACTTTTAGTATGTTGAATATTTGCATTAATAGACAAATCTAAACCAGCAAAGACATATACAGACCTATTAGAAGATATGCCTGCCCCACCCACTCCAGTCTTTGTGTCCCCAACCATAGTAATATTGCCTGATACAGCAATAATATCTATGGGTTTAATATTTGAATCAGGTATGGTAATTGAAGTGTTTGCTTTCCGAATATCGTTAAGTTTAGTGGGTAAAGCTGACGGATCAGCAAGTGGACTTGTTACAGAAGGTAGCTTAGTTAGATCAGCATTTGACAAAACCAATATACTATTATCAATTGTTTTAACATCTCTTTTGGCCAGAAGACTAAGATTTTGATTGGGTGATGGAGCAAGTATCAGCCTTCCTAATTCTATATCGCCATTAAATGAAATTGCAACCACATTACCTGGCTGAACTTCAAGTGAGTATGACGAGTAACCAACTTCAGAATATATACTTGAGGATGCTTTATTTGTTATGTTATCAACAGTTTTAGTTCCATATGAAACATTGCCCAAAAGAGAACTTAAGGCAACAGTGCTATCCTTACCGTATGTTAAATAAAAGGAAATTTTTCCAGTCGTTGCTAAATTGTTATCACCTGCATTAATAGATGCTTGAGCCCAAAGTGTTGGGTTGAATACAGTTTCAATTGATGCTCCTTGAAATCCATAAACTTTAGCCTTAGCATCCTGCAGCGCTAAAACAGTTTTTATATTGCTACTTGCATTATTGATCAAACCACCTGCTAATAAACTGACATTACCTTTACCAGCAAAATATATACCGCTAGAAATGTTTTGACCTGCTTCAACAATTACATCTCCGCCACCATTTAAGCTAACATTCCCAAGAGAATCATAGCGAGCATTTGTAGGGACTGAAACAGAAAAGTTAGTAATGCTTCCCCCAGCATTTACTGTAACGTTACCTCCACCTAATGCAGCTATACCTTGTCTAAATAAATCTGGACGAACCCACCAACTCACATCCATTTTATCGGTGCCCCCACCTTGACGAAATAACCATGGCGTAATAAGTTGCTGAGTGTTTAAAGAAGCAACTTTACCTAATATGTCCCCATTAATCTTAATATTAATATCACCGCCTTGAGTTAAGTAGCTTGCCCCAGTAATCCCATTTTCAGCAGATGAAGTAGCATCTCTTGGTGGTTTAAATGTGGCAAAAACATCAGCTGTCCTCCCCACTGTATAGATTACAGAATTAACACTTCCCATAGTGAGACCTCCACCAGCAGCAATATTAATTTCACCTGTGCCAGTTCGGATTATTTTAGAGCTTGCTAATGTAAAGTTACCTTTTGTCGCATCAGTGCTTTTAATCGTTACCAATTGATTTGCGGATGACATATCAGCACCAGCAACTAAGTTGAAGCTAAAGGTATTTCCTGTCTGCAATACTGAGTAAGCTTCTGGGCCATTAAATCCATCGCTCAATGTGCCGTTAATGTTGAGATTATTATTAGATCTCAGGGTCAATGTACCGCCTTTGCCAGCTTGTAAAGCACCAAAATTTCGCATATTCAAATTAGTCGCTGCAGCTCCAACAGTTAAATCTGCAAGGGCTGGAGTTGCACTGCTCCTTACCTCAATATTTGGCAATATGGTGACATTCGCTCCATCTTGAGTTGTATAAACTCCCGCACCTGGGTTCTCCGTATAGAAAGCATTTGTGTCTCTCACAATATTGGGTGTGGTAGTGTTAAAACTGGTGCTTGTATAAATTCTCACACCCTCCAGCCTTACTGACTCAGCACCCTTAACAATAGAAGTTGCGGTTGTGTCAACATTCACAGTATTCGTGGTGCCAGAAGTACCGCGGAAGGCACGCATGGTAACACTGCCTTTTTCACCAAGAGTTGCGCCTTGCTGATCTCCACTCACATCTATGAGTGCACCACTTCCCGCAGAAATAGCTGAAGTACTAGCAAGAGATAATGAGGAAAGTAAAACTCTGCCGCCTGCGCCAACAAAACTATCTCCCGCAACCAACGCCTCCCCAGTTCCTTTAGCGAGCAATTTTGATCCTGCTTTTAAGGTTAAGTTATGTTTAGCGTATATCTCGATCTTTCCACCATTACTACCACTTGCATCCACAGAGCCAAACACATCAATCTTGCCAGCATCTGCACTTAAGATGACATGCTTTGCAGTGACCGTATCACCAGCAGCAATAGTGACATCACCAGAACGCACTCGCATGTCTCGCAAGTTGTTAAAACCACCAGTATTCAGCGCTGAATTAAGCTTACTAAAGTCTGGCAAAGTATTCGTATCAAGCACAAAACTACCTGCTTTATTGTCAGCAGTGGCAAGCGCTTTCAGGCTGCCATTAATCATTGTTGAACCTTTAGAAATGATATTGATACTGCCCGCATCGCCGCCAACATTGCCTGAGGCTTGTTTACCAGACACATCTACCAACCCACCAGAATCAACTACAACATTACCCAAATCCGTCTGCAAGGTAATCTTTCCAGCAGGGGTGTACTCAGTGTATTTATCAAAATTTACTGGGACTGACGTTGCTTTTAATTGCGCAGTACCGCTGACCGTGAGGTCGCCTGTAGCTTTTGCGATCAACTGGCCACTAGGCAAATCGACTTTTCCACCTAGCGTTAGCCTCGATGCTGTTATTGTTAAGTTGGCGCCTAAGCCACTTGCATCCAGCAGATTAGACTGCATAGTTGGTAATGCGGTTGTCATTTCACCTGTTGCGGCAATAGTAAAGTTGGAAGCAGTTGCAGCCGAGATACGAGAGCTTTTTAAGTTCGTGCTCGCTGCTATGAAATTACTAGTCCCGACCCCAGCAAACGAAATCTCTTTTGCAGCATTTAATTGGATTTCGTTAAAGCCAGCGATCGATATGCTGGAGTTAGCAATGCCTCCAACCAGTTCAATATTGTTAGCGTCAAGTATCAGTGTTGTATTTGATTTTGGTACATTATTATTAATGTTGTATGCTGAAACGTTGAGGTTTTTAAGAATGAAATTATTAGCAGTTAGTTTAGCGGTTTGATTGTTATCTTGTGCAACAATTGCGACAGCATTAAAATTAAGATCAAGCTCTTTATTTCCTATGTCAACTGCACCATAAATATTTATATTGTTATAGCTATTAAGTGTCACCTTAGAGAGCTGACCAAAACTTGAAAGCAAAGTATTGCTGATTTTCAAGCCTTTGTCTTGGGCAGCCTCACTGTCGCCAAGAAGAATAAGACCAGCACCCAGTGAAATTGAACCGGCTTTTGATACAGTGACGGTGCCATCCAATCTCGCTGCATCTCTTGAGTCCAGAAGCACAGAGCGACTAGCCTCTATCTTAGAGCCGCCCTCAATAATTAGATCGCCAGTTACAATTGCGCCAGCGCGTTCAATCTCCAAATTATTTAATGATGAAACCGCAAGTAATGCACCTGTGCCAGTAGTTTTTAGTGTAGCTTTTCCAACAACTGCACTCTTTGGCGTTGAAGCAATGCTAGCTCCTGATGCCAGGACTAGCTTTTGGCTAGAGGTTGCAATCAACTCATTTAATAGCAATCCGTTTTGGCTATCGTTAGCAAACTCCAAACTTTCTGCCGAAGCAACAATCTCGGTTGATCCATCACTTTTTGCCGTGCGGGTACCGCCCAACAATAAACTTTCTACGTTTAAGCTGTTTAATGATCTAGCAGTAACTTCCAGAATATCTTTTGGCTTATCTTCCCGTTTGCTTAATTCGCTAACTACTTTCATTTTATTAGAAGTAATGTCTACCATGGCGCCACGTGCACCAAATGGTATATCCGCTTGGATTTTGGCGTCTAAAATTAAGCCGTCTCTCGCACTAACCACCAACTGCCCAGCATCAGAAGAAAGTCTAGGTATTGAAGTACCAGCATTCTCAGCAAGCTTAGTGAAAAATTCATTGCCATAGGTCAGTTTATATTCAGAGGGGGCTTTAGAAACTTCCCCTTTGGCTGTCTGAAAAATACTAGCATTCGTTACTTTAAAAGTACTGTAATTAGAATCGTTATATCCACCATTTGATTTATAGGTAGACACCAATGTTGAGGCATCGACTTGAAGTGCACTTGTGGCCTGGGTAATGGCTTTAGTGGAGGATTGCACCAAAAAAGCACCTGGCAGTAATGCATAACGTGCAGGCAAAAGGGCATAATCGCCATCAGGGAGTCCTTGCACGCCAGTCAAATGAATGCTGTCGCCTAGATTGATAACTGTATTTTGCTGAGTATAGTTGTAATCAAATGGAGCATACTCGCCCTTTTTTATGCTGGGCAATACTGCAAAGCTATCAGTCTTAGCTAAAATATCACTCGAGCCACCTATTCCCTGAATCCATTCATAGGCCAAGGTGTTTCCTCCACCCGACAAATTAACATGCGCACCATCTTTCATTTGAACATCAAGTCCTTGCATGTTAATTTTTGATTCTAAAAATTTAGAGATTACGGAAGAGTTTTCATTCACAATTTTAGATGGATGATGCATAACAAGGCCACCAAGCCTTGTTGCTCCATAAGGAATAATTAGATTGTTAGCTGAAGTTGAGGTGTAACTCCCCTCAGCCAATGTCAATGTACCGTTAGCAAACAAATTAATCTGCCCTAATGGCGCAAATATATATCCTTTTTGAGCAATTTCATCAGCGCGAAAATTTAATATCCCCCCTGCAGACAAAGGCGCTGTGGGAATATCTTTAGACAAAGGTGAGGTTATTTCAATGATATTACTCAGTCCGGTAGTTCCGGTAGTTTTGAATAAAAATGCACTATTAGAAACAGGATAAACTCTTCTTGCAGAAAGCTCCAATCTACCACTTGTATTAAATGAACCTACACTACCAATTCCAGCACCGTTTCCCAAAGCACGAATATCTAATTCAGCCTTCAATGCAATTTTTTTTGCATTAGAGACTATGAACTCGCCACTCAAATCTATCCATTTGGCATCTACCATCAACTCGCCATTGCCAGCCGAATTACTACTTAAGGTCCCTCCTGCAAACAACACATAATTACTCTTCATTGAGTAATTACTGCCATCTGCCAATTCTAACAAACTAGTTTTTAATATTATTGAACTTGGCAAATAGAGATTAAGGCCTTCTGAAAGCCTAACTTTATCCAACATACTATCTCTATTAACGTCCAGCTCTAGTGAAGAAAAACCTGCATCTGTTAGCTGTTGCTTAGAAATTGCACCACCACCAATAACGTCAGTTAATGCTTTACCTGCTTCCAATGAACCACCCTTCAAAGACTTACTTGAGGTAAGGTTAAAAATACGAGGTGAGTTGGGATAATTAGATCCAGGCGTGGTATCTTCTGCCCCAGAAAATTTGAGAATGAGTGATCCATCACGACCGCCACCTAAAGCAGATGCTCGCATATCACCATCAATTACAATTCCATTTCGAGAACTAATACTTATAGTACCAGCTGCCCCATCAATATTTTGCCGACTATATCCAGACTGCAAATTAACATCAGATTTACCAGATATGCCTGACACATCAAGTACGCTGCCTTCTTTAAGAACAACAACCGCTCGCTCACCACCATCCAAGGTTATAGATCCTGCATCTGATATTGCTGATTTAATCAGGCCATCATTTGTAGGTGAAACTATGTAAGCACCATGAGCACTCAAAAAAGCAGATTGGCCAACATAAAGGCTCAAAGTGTCATCATATATAAGATAATCATTTATTTTACTTACTATAGATGCACCAACGTTTCCAGCCGGCGCAATTAGCTTACCGAATATATTCATTTGGTCATTAGACTTAAGGAAAATATTGCCGCCAGCACCAATGCCAGGTCTGTCCAATTCCACTATGGCGTTATCATAGACCGTTAACTTTCCAAATGAACTGAATGAAATTGATGTTGGCTTGCGTAAATATTCAGGTTCAAAAATAGGCTTGGCAACCAGTGCCATATCACTTTCACTGCCTAAAGCTCTATAACCTGAATTAGTGATCAGAGTATGCGATTGAGGGTGAATTGATGAACTTGCACCTTCAGCATCCCCAATCATGATAGATGAAATAGGCATGGTAGTTATTATGTTATATTGACTAAAACCACCACGGCTAAAAAAGCTTTCAGGCAACCATAGGGTGCTATCGTACTTTTTTGAATCGGCAACAGAAACTGTGGCTGGAAGTAGATTAGGAAATGGACTTCGTCCCCCAGCTTGAATATTTCGATAGGCGCTTAAAGTAAGACTACCACCGCTGCTAAAACCATAAGCCGAAATAATCGTGTCTTCAAGATTAGTAACCTGTGTAACTTTAATTTTACTATCAGTAGTAGGGGTGTTGTTGATTTGGCTAGCTACACCCAAAAGAGTAATGCTTCCGCCTTTACCGCCAGTTAATTGATTGGCACTGTTTAACCAAGCACCAGCATTCGCCTCAATACTAACACCCCGCCCGATAGAAAGACCGCCTTTGTCTATGTCGTTTTCTACAATCGTAATCACACCTGCATCTTTAACAACATTAGCAAGCATGGCACCAGCAATACTCAAAGTATCGTTGGTATAACTACCAGAAGTGCTTATTTTTACATTGTCACCTAAACTTATATCGCCACCTTTAATTGCTAACGCACCGCCAGGCGAGATAATATTAGCGATAACGTTAATCTGTCCAGTGGTCAGCAAGTCAAGACTGCCTTTGGGTATGATTTTAACAGGAGCTTTTACAGCAATATTGCCCGCCAAAGCATTTAAACTAAATCGACTAAATCCTCCTGAAGAAGATTTTTTATCTGTCGAAAAAATAGTTGTTTCAACTTGAATTAAACCAGAAGTTAGCGGATCTCCTTTCCCAAATTTTTGAGAATTAGCATCCCATTCACCAACCACAGAGAAATTATTCGCTAAGACACTGTTGTTAGCCGCAACAAATTCGAAATTTGGCGAAACTCCTGAAGCATAATTGAGGTTAAGGTTGAGACCTCCCCCTAGTAGCTGTCCATCGCGCTGATAATAACCATCTTTTTTGAAGCCTCTTAAATCAGCTGCTAATAACGAATTTGTGGCAACAACGCTGACAGCCCCCGCATCACTTCCAGCAGTAAAGGCTTGGTAATACTGTCCGTAACGATTACCAATATCCCAGGTTCTAGTAACACCCCATTTACGATCGGCCGCCGAATAAGTATCCCCAAACCCTTCATAGGGCGTATTTTTATTGGTCGCAGAAATCGCAACAGTGTTGCCCTTATAGACCAGCTGACTCTCACGAACAAAGCCAGCTTCATAGCTGATCGACCCGCCTGAAACATCCACTTTTGAACCATTTGCTAGGATTACATCACCCAGACTTGCCTCAAAATTTACCGTGCCAGCTTTAGACATGACTTCAGCAATGGTAATACCTTTAATAGCTTTAGCTGCTTCTAAAGCATCAGCAGCAATTAAGTCTGTACCCTTGCGAGCATCCACATAGATAGTCTTGCCCAAAAAATCTGTACCACGTAATATTGGCGTCTCTTTAAGCTGTTCAGAATAAAGTTGAAGCGCTATCTGATTTCTTGACATTGGGGCAGTAGCATCTAAACCAGAGACATCAATAGATGCATCACTGCCAAGATAAACACGCGTAGCAGATACAGCACCTGATCTAGATAATGAATCTAGTGAATTAAACCTCGCTATCGCTTCTACATCACCTCCATGAGCAGTTATATTGCCATTAATACTTATCACACCTCCGCTCAACTGTACCTTGGACACCCCCAAAACCTTAAAACCATTTGCATTAGTCAATTGAGATTTTAAAATTTCTTCTTTATCCCCAACTTCCACATCAATATTAGTTAAACTTTCTTTAGAACTGCCTGCAACTTTAGCTACATTGAGGTAACCACCACGCTGCGACAGTATCGCACCTGACGAAGAATCATAGATGGATTCTCTTGCTAATAGCTTTATTGATCCATTAGCACGTACCGAAGTAGAAGCTGAGACTCGACCTTCTTGGTTGACCGCCAACCCAACCATAGTGACATTGCCTAATTTCGAGACAATATCACCTAAATTGGTGGCAGTGCCACCAGAGCTCACCTCAACTAACAAGCCAGCGAGGTCAGAACTACTTGCGAGATACACCTTTTGACCTGCGGCTAAGATCGTTTGACCTTCAGGGGTGTTAATCACGCCTGCATTTGTAACCATAGGTGCAAGCAACATAATGCGTCCACCCGCAAAAGCATTAAGCTTTGCTCCAGATGCTACTTCAACAAAGCCTTTTTTTACATCCACCAAATTTAGAGTATCTTCAAATGAAAGATTTGAAGTGCCATTGGTATTAATAAACCCATTTTTAAATAATTTATCGGTAATATTAAGCGAACTTGCGGTGAGTGACCCGACACTGATTTGCGCGCCATTGCCAAAAATAATGCCATTGCTATTTATAAAATATAAGTTTCCAATCGGATTGAAATGACCTTTGCCATCAGGAACAAGCGCATTAACAATACCTGCAATATTGCTTGGATCATTACTATGAATACGATTAAGTGCAGACCATGATGCACTTTCTTGATGGAAATTAAGCGTCTCACCTTTGGCCAAATTGAGGTTTTGCCAATTCAAAATAGCCTTAGGGATATTTTGATTAATATCCATGACTGCGCCATTTTTTACGTAAGTGGCGCCTTCCCAAGAACCTGGGTTTCCTCCTTGCACTAAACCCCCAGTTGGAATCAACCCATCTAAAGGATCAGCCATACTTAAACTAGCAGATAAAACCAGGCTGCTGGCCAACATGGCCGCCAACAGACGTCTAAGGCTGCGCGCTGGGCTGGCTGACGCCTTGCCAGCATTGCCTGAAGCGCTTTCTGGTGCAGGAACGAACATGCCCAAATGCTTGCTATATACCAATCTAAATACGTTTTTATTCATGAAACACCTTATAGATACACCACATCACAATGCACTTTTTTGAATCTTGATTTTAGAGTCTAAATTCTCGAAACTAAATTTTGACCTAGCCAAACTCGAGTAGCGAACAACACAGCTAGCTATTTATTTTCAGCCCATTTACCAATCGTAGCCAACACGGAAATGCAACCTCGTATCACCTTCAACCACTGGACCGGCACTTCGTAAAGCCTTGGCAAGCTCTAACTGGGCAAACATTTTATGCCAGCCTTTTAAACGCAAACCCAACCCATAGGATGCTAAATTAAAAGTATCGGTTTGTTTAGGGAGAGGGTCGTTCACGCTTAAATGCGCGGCATCATAAAAGGCTAGGCCATGCATATCAGCAATTTTATCGGAGACATATTTAGCTAGAGGCGGCGTTCTAAGCTCAAGTGAAGTATTAATCCCCTGATCGCCAAATGCTGAAGATTCTAAATACCCTCTTACCGTATCTAGGCCCCCTGCCACAAATTGCTCGCTTGAAATAAGCGGTTGATTAGATAATTGACCATTTACGTTGGCATAAACCTGCCAGCCTTTGTATAGGTTTTGAGTGTGCTTAACACCAGCACGAATATAGGCAAAATCTGACTGTGCTAAATAGCGCTTATTGGCAAACTCTTGCTCGTCGTTACCCAAGCCGCGTACTGAAAAAGTAACGCCAGTATTTAATTGTGTGGTGCTATCTTCGCCTTTAAGCGTGGCATCGTAGCCCATATTAAATGGGGTATAAGCAATAGGCGTATTAAAACTATCCGAGCCAAGCGCACCCACGGTTTCTTTAAAGTCTTTATAGTCAACACCTAAAGTAAGGCTGTGATAGTAGGTTTTTAGCGCTGGTAAAGGATGGATATAGCGCATGCCGACGATATTACCGTTACCGATCACTTTGTAGTCGCCCACTGCACTAATGTTACTTTTTGAAATCACACCATACATGACCCAATAGTCCCCCGCATAAGGGATCATATAAGTGCCTGAGACCACTTTAGTTTCGTTTAAATCTTCTGGCGTCACCTGAAAGCTCATGTTCAGACTATGACCAGCTTGCCATAGGTTGTCATAACGCATGAATCCGCTCAAGCGGGTTTCAGTGGTATTGTTTGAATAGCGGTTGTTGAGCTCAATACCATGATGAAAAGGCAAGCTATCTTGGACTTTAAGATCCACTTCAACCTTGCCCGGCGTCTTGGATGCACGCAAAATAGGCGTTACACTTTTATCCGCCCCACCATTTACAGCAGCAATTTGTTGTTGAATTTGTTTGAAATTAGGAATGGTGCCTTCGGCAAAGTCAGGCACCTTATGCTTGATTGCGCCCAGCGCATAATAATTAGCGCCAAGCACGCGCAATTTTGCTACCTTACCTTCTACCACCTCAAGCTTCACTACACCCGAGCTAACATCTTGCTCAGGAATATTAACCAGCACAGTTAAAAAGCCTGCGTCATGAAACGTTTTCTCTAGCGCACTGCGCGCCAACTCTACGTCATCCACGCTCTTGGCCTCGCCAAGAAAAGGATAAACGGCTTGCTCAATATTGTCAGTCGACAATACCGTATTGCCTTGAATTCGATATTCCATAATGTCGAATACATTTTTTTCAGCTTCTGCAAATGCAGACAAGCTGAACATCAGCAATTGAAAAATGAGTAAAAATTTCACTATTGTTAAATACAATTTAAATACTCTAAGATTAGTTTTTAATAAAGAGTTTAGGGGTTAAATGATTAGTGCTTCAAACTTTTTCAGTTATTAAAACTAACCCCCCATCACAAGTGATGGGGGGTTAGTTTAAAAAACAACAATAGGAGGTATTAATTTGTAGCGTTAGTCACTTGAAGTGGTGAGCAATTTTTACCACCATGAGTTACTCTTGATTTTCTTCCAGCTGCAACAGTACATGAAGTGCCAGTATATGTTGAAGCAAGCGTTAAACCACGCAACTGAGCAAAAGAACTACAGTCTGGATTGCTTAAGGCGCTTTTGAGTTCAGTCAAAAGTGTTGCGCCATAAGTTCCAGCTTGAGTTGTTGGTTCAAAAGCTCTCATTTCCATAGCGAGCGGGTAACTACCTTTAGCAAATGCGGCAGTCGCATAGGTCGCATCACCCTCTTCAGGATGAACACCGTCTAACTTCAAGAACTTCCAAGAAGTATTCGGAGTATTTTCCAATGAAAGCACGCCAATAGCATAATCCCCGGCAGTGTTAGCAGTTGCAAGATCAGTTTTTAGGGTACTTGATGATGAATATTCTACAACAGTGTAAAGGCCTGTTGTTTGCGTTCTAGCAGCTTGGAGGAATCCTGTTGCCTTGCCTGATGAACAAGGGTTTTTCAAGAAGTGTGCATTTGATGTTGCCTGAGTTCCCGAAGTTGGGGTACGGCGGAACACTTTAACTGCCTTAGATGTGTTGTTTGCTAACAATGACCATGAGTTATTTAAGCCACCAGAACTTTGCACTATAGAAGCATACTGCGCAGTAGTAATATTTGGTGCTTGAGATAAATCAGTTGAGCCTGTTGTTAAGCCTTGTGCCGTTTGCATGGCTTTATACAATTCAAACGTAACCCCAATACCAAAGCCTTGCATAACTTTCAAGTTTGTTTCTAGACCAATGGTATCAAGCCCGTTATCTTCTCGTGCAAGATTAAGTGCATCTAAATCTATTTCCCATAAAGCCGCCTCCACATCAGAAAAACCACCAGCTGGAATTTGTGGAGCGCCGTCATCTGCAATTCCAGATGCAGTTGGTTTAACTTTTGAACAGCCGTAATAAATTGGAACACCAACGGCATTAACTCCGTCCATTTTTGGGGTAGCCGTAGTTGTAGCACAACCTGTAGCTAATTCATTAATAGCTTTTAAACGTTCTAATTTAACTGGCAAGACGTTTGCACCACCATCTGGATGAGCAACTGTGCTAGGTAAATGCGGCGCATACGCCATAAATGAGCCACCATTAACAGTATGATAAAAAGCTGTTAGTGTGCCACCTCGTTTACATGCATATGCAGCATAGTCACCTAGTGCGCCTGGTGCAAGTGATGTTGATGAGGCTGAACTCGTAAAAATAGCCAAGGTACCAGCATCGCAACCATCTTTAAAAGCTTGGTAAATATTTAAAGATGGTGCAGATGCTCCCGACAACCAGCCTTCATTAACAGTTGCAGCGGTTGCTGGTGTTTTTGCAGCTACAAAGTCTTGAGCTGTTACGGCTGCAGCCATTGATTGACCAGCAACAAATGTTGACAATACTGCCAATACTAATTGATTTACTTTCATTTTGAACTCCTTTAATTAGTGAATTAAATTCTGTTTGAACTACGACGGCGAGCAACTAAGCCAATTAGACCTAAACCTGCAATAACCATAGCGAATGGATCAGATTCCGGCACAGCAGCAACCTGATTAAGGCCCGTGTATGTTAGCGTTCCGCCAGTTGATAGAAAGAATGTTGGAAATAAGGAGCTTGTACCAATTTTGGTAACTGTAGCCAAATCGCCGACGTTGCTTGATGACTGAGATACTTGAACGAGAGTTAAATAACTACCTAACGAAACGTTTGTATCGCTTCCCTCGCCATTAATCTTACCCGCAGTTCCATAAGCCGCATTATGACTACCAAACGCAAGAGATCCAGTATCAGTAACATATGACACGCCGTTAGCCTGCTCGGTATGTGATGCTAACGAATTGTTAGCTCTAATATACGCATCCATAGAACCTATCGTTGCATCCAACGCAGAGTTGGTCATAGATGCATAGGCTAAAGCATTAAAATTTGCCGCAGATGGAGCAATGCCAGTAGCAGCAGCAGTTTTAACCGTAGTTATGAATGAAATACGGTCGTATCCACTGCTTAAACTATAATCCGATGCATAAACACCATACTGAGCAGCAGGTGAAGTAAAATTAGAAAGTGCAGTATTACCGCCTCCCAAGTCGTTAATATTCCATGTGCGATTCTGAAGTGTAAAAAGATCGCTATAGCTAATACCCAAGTCATAAGTAGCCGCTTTAGCACCACTTTGAACAATCGTTAAAATAACACTAGAATTGCCAGTTGCTCCGGTATCCATTGCCGCACTTACTGGCAACGCAAACAAAGAACAAGCAATAAACATTGCTTTGAATTGAAATTTCATAAAGTGAGCTCCATGAGAAAAATTGTGTCACAAAAAAATTGTATTGATAATAGTGCCAAATAAACTAGCACGAAAGCATTTTATTCTGTGAATGTTACATAAGTTATTTTAAAGACTAGTTCTTTCAGACTATGTAACAAGAAGCTTAAATTTTCACAATACTTTGCTTAATATTTATCAAGAGTAGTTTTCAAAGGCCTCATCCCGACTAGGATATCAATAAATAGAGCATCAGATTAAAAACAAATCGAGTCATATTTACGTCATTATAGTTAGGTATGATTAAATTAAGTTTTTTATACTCAATTAACCAATATTGCAATTATCTACAATTTAAATTCTTTGATAGGAAATAATTATGGCATCAACCAATCATCAAAAAACCAGAAGCATATTTACTTTCTTTCTAATATTTTTAGGCTTAAATCTAACAGCACACGCAGGAACTAAAGATGATATCGCAGAAATTGAATCAAAGCTCAAAAGTAGAACCCCGCCAATGAAAGCAAGGAGCATTAAGCCTTCACCAATTGCTGGACTTTATGAAGTATTTGTTCAGGGCGATTTAATATATACAGACAAAGCTTTTTCATACGTCATTATGGATGGATCAATCATCGACACTGTGAGCAAAAAGAATTTGACAGAAGCTCGACTGAAAGAACTGACAAGTATTAAATTTAATGATTTACCATTTCAAAATGCTATCGAAATTAAAAAAGGCTCCGGCGCTTATAAATTCGCAGTTTTTAGCGACCCGGACTGCCCTTATTGCAAGCAGCTGGAAAGCGTTTTAGCCAAGAGTGGGATTAATGATTACACAGCATACATTTTTCTATACCCATTGAAAGACTTGCACCCTGATGCCTCTGCAAAGTCTGAATCCATCTGGTGTGCTACTGACAAAGCTGAAGCCTGGACTAATTTTATGTTAAAAAACACTGCCCCAACGAAAGCGAATTGTGACAATCCAATTGCGGCTAATGAAAAGCTTGCTGAGGAGATCGGTGTAACAGAGACCCCCACCATTTATTTAAATGACGGTCAAAAAACGCAAGAGCTGAAAGATTTACTAACTTTAATTAAAACTAAAAAATAAGAGCTCAGAAATTTATAAATTCAATACATCCTACTCGATAAATCGTCATTTTGAAAAAGACTTCATATTGTTTAAGTTACACGGATGGCCGAGTTTTAAGATAAACGATATGCCATATGAAGTAAAATATTACTTAAATATTGAGCAAAAAAATGGCTAAATTTTATCCAAACAAATTGATAATAATGAACGAAAAAATTAAACATGGTGCATATTAGAAAACTCAAGCGGCAAACAAAATCGACGCATGGCGTTAAAGCTGATACATCTTTACAATTGAATGAGTTACTGCTTAAAGGTTTTGCATTTCATCAACGCGGCTACTGGAAAGAGGCCTGGGAAATTTACAACCAAGCGCTCAAAAAAGAACCAAACAACTTCAATGCACTTCAGCTTGCTGGAGCTGTTGCAGTGGACATAGGATATTATGAACAGGCTGCAAGTTTGTTATCTTCCGCGATTAAATTATCAAAAAATCAATCACTTATTTACCATAATCTTGGAGTCGCGTTAGCAGCACTTTCAAAATTTGATGCTGCTATTGCTAGCTTTAATGAAGCGATTCGTTTAGAGCCCAGCAGCGCTGCGTCATATTTTAATGTAGGCAACGCTCATAATGAGCTAAAAGAGTTTGATAATGCTATCACTAGCTATGACAAAGCCATTCTGATTAACCACAATTATTCAGAAGCTTATTTCAATCGTGGTAATGCCCAAAAAAACAAAAAACAATATGCAGCAGCACTTGATAGTTATGACAAAGTCATTGGTATAACGCCTAATGATAGTCAGGCTTATTGCAATCGCGGAAATGTACTTCAAGAAATGGGTGATTATGAGGCTGCCATTGTTAGTTACAAGAAAGCTATCACCTTAAGCCACAATTATGCTGAAGCATATTCCAACCTAGGCAACACTTATCAGAAAATCAAGCAGTTGCAGAATGCAGTCAAGTGTCATCAGAAAGCGATCAACCTTAATCCTAACTACGCTGAAGCGTATTCAAATCTAGGAAATTCTTTACAAGAAATAAAGGAATATGAGGCTGCCATCATAAGTTATAAGAAAGCTATCGGCTTAAACCCTCGTTTCAGTTTGGCATTCACCAACTTAGCTTTTACCCAAATCAGACTCAACCAAATTGACGAGGCTGAAAAAAACATCAGTACAGCAATTAATCTAAATCCTTTTTGTGCTTATGCATATCACACAAGGGGTAATTTATGGGTATCAATTAGGCAACGCTCTAAGTCTTGGATAGCTCAGGCTATGAATGATTATGACAAAGCTATTGATATAGACCCTAATTTTTCTGATGCCTACTTCAGTAAGTCAGCTACTAAGCTCTTATTGGGTGATTATGATGAGGGCTGGATGCTCTATGAGTGGAGATGGAAAACAACTGGGCTAAAAAGTTCTTCTAGAACCTTTTTTGAACCGTTATGGCTTGGTAATGAATCTATTAAAAACAAAACCCTTCTTATTCACGCAGAACAAGGCCTAGGAGACTCCATTCAATTCTGTCGTTATATTGACCTAGTAAAAGATTTGGGCCCTAAGCAAATTATACTAGAAGCGCCTCAAGCGCTTATATTGCTGTTATCGACGTTAAAAAATAAGGTTACCTTAATTAAACAAGGCGATGAAATTCCTCCATTTGATATGCATTGCCCGATGATGAGTTTGCCTCACGCGTTTAAGACAACTGTCACTACAATACCTGCCGACATCCCCTACCTTTATGCGCAGGATAATAAAACTAAATTATGGAAGGATAAGTTAGGGCTTAAAACAAAACTAAGGATAGGCCTTGTCTGGTCAGGTTCTAATTCGCACGAAAACGATCTAAATCGCAGTTTATTACTGAGACAATTGACGCCAATTTTTGATCTGTCATTTGAGTTTCATAGCTTACAAAAAGAAATCAGACCAGATGATTTAGAGGCGTTAAACGTCTTAAATCAAGTACATCAACATCAAGATGCACTGAACGATTTTAGTGATACTGCGGCATTAATTGCAAACATGGATTTAGTCATTTCAGTCGATACTTCGGTGGCACATCTTACGGGCGCAATGGGTAAAAAGGTATTTATTTTATTACCTTTTGCACCTGATTACCGCTGGATGCTTGATAGAGAAGATAGTCCTTGGTATCCAACTGCAACTTTATGTAGACAAACAGCAATTAATGACTGGAATAGTGCGATAGATCAAGTAAAATTAGCGTTGCTTAATTTGCAAACAACTAATGTTTTATAAATTTTATTATTTCAGCAAACCCATTTAATAAGAGATGGTAGCGACTTATAATATATTATCTAACAACTAGCTCAGAGATCGCATTGTGCATATGGTTTCCAACTGTATTAATGCTCAAATAGAGGATTCCTTAAATTCCTAGATTCGTTTTTCCTGTAAAGGCCTAACGCAATACATCAATTTCACGCGGTTACATTCTCGCCACAACAAATCAGAGAGGCGCGAGACTGTCGACCCCTCAAACGACTATAGAGCCAGCCTTTTTGCATACGGTAATTCGCGTTAAGTCTAATTACAGCGCCAATGCATTATTACTTCGTGTTGCTCAGGGCTTAATGCAATTGATGCGCAGCACGTCTAGGCCCTTTGTTGTAACTAACCCCTAAAGTATTGGCCGTCACACAATGTCACCGTAAACCCTTCACCCTCTTTAATGGCAACATGCATTTAATCTTAGGTGCAAACAACGCCTGCCCTATGGGAGTGAGTAAGCAGCAAATGTAAATCACTTGATTATGGAAACACGTTTTTATGCTCCCAAAGTATTAAACTATTCAGAACAGATAATTCTGTTTGACGATCACTTTTGATGGCTCGGTGTAAAGTCGTACCTTATTAAACCATCCTGAATATAAAAATCTGGTTCATTAGCATTTTTGTTATTTGATTTACTTTCAGAAGTTGTAAAGGGTTCAGTTGGCTCAGTTAAAATAGGTTTGTCTTGAGTGCTATTGTTATTTGAGGGTTTCTGATTAGATTCTAGCGCTTGTGGAGCAACTGAATTTTTTTCAGAGCCGTTGCGGAGTGACGATGGTGAACTTTGTGATTTATTTTCAACGCCAACACTTAAGAAAATCCAATCCTTATAACGCTTCTGTCCTAAAAAATTTGCATCTACAACGTTAAAGCCTTTCTGCTTATAGGGTGCGAGGGTTGATTTGCTATAAATTCCTACAATACGCCCCTGCTGGGTTTCAAAACCCCAATCAGATTTGCCCGTGATGGGGTCTAGGTATACTTTACGCAAATGTCGCTTAATGTTCGGCAGGCGCTTATCGAGCAACAAATCATTTAGGCTTGCAGGGTAGTCTTTGGCGGCATTTGGCGAGCTTGCATAGTAGCTATTAATAGCATCTCTAAATTCCGATCCCACGAATAGCAGCTGCTTTTCTTTTTCAGCGCGGACTTGGTATTGCCAGCTCAAGCCAGCCAGAGATAATCCTAAACCAGTGATGGCGATGAATAACAACAAGCCAATATAAGTAAATCCCTTATTAAAATTGCTATTTTGTATACCTCGCATGAATTTAATCACCATTCAGCATAAGCGGTGCCATCTTTAGCTTTACCGGACGCACCACTTTTAATATCAAACACGGCGTTACCAGTGTCCATGCTTGGTGCTTGCGTGACCCAGGTTTCAGTGCTTTCTGTTATGGGGTCTACGGGCACTGCACGGATATATTTTTTGGTGACCAATTCTTTTATTGATGAAGGATAACGGTCGTTATCCCCATAAAATTTATCAATCGCCACGCGCATTACGCTGAGCGATTGTTTCAATGTCGCTTCTTTAGCCGTTTCTACACTATGAAAATAGCGCGGTACAGCAATCGAAATCAGCAAGGCAATCACGGTCATCACCACCATTAATTCAATTAACGTAAATCCACGGCTTTTTTTATTGTCTTTCATCAGGCTCACCATGAGTTATACATCGTGCCATCAATGGCTTTGTTGGTGCTAAGGGAATACACATCGTAGACATCTGCACCTTCTACTGGTGCGTTAAAATCGCTTGCATAGCTACGCTTACCCCAAGTTTCTGCTGGTTTTAAATCAGAATCTCTATTCATGGGGTCTCTAGGGATTTTGCGGATAAACTTAATGACTTTACCTTTGGTATTTTTTTGGTTAATCACGCCTTCTTCTAACACTTCTAAACTTGGTGGGTAGCCCGTTTGGTCTAGTGTTTTTTTGACCAAACCTTCATCCACGGCTTTTTTATAAAGATCAATTGCCTCCCTTATCTGCCTTAGAGCCTGCTTGAGTTCCGTTTCTTTATTGCGCTGACTAGTTAATTGCGCAATTGGCAAAGCGCCTGCTGCCAAGATAGCCACGATCATTACCGTGACCACTAACTCAATCAATGTAAAGCCAGTACTTTTCATCTATTGCACAGGTGCTGCTGGTTCATTTGGCGTAAAAGCCTTTGGCTCCACTGGAACGATCGCCTTTGGCTCTTGTGAAGATAGGGGAGAAGTTGGAGTCGCAGGGATGGGCAAGGGCTCAACGATCGCTTCTTGGCTAACCACTGGCACTGGCGCTTCTGGCTCGGCCACTTGCAATTCACGCACTAATTTTAAACTTCCACCCATAGGCACACTAATCTGCGGTCTATCGTTAATCTTCTCATCAGTGCCTGACCAATACTCTGAGATTTCTGCATTAGGGCGGCTAATATTGCCCAAAATGCGCGGGGTAATCGCAAGTACAATTTCCGTTTTGGTCTTTTTATTTTCTTGATTAGCAAATAAGCGGCCCAATAAAGGAATATCACCTAGCCCTGGTAGCTTATTTGCATTTTTACGTTCATCATCTAAAATCAAGCCAGCCAGCACTTGCGTTTCGCCATCCTTAAGGCGAAGTTGAGTACTTGCGTTACGTGTGCCGATGCTGTAAACGCTTGCCCCATTTTTAGTGATTGTTTGAGCTCCGAGCGAACTAACTTCTAACTCTATTTTAATATTCACAAAATCATCCAAGGTAATTCGAGGTTGAACGTCTAATTTTAAGCCAACATCTAGATAGGTCACACTTTCAGAAATGCCTACATTAGCGGTAGAGGTTGTGGTGATGATTGGCACTTTATCGCCCACTAATACTTTGGCTTTTTCATTATTTCGCACACGAATGCGTGGATTGGAGATTAAATTCACATCGCCCGTGGTTTTTCTGAAATTGAACGCTGGATTAGGTGACACGCCTAGAGATCCAGCTCCTAAGGCTTGCAAGCTTTGAATCGTGAGCGGTGCTGTGACCATGGGGTTAGAGACAACTGCTGTTCCAGTATAAGAAGTAGTAGGATTACTGGTAATTAAGTTATTTACAGCAATCTGATTAGGATATTTAATTCCCAACTCTTGCAGACGACTACGACTCACCTCTAGCACTTCAATTTCCAGCATCACTTCTGGGTCGGCTAGATCATTTGATGCAACCAATTTCTCAGCAATGCGAATCACTTCAGGGGTGTCGCGCATCACAATCATATTTAGCCTATCATCCACTACCACATCTTTGGTTTTCAAAACTGTTTTAAGAGTAGTTGCCACTTGCTTAGCAGATGCATTAGTCAGATAAAAGCTGCGGATCATCAGCTCTTTATAGTCTTTATTTTTTTGTACGGTATTAGGAAAAACTAGCGCACTGGTTTCAGTCAGGGCTTTTTTATCTAAGCCATTGGTGGCCAATACCATTTCGATGGCCTCTTCTATTGGGGCGTTTTTAATAAACGCAGTCGCCTTAGTTTCACTTTTAATATCTTTATCTAAAATAAAGTTAATCCCGGTTGCGCGGGATAACGCCTCGAACATCATCTTCACGCTCACGTCTCTAAACTCAAGCGTGACTGGCTTTTGGAATGGAGGCTTAAGTTTGGGTGGCTCAATGCGGGCCAATGGCTTTTGAATGCGGATTTCAGTTTGTAGTGCAAGGGCTTCAGCATTTCCAGGGGTTTCCATCAGCACCCCGCGCAAAATTGCGAGCGCAGCATCGCTATTTTTAGCAGTGTTAAGCTTGCGTGCTTCTTCAATCCGCACTTGCTGCTTTTGCTCGCGCTCAATACTGGCTTTGCCAGAAATAGCCCGCACATTATTGGGGGCTAAAACAATCACTCGCTCATAAAGCGCTGAGGCTTCAGTGAATTGACTATTATTGCGGGCATTCTCTGCTTCAGTGAGAAGCTCAGTAATCGCTTGATCTTGCGTGACTAATAAATCTTTACGCGGGATGGCGGCTTCTGGTTTTTCAGTGGCTTGTTTTTGAGCGCTGCTAGTGCGCTCTTCTGGGGTTTTACCTTTAACGGCTGATTTTTCCCATGGGGCAAACGCACAGCTACTTAAAAGCGATGTGATTAAACAAATCGACACTGTGCGCTGAAATAACGGACTAAATTGAAAGCTAAACATCATGCAAATTTCCTTGTGTGATTGCACTTTTACTTTATTCACTGATACTAAATTATCTGATATTCCATAAGCTTATACTGCATTGACTTAAATGAAACATTACATTGCCCCATCCGAATTATTTTGTTCTGCTGCTTTTGCACCTGCAGGTGGTCGCACTGCTTTTGACAGTACCTTGGTCAAACCTAATGGCAAGTAGGTGAAGGTAAGCGTATTTGCCTCTTCTTTATCTAAGCGCCAAAGCGTATCAACATTTTTTCCCACCATAACTGACAACACCTTGTTATTCGCGGTTAAAAATACTTGAGTGGCTTGCGGCGCCTGCTCTAATTTACCCATGTAAAAAAATGGCACTGGCGGCGCTGCGGGCGGTGGTGGTGGCTCGACTTTTACAGGTACAGGCTTGGGCGGCGGCGGTGGCACATACCAAGCGTGGCCCCTAAATAAATCCTGCGTTTTTTTAGCTTTATCCTCCACAAACAGATGTTTTTGCTTCAGGTCTGGCAACACTGAGACAGCCTCTTCAGCCACTTTGATGGCGGATTGAGACGACGGATTGTTGGCCAAAGTATCGCGTTGAGAAAGTTGCTCTTGCGCGGCTTTTCTTGGCGCGCTCTCTTTTGTTGCGCTTTCTTGCGGCAAAATTTCTTCGGCAGGTTCTTGAACCAGATAAATAGCAAGCAAGGTTAAGGCAAGCAAACCGCCAATCATCATCCATCTTTGTTTTGGCTTCATCATGGTTCTCGCCTCAACATTAACGCGTAACTGAGTTTAATTTGCACCGCGGTATCTTTGACTGTTTCACGTTTGATATTGACTTCAGCTAAGCCTAGCGTCGGGAATTGCTCACTGGCACTTGCGATAAATGCTTTGAGATTTTTATAACTGCCCTGCACCGGAAAAATAATCTCATAACGCATGAGGCGAGGATTATTGGCATCGGGTGCTAGCTTATATTCGCCCACCACTAGGCTTATCCCTTTGGCTTGCGCTAATTGATGAATCTGGGCTAGCACTTTAGATACTTCACCCACTGGCGGAAATTGCGCATAAAATTTTTGCAGGGCTTCTTCATCATTAAGCTTAGGTAATTTTGCTTGCGCTTGGGCAGACACATTAGGTTGCTGACTTAACCAAGCAAGTTCTTGGATTTTTTGTTGTAAAGCCTTTTCACCTGGCAACAAAGAAGTGAGCCCTATCACCATGCAGATGACCAAGCCAAAAAGACTAAGCGTACCAAGGTGCCCAAGCTGATGGCGTAACACTTCCAGATAACGCAGCACGCTGTTGATGTTCACCTTATTGATATCAAGCGCATTCATCTTGAGGTTGTTGATATTAGGCTTGCTCATCACTTGTCTTTCCAAGTAGCCACGGCAACAAAGCGGATGGGATGCTGATCGACATCTTCAAAGACTTCATGCTTAAGCAAATAAACATTGGCAAGCTCTTCACTTACTTCTAGCTTTTCTAGGTAGCTAAACATGATGTCTTTATTTTTTGCTTCCGCAGTAATTTTGAGTTGGCGCTTTTTTGCATCGGGCTCTATCGCTAGGAGCGCAAGGTCATTTAGGGCTGAAGATTCAAGCGCAGTCAAGACATCGCCCCATGGAATCATTAAGAAGCTCGCAAGTTTTTTAGCTTCTTCAATTTTAGCGAGCAAGTCCGCTGATGATTTTGCTTGTAGCAGCGGCTCAGCTGGTTTGAGACCTTTGCGTTCTTTTAATTCTTGAATAGATTGATCTAGCGTTAGCAATTGTTGATTAATATGCGTATAACGCTGCCAAACCATCATGAGCAAAAGGAGTGCGAGTGCGAACATCACAAGCCCTAGCAAAGATGGCTTGCGATTTGAGGCGAAATCGAGATGGATGGCACGCATGATTAAAACACCGCACTTAATGCCATGGCGTATGGCTGATCTTGGCTAGGGATATAGCCTGCAATGGCTTTGTGATCTGCGGACAATACTTGCAAAGCAGGATTATTTTGTTTAAAAAGTTGCTTAATTTTTTCATCCTGAAGTGAAGGCAGCGCAGAAAAGTATATATTCGCTTGTGCATTTTGCAAGCCAGATAACAGCATCTCGCGTGAGATGAGGGCTGCTAAATCTTCTGACCAATCGGCTGAGTAATCCTTGGCACTAACATTAGCAATGGTCGTCGCCGTGATGCTTTGCCAGTTGCCATCGCCCATTAAAGCAATGGTTAAGCGCCCTGCTTCCACCTGTACCAAAGAGCTGACACCAGCGCCTAACTGATGGCGCATAGCATTAAATCCACTCATCAAATAAGGCTGAATGGACTTGAGCTTGCACTGATGTTTTTTGCAAAGCATTTCAATGGCCGCGATCAATTCAGCATCTACCGCACTGATGAGTAAACTATCGCCATGTGGAAGCGGATTAACCCTGATCACCCATCTGTCTACGCTATCGCCATAGCTTTCTCTAAAGCAATGGGTAGCGACTGCCATGACCTTATCGGCAGGGCTAAACGCTGGCATGGCTGGGATAATTTTGTAGCGAAACCATTGGTTAGATAGCACCAGCGTAATTGGCAGGTTGCTTGCTAATTTGGCATTTGTTGACAAGGCATTTAATGACTCGACATTTGTTAAATGGCCACCTGACTGCGTCAGCAAGTTCTCTAAGCCGAGCAACGCGCTTGCCCAAGGCTGGGCATGATTAGCCCCTTGTTGATTTTCAGTCACTAACGCATGCTGCTTTTCAAGTAATCGCTTAGTGAAGCCATTATTGACGCGCAGCAAGGCCGCCGCATCGGCACTGAGGCTGGCCACTTGCTGGGTGAAGTATTGAGATTTAAAGCGCAATAAAGGTGACACGATTAATCTCTTCTAAAGTTGTTTTGCCACTCGCGACAGCTTCCACCGCGGTTTCACGGAGTAGTCGCAAACCTTTGCGACGCGCCGTTTCTTGAGCTGCCGAATAGGGTCGCGCGCCACAATCATTTCTCGAATTTCGTCATCTAAAATAAGCAGTTCAGCCACCGCCATACGTCCCTTATAGCCGGTACCGCGGCATTGACCACAGCCTTGGCCCTTTAAGAAAGTCATGCCTTGAGCCGCTTCTTTACTTACTGCAGATTTTGCTAGTAGCTCATCGGATGGCTGGTAGCTCACCGCACAATGGGTACAATTTAAGCGCACCAGACGCTGCGCCAAAATCCCATTGAGCGCAGAGACAAAACTGTAGGTATCGACTTCCATATTAATAAAGCGGCCAATCACATCAAACACGTTGTTGGCGTGCACGGTCGTAAATACCAAGTGACCAGTAAGCGCTGCTTGCACGGCAATTTGCGCAGTTTCAGAGTCGCGAATTTCGCCCACCATGATTTTATCAGGGTCGTGCCGCAAGATAGAACGAAGGCCACGCGCGAAGGTGAGGCCTTTTTTCTCATTGACAGGAATTTGCAGCACGCCGCCTAAGTTGTATTCAACCGGATCTTCAATCGTGATAATTTTGTCTTTTCCGGTATTCACTTCTGAGATAGCCGCATACAAGGTGGTGGTTTTACCGCTACCGGTCGGGCCTGTGACGAGCACCATGCCGTAAGGCTCTTGCGCCAGCGCGCGAAATTGATTGCGGGTGAGTTCGTCAATGCCGATATGTTCAAGGGTCAAGCCCTTAGATTGCTCGGTCAAGGCTTTTCGATCCAAAATACGTAATACGGCGTCTTCACCATACACGCTGGGCATAATCGATACACGCAAATCGACTTCGCGATTCTGGATGTTGACTTTAAAGCGTCCATCTTGCGGAATTCTGCGTTCGGCAATATCGAGCTCTGCCATCACTTTAATCCGCGAAATCACTTGCTCCGCCATCTCTGCACCTTGAATTGCACCGACAGTGTCGAGTACCCCATCGATACGATACTTAAGCGCCAAGCCCAGACCTGTAGTTTCTAGGTGAATATCACTGGCACCAATTTTCATGGCATCGTACAAGGTAGAGTTCACCAAACGAATCACTGGGCTGGTATCGGCTGAAATACTACTCAAAGATAACTGCTCTACCCCTTCAATTTGGTGCAAGGCTGAGTGACCTGCTTCTTCCTCGCCTGCCATGACCTTATCCATGGCTTTCAGCGTTTCTTCAAAACGCGATAAGTAAGCAGACACGTCAGCATAATGCGACAAGCGTAGCGTAAATGGCTCGCGTACCTTCTCTAAGAGCCAGTTGGCAAGGCCTTCAGCAAATGGGTCAGCGATGGTAATGAATAACTCACCTTGCAGGTTTCGTAGCGGAATACATTCATGCTGATAGGCTTCAGCAAATGCCAATACCTCAAAATCTGTCGTGAGCTCGTGCAGGGCTTTGTTATCTAGGGTGACGTATTTAAAAGCGCTCCCCAAGGCCGCAAGAAATGCCTCTTGGGAGAGTTCACTTTGATCTGCCAACACCTCAATTAAACGGCGACGAGATTGCTGGGCGATGAGCTTCGCCTTTTGGATGGCCTCTGCACTGATAAGGCTAGGCGAAGCATGATGCACATTAGGCTGGTTCATTGAATGCTTCCCGCCAAATCAAATATTGGCATATACAGCATCAGCACCACAAACCCAATCACAAAGCCAATGAACAGCATGAGTAAGGGTTCAAATAGTTTGGTAAACCAATCTATCCAACGTGCGGTTTCTTCATCGTAAAAGCTAGAAATACGCTCCATCATTTCGCCCATCATGCCGCTGCGCTCGCCAACTCTCAGCATACGGAGCGCAACCGGGGTTGAAAGGTCATTGAGTTCCATAGCGATCGAAATGGTTTGGCCTTGGCGAATTTGTTCGGAAGCTGCCAACATGCGCACTCTTAATGCAGGGGCAAGCAAGCCAGAAACCATCTTAAGCGCATTAAGAATCGGGATGCCAGCAATGAGTAGCATGCCCAAAGAGCGATAAAAGCGTGAGAGTTGATAGATTTTCATGCGCTCGCCAATGGCTGGAATTTGCCACACCATTTCCATTAACTTGGTACGCACGGACTTGAGACTTAATAAATAGGCTGCGGCAGCCATTAAGCCAAGCAAGGACATCATTAAACTAAATCCATGTTGCTCAATAAAGGTCCCCAATGACAGCAATACTTGGGATAAAAATGGCAGGTCACTGCCCATGTCTTCATAAATATGGGCAAACTTAGGCACGACATACGCTACTAAAAACAGCACCACCAGGCTGCCGACGGAGAGCAACATGGCAGGATAAATCGAAGCTGAGATGACTTTCTTTTTCACCTGATCAATTTGACTCTGATAGGCGATATAACGCTTTAATGACTCGGCCATCCCGCCTGTTTTTTCACTCGCTCTCAAGGCTGCCACATACAAAGGCGGAAATGCCTGTGGAAAAGACTGCATAGCGGTGGATAATGGCTGACCTTCACTTAATTGTCTAAGTACCCCTTGAAGGGTTTGTCTGACTTCGGGACGCGTTTCTTTTTCTGCAAGCGCCTCTATGGCCTCCATCAAGTTGAGTCCAGCTTCAAGCAAGGCCAGCATTTCTTGACTGAACAACATGAGAGGAAAGCGTTCACGCTTGGTGAAGTATTTTTGCCAGCCGCCACCCGCTGGCTTAGCAGAGAACACTGTGTAGCCTAAAGACTTGGCATTGCTAATAGCCATCTGCTCACTGACGGCATCTAGTCGTAGCGATGAATACTCTTTGCCGCGAAGTACACTGAGGTCATAAAACATAACTACCAGCTGACAATGTCCGCCATCTCATCTACGCCGCCTGGTTGACCATCTTTACCCAAAGACGACAGGTCATATTCGCCGTGTTCACCGGGGGATTTATATTGGTAAGGATTACCCCAAGGATCTACAGGGACGTTTTTTTTAAGATATGGGCCTGACCAACGCGCCTCACTTGCTGGCTTTACCATCAGCGCTGCCAAGCCTTGCTCGGTAGCAGGATAGTGACCGGTATCTAAACGATACTGGTCTAAGGATTTTTCTAAGGCGTCGATTTGCGCACGCGCAGCCTTCACTTCCGACTTGCCGATTTGCGCGAAATATTTAGGACCGACATAACCAACAAGTAAGCCGATAATGACCATCACGACCAAAAGCTCTAACAAAGTAAAGCCATGCTGGCTCAAGCTTGCTCGGCTTATATTTGATCGTTTATTGCTTAATGGTCTGTTACTCAATGCATTGCTCATTAGATTGCCCCTCAACATAGCAAAATCAGCTTTATTACAAGACTGATAATTCTATATGAAGAGTTTGACAGATTTGTTTCAATTAAATGACATTTTTAACTAGTTACTTGATCTATCGTCGCCAAAACGGCTGGGCAGATTGCACAAAAATGATGTAGTGCCGATTATGAACGCGCATCACCCCAGCGCAAAATACAGTCATCATCGCCAATGTAGTAGGTTCTACCACTTCTATCAACGCAGTAATTAGGCGACACGATCATTTCATAAAAGGTCTCACCTTCACTAATTCGCGTGTAATCAAACAATACTGACCGGATCACTTTGGCATTTTTACGAATATGCGAGCCATGAGAAATCCAGCACGGACCTACGATCTCAGCACCCCCATCAATACGGGCTCCTGAGGCAATATACACCGGGCCTTCGATTTTGACATTATCCCAATCTACCGAGGTATTTAAACCCACCCAAACTCCCGGCTTGACTTCTTTACCTGGGATTTTCATAAAGCTAATTTCGCCGCGTAAAACGCGCTGCAATACCTCCCAGTAGTCCGATATACGGCCAATATCAATCCAGTTGTAACTACGATTTTGCGCGTAAAAAGGCAGCCCTTTTTCTACCAGCAATGGGAATAATTGACTACCAATATCGAACACTACGCCAGGTGGAATAAGCGCGATTGCTTCTGGCTCAAAGAAATAAATGCCCGTGCTGGCAAGGTTGGAGCGCGCTTCTTCTGGCTTAGGCTTTTCCTGAAACGACAGCACGCGACCTTCCTCATCGGTCTCAACAACGCCGTAATTCACCACCTCGTTGTCAGGCACCGCCATGGTCACAATGCTCACCATAGCCTTTTTCGCTTTATGCTCTTTTAGCGCTGCGCTAATATCCAAATCAATCAAAGCATCGCCACACAGCACAATCGTTGTTTGGTCAAAAAACCCACCAAAATCTTGAATACGACGCATGCCCCCAGCTGAGCCTAATGGCGAAGGTTTAATCTCGCCATGATCGTAAACGCCTTCGAAGGAGTAGCCGATATCCACACCCCAGCGACTACCATTACTAAAATAGTGTTCAATTTTTCGATAGGAGTGCGCGACGTTGATCATAATTTCACGCACACCATGACGTGCCAGATGCTCGATCAAGTACTCCATCACAGGCTTACCTAAAATAGGAATCATGGGCTTAGGCATGTCTTTCGTCAGTGGCCGCACCCTTGTGCCTTGGCCTGCGGCAAGAATCATGCCTTTTAGTTGCTGTGTCATTTCACTTGTTTCCATTGCATTTTTTAAAAAGTTGTATCGACCTTATGCTCGACCATAGGAGTCATCAAAACGCTCAATATCGTCTTCTCCTAAATAGCTACCTGACTGGACTTCAATAATTTCGAGCGGGATTTTTCCAGTATTTTCAAGCCTGTGCTTAATACCGAGCGGAATATAAGTAGATTCATTTTCTGTGACAGTATAGCTGATTTCGTCACGCGTGACCTTGGCCGTGCCTTTCACGACGATCCAGTGTTCGGCCCGATGATGGTGCAGCTGCAATGAGAGTTTAGCGCCTGGCTTGACCATAATACGTTTGACCTGAAAGCGATCTGCGGCATCAATGCTGTCATACCAACCCCATGGACGATAGACTTTACGATGCAAGGATCCTTCTACTCGGCCCCGCTGTTTTAACTGATCTACAATTTTCTTCACATCTTGCGTCTTACTCTTGTGGGCAACAAGCACGGCATCTGCAGTTTCTACCACCACTAAATCACTCACCCCGACGCAGGCGACTAATCGGCCTGCAGAAAAAGCTAAGGTGTCTTTGCAATCTGTTAATAAAACATCGCCTTGCACGGCATTACCAGCACTATCTTTATCTAAGGCTTGCCACAAAGAATCCCATGCACCCACATCAGACCACCCTGCAGCGAGAGGAATCACGGCAGCTGAAGGTAAATTTGCTTGGCCAGCAGCGATACGCTCCATCACTGCGTAGTCAATCGAATCGCTAGGGCAGCTAGCAAACTCAGCCTTACCCACACGAACGAAGTTTCCATCCAATTGCTCACCTTGCCAAGCTGATTTACACGCAGCCAGAATATCTGGTCGGCAATTTTCCATGGCAGATAACCATACTGAGGCACGCACCATAAATAATCCGCTATTCCATAAATAGTTGCCCGCATCCACATACTTTTGTGCAGTGGCGCGATCGGGCTTTTCTACAAAGCGCGTCAACTCAAAAGCGGTTGATTGGGGCAATGATTCACCAGTCTGAATATAACCATAGCCAGTTTCTGGACAATCCGGGGTAATGCCGAATGTGACGATCATGCCTGCTGACGCTAAACTTGCGCCCTGGCGAACGGCCAATTGAAATGCTGCATTATCAAGAATAATATGATCGGCAGGCATCACTAAGAGCACAGGATCGCCATTTACACCATTAGCCTCAAGCGCTGCTAAAGTCAGCGCTGGCGCGGTATTTCTGCCCGTCGGCTCTAAAACAATCACGCCTTCTTTGCCCATTAAGCGCAATTGCTCAGCAATCACAAAGCGGTACTCCTCATTGCAAACTACCATGGTTGGGGCCAATCTCAAGCCAGCGATGTCATCTAATCTGCGAACCGTGCCTTGCAACAAGGAGTCCTCTCCAAATAATGGGAGCAACTGCTTGGGATATTTTTCTCGCGACATGGGCCAAAGCCTGGTTCCTGAACCGCCAGACAAAATGACGGGCTGGACTTTTAAATCTTCAGTGATGTTGGACATATCAATCGTTCTCTTCGATATTGAATCAGAAAGGGCACATCATTGCCGTCAAGCAAGCACGTTTGACACTGCAAGGGTAGGCAAGAATAAATTGACTAGGCTTGGATAGTCAAATCAAATATATATGTCAGTGATTATCTTGATGCGATGGGTTTATTTTAAACAAAGCCTAAAAATAGAAAAATACGGCTAAAAGCCAATAGCAACAGGCAATTCCAAAGAATTGGCTTTGTTTTTTCTAAACAACCCAAAATAATCACATTAAATATAGTAAGATAATGATTTGTTTGAAATAACTATTAAAATATCCTTGATTTTCTCCACCACATGGATGCCATCATCTAACAACTAAAGGAGTTATCCATGGCAAGCCCCAGCAAAGCCCAAATCAAAGCAAATCGTCAAAACGCAAAACGTTCTACTGGCCCAACCTCCCCAACTGGAAAACTAAAAGTGAGTCAAAATGCGATCACCCACGGCATCTTTGCTGCCAGCCCTCTACTCCCGCATGAAAACGCCAAGGAATTTTCAGCCTTGTGCATGAGCATCGCTGATGTTTATCCGCCAGTAGATGCCATCGCTACGAGCTTGATCGAGCGCATCATATTAGCGATCTGGCGCCAAAAAAGATTGCGCATTGCCGAAGCGGCCAGGCTAGAAATCTCTTCAAGCCCAGAAATGATGATTCGAGAAATTAATGATCTCCTCGATCTATCATTTTCTAATCGCTTAGATGCGCATAGTATTTCTAAGGCGCAAGAGCAGACCTTCGTTTAATGTAAACAATTACTCGCGGAATTTGAGGGACTTGACATCCAGGCCTTGCCCGCAAACCTGGCACTAGTCTTTGATAAAATCCCGAAAATTTATGGTCGGTTAAAGCAAGATTTCCAAGATTGCGAGACCGAAGCTGACGTATTCATGGCATCGCCGGAAAGGATTATTGAATCGCTAGAAAATATAAAAAAGTATGCATCAAAATATCTGCTAGATCATGAGATCAACCACAAAGCTTACAACATTGCACAGCAGTTGAAACTCGCCAAGCTCATTCCTGATGGAAAGAGCGTTGATTTCTTGAGCAAGTACCAGGTCCAACTTGACAACGACCTCTACCGTGCCATTGAAGCATTCAAGAAACACATGACCTGGCGTGAAGAGAATCTAGAAATAGAGGTGCGTGCGTCATAAATGCGTGCGTTATGTCATTAAGCCAATGATATTTATTCCAATCAAGCCCAGCGAATAAGGTTCAGAGAAAATGACGACCTTATGCTGAACTCTTTAAAAAGAGCAACGCTATTTATTTTAGCAAGTTCATTTGTTTGGTCTTAGCCGCCGCTTGGGATCTATTCTCAACGCCCAGTTTAGAAATCGCATTGTGTACATGATTTTTAATGGTGTTTACGCTAACACCCAAGATATCAGCAATTTCTGGGTTGGTTTTTCCTGAACCTACCCAAAGCATCACTTCAATTTCACGTGATGATATTAATTGCTTTACAGTACTTTCTTGTTCTTTTGGGTATTGTTCAGTTTCAGCAGGCTTATTCATCGCTCTACCTCTATCGTTCATCACCCGTAAAAAAGCATGGTGCATTTGAGGGACTAGCAATTCCAGAATATAGGCATGTCTTGGGCTGGGCTCACCGGCGATCCGAGAAAAACTAAAAAAGGTCATCACATCGCCTTCTTTATTTGAAACACCATGGGCAGCGATATTCCTGATTTCCAACTGCATCAACGACTCTTCGCTTTCTGTAAATGGCACGCGATAAGACCCAAAATCCACTGGATCAAGTGTGTGAGATACCAATATAGGACGAAGATCTTTTTTCCAAGCATCAATCACACGACTAACGATGCCATTCTCATAACCGGTAACATTTCTTACATGCTGGTCATTCACATAACGGGTAGTGATAAAACTTTCAAAATGCAAATGAGATTGACTTTTAAGACTAACACCACAAATCAATACCTCATGAGGGATAAGGCATTGCAAGGAACCTTGCAACCAGGAGAAAAACTGCTCGCGTTTATAAACGCGAAGGGACTCTTCAAAAACATCCAAAAGCAATACGGATTCTTCTTCAGTTAAAGCTGATTGATCATTTGCCATGAATATTGAATTACTCAAAATATATTTTTCATATCCTAAAAATATAATGTTACTTGAGCGTGATGTTTTTATTACATAATAATTTCATTTTGGAATTGACAGGACTAGTTCTGATAAAAAAGGGAGTGAACTGTTCATGGTTCGACAAGCTCACCACGAGCGGAATAATCTTAATAAGAACGGCAGTAATGTCATCTGCATGTCATTTTAATCAGCTATCTTAACTACCTATGAAAATTACATTTCAGCACGCTATAGAATCGATTAATGCCTTTTTGATGATGGTGACGCTATCGCTTTTTCTAGCACCATCAATCGCGCAAGCAGATATATATATGCAGCAAGATACTAGTGAGCAGATTGTGCTGACTAATTTACTCATCGATTCAGAGCGAACGAATCAACGTGTTGGATATGAGCTACTGATTGAAAATGACATACGCTCGCCAAGCAAGTCTGAAAATACCTTAGCAATAAATAATCATAGCAATGAGAGTCATGGCTTGTCACGACAAAAAGTTAGCGAAGCGGTGGCTAGCGCATCTGCTCAAACATCTATTGATCCTGCCTTAATTCATGCAGTCATCCGAGTCGAGTCAAATTACAATACCAGAGCTGTGTCACGGCGTGGCGCGCAAGGCTTGATGCAATTAATGCCAAATACGGCAAGACGTTTTAATGTGACTAACCCCTATGACCCCGCACAAAATGTGTTGGCCGGAGCTCAATATTTGCGTGAGCTCCACACCCTCTTTAACGGCAATATGCCTCTGATCTTAGCTGCTTACAACGCGGGCCCCAAGGCAGTAAGTAAGAACCACATGCGAATTCCACCCTTTATGGAAACACGTTTGTATGTGCCTAAAGTATTAGATGTGTATAGACGAATACGCGCTGAAAGAATTTATTAGCGGGCTTTTCTTTTTTTAAGCGCGTCTGGGATCGAAGTAAGGGAAATAATTCACGCCACGAATTGAGCGCGCAATGCAAAACATTTATTTTCTAGTCTGTAGCGCTTTTGCTCGACCAATTTCATACTCATCGATGGCTCGCCTAAAAAATGTATAGACCTCCTCTAGGCTAATTTTTATCCCAATAGAATCGAACCCCTCATCGTCAGCATCCACTGGGATCAGCCCAGTCAAGGCATCTTTGAGAGTCTCTTCAGAGTAGATGGCGACTTCAGCATCACGCGCCGCAATAAAAAGGTTTTCAATCTTGCTGCTATTAATTATTAGCAACTGCATCAAATCAAATAAATCTCTTGATTTGATACGCTTCTGAATCAGCCATGCCTTCATCTTAAAAATAGCACTGCTCGTCATCAGGCTGAAGGTAATACTGTCATGGTGAATGGTCTCTAATTGACTAAAATGTGCATATGGAACGTCATTACGCGCAAAGAATGTCACCTTAACACCATCAATCAAATAGTCTCTCGAATAGGCCAATAAATCGGTGCCATTTATTTTTGCTTGCGTGATTTTAGAGGCTGGCGTCATTAGTCTGACCGAATGGTTTTTGGAAATCTCTTGGATTAGAAAATCCAAAGTTGGACTATCAAGTTTGTCTTCAAATAAACAAAAATCCAGGTCTTCGCTTAACCGGTGACCAAGTTGCAAGGACAAGGCTGTCCCTCCTACTAAAACATAGACTTTCAACTCCACTCGTTTGGCAAGTAACTCAAAAACAACGCGCGTCTTTTGAGGCATCATCATTAAGTCAAGCATGCGCAAAACCTTTCTGCACATTAGTTAACATGCGACGCAGTGAGCGCATCAACACCTCATCCTCTTTCAAAGGTGATGCATAAAGCACCGCGGTTACTTTTGATATCCCGTAGTGGCCACACAAGCTCAACACGTCATCAAACACTGAACGCTCTAAAACTTTTTGAATTAAAAGCTCGTCACTCGGACTGGACTGACTCCATACATATGGGAACTCAAACTGGGGCTGATTTCTAGTCAACCGAAAGTGGCTGTCTGTATTGTCAAATACAGACTTGCGGGCAAGTGCATTTAAGATTAAAGAAAGCGTGTTGACACTAATATCCTTTGCCTTGAAATTCTCTAGCGCATTGATCGTCGCCCGCGAAACACCCGATAAATCAGCAAGTGCAACTTGCGTCATCCCAGTGTTCACACGAGCGCTTTTTAATTGCTCACCAATATAATGAAGGTCGTAAAACATACAGTTATCATGAGCACTTTTATATCAAAAGTCAAATATATTTGACATAAATTAAAACGTCAACAAACTGAGTCCCTTAATGTTTTTTAGATATAATTGAAAAAAACAGCCAATAAGCCCCATGATCAGATCAACCCTCCAAGATAGAATAAAACTAGCACTCGAGATGTCAGGACGATCTAAGACCGACCTTTGGAAGGGCTGTGGAGTAAGTTCTGGCACCGTCACCGCTTGGTTTAAAGGGCCAAATCAGACCATTAGCGGGATTAACCTGATGAATGCCTGTAAAATTCTTGGTGTGAATCCAGAGTGGTTAGCGACGGGCATGGGCGAAATGCAAACAGATATTCATGATTTTTATAAAGAACATATTGTAAAGTTCGAATCCATTGAATCAAGTTACAGTTATAAAGAATCCTCTATAGAGATTCATAACATAGATACTAACGAACCCATCAAAAGCATTAATTTCGATCTCGATTGGATTCAATCAAGATTACCCGATCATTCATTAGAAGATTTGAATATTGTTTTTATTACTAACGACTCTATGTTTCCGACGTTAAAATCAGGAGACCTGCTCATTGTTGATTCCAGCATGAAT